>Ga0209979_1002296_pt1 | contig 18607 bp, 19 predicted proteins | sample AnhtaG_FD_183114 | JGI IMG/M metagenome (GOLD analysis project Ga0209979, IMG submission 183114) | Deep subsurface microbial communities from Anholt, Denmark to uncover new lineages of life (NeLLi) - Anholt_01485 metaG (SPAdes) (version 2) | ecosystem: Environmental > Aquatic > Marine > Oceanic...
ACAGCCCTTTCAGTTTGTTGAACAATGTCCAGTTCGAGCAATTAATGTCCTCAACGAGACGTTTTATCTTAATAACCTTAAATTTCCTGATACTGTCCACAATTTCCTGTTGAGTGATTTTTATTGGTCGCATATTATCACATTAGAAGTAAATGTCACCATATATTATAAAGGTTTACCTCTTATGAGATAAACGGCGTTTTTATGAAACGGTCCCCCCGCTCAATGGAGTTCGAGAAAAAGAAAATAAACTCACAAGAAGTAAAGATCAGGGGAGAACCAATGAGTTTTTAGTATGAAATTGGACAGTTATTTAATTCGCAATCCATATTGTATAAAACGTTTGGTGTAGCCGATTCTTCCTCTTCTTGCATGTGAATGGTAAATGGTTGATCATCGAGAACCTTAAAATCAAACATAACTAGATGAAAATTCTCTACTTCGATAGTGACTTGATATGTAGCATCATACTCGAGCTCAAGGATACAGAATCCATCGAGATCAGTTATATTGGTATCAAAATGATCTGTATCACGTCCATACGCCTCAACTGCCGTATCTGGTATAGGTTCACATGCACACCCATCTCCCACATAAACGTAGAATGAAATCTCTGCATAAAATACCGATCGATCTCCATTATCAGATATATTAATTTTCTTTTCATGTTGGATCGAACTATATCCAGCATTTGCAGCAATAATAAGCGAAAATATCGCAAGCAGCATTATCGCTGTTGTAAAAACAGCAGATCTTATTTTTTTCATATTTCACATCCTTAATAACCGTTTTCAGTAAAAGGTTAAAGATTGTTTTGGTCTAGAGTAATAGTATAAATGGGCCTAAAACAAATCCTTTTCGAGTCTCTATTCCAAGATCTGCAGTTGCTGAGATATCGATCTTTCCCAGTCCAAATATTGTTTCGTTCGTTTGTACAGTTACTGTCTCGCCAGCTGCAAGGTTTTCAATGATTCCCTCAGATGAAACGTTTATTCTGTGCAAAATTCCGCCTGTAACCGAAATACTCCACTCCACATCTGATAAATCAAATTCTCCAGCATTGGTAATATCTGAAGATATTCCACCAATAGTTGATGAAACTTCTATCTCTAACTCTGGAGGTGCATCAGAAAATGAGGCAGCTGCTGTTTCATCTGAATAATAATTATTGTTTCTGTTGAAAATCGTAGCTATTATCACGACGTTATCTCTTTCCAAGTCCCCAACACCGTATTGAGACCCATCCCATGTAGTTGAATGTTCAGAGGTGTCTCCTGCGGGAATATCTACATTCTGATTAAATGCATAGTTTCCAACCATTGCAAAATGATACGGCTGACCAGAATTCGTATTCCATCGTGATTCTATTTCTGTAACATAGACATGAATATGTCCATTGTATGTTGAGTCTTCATTATTAGTAACCGAAAGATCGATGTCCATTTCCGCATCGCCATTCCAAGTGATATCAAGTTCCATATCAATATCAGCTACATCACGGGCACCACATTGATCTAGTCTGCTTGTGTATGCATTAGGTAGACCACTACTTCCCACCCATCTTGTATATCCACCATCAAATACATAATCAGGAATATATTGTACCCCAAGTTCACCACATCTCTGATTTGCATATGTATTCTTATCTGAAACAAGTGCCACATAGTAGAAATCATATTCCCCAGAATAATAAATGTCGTGCATGACTGCAGCCGCTGTAGCACAGGGTGGACACCATGATGCGGTACATGCCTCGACCATAACTGTATGAGTATAGCCATCAAGTTTTTCTGGTGAGTTGTTTCTCATAAAAGTATGTTCTGTTGCTATCTCCATAGATGATGTTGCTCCTGCAAATGCAGAAAAAAGCATTATGAAAAGCACACTGGCCCCTATTAATTTACGTATACTTTTATTTATCTTCATAATTTTATCCCCAACAGTATTAACCGATGTTAACTTTATATATTTTTCCCACAACTATATATTTTTATCATAATATATAATTTTTCTCATATTTAATGGAAAATTATAGCTTACAACATCACTGGCGATTCAATATGAAATTGAAGGAGAATTTCAATCAAAAATCAAATAATGCCATATCAAAGTATTTGGAAAAACTTTATTAAATCATATTTTTTTCTCACAATGGTTGCAAACATGGATGACAAAGTAATATTTATTAAAAAAGGCGATGAAAAAAGCAAAACAAAGAAATCAGGAAAACTATATAGACTAATGGTTAAATCAAAAAAAATGGAGGCAATAATATCTGAGATCGAACCTCATGCAGAATCAAGATGGTTCCGTCATAATGGCGAGGAGATGCATCTTGTCCTCAAAGGGATGATGGAATATACCGTGGGTGAAAAATCATATAACCTCAGTGAAGGAGACATTCTTTGGCATCAATCATCACTGAAACATAAAGCAAAAAATATTGGAAGCAAAAAAGTAACATATATGACTGTAGGAACCCCTCCGACATTTATGTGGAATGAGCTATAACTCATCAAAATATATACAGTCTCCACTCATAACTTTTTTATGTTCACCTGGATCTGTGATAACAAGTAAAAACCCTGACTGATCAACATCATATGCTTTTCCTATGATATCATCAGAAGATGTCACAATCCTTACCCTTTTATTGAGCGTATCTGACTGCACCTTCCACTCGCTAATAATACGATCGAACTCACAATTTAGAAACATCGAATAATACGTATCTAAGGTTAAAAGAAGATTTTCTAAAAACTTGTGATAATCAACAACGAAATGAAGCTCCTGAGAAAGAGATGTCGTAACATTTTTGAGTCCCCCTGAAAATAGGTTCACATCAATGTTTAAGTTCACACCGACACCTAAAATAACATAACGCAGCTGATTCTTATGTGCATCTGATTCTAATAATATCCCAGCTACTTTTTTCTTATTTACCTGGACATCATTCGGCCATTTTATCGTAGTAGAAAGACCAAAATTATGAATTGTCGTCGATACCGCAAGAGCTGCTACCAACGGAAGCAATGTTGTTTTATCCGGTGAAACATCTGGCTTTAAAATTATTGAAAGATAGAGCCCGCCGTCTGGTGACTCCCAAACCCTATCAAATCTTCCTCTACCTTTCTGTTGCATTCGAGCAATTACTACGGTTCCTTCCTCTTCACCATTTCGTACAAGTTCTTTTGCTTTGGTATTTGTAGATGAAAGTTTATCAAAAACAACAAATTTTTTTACGAAACCAATGTCTATTTTTTTTGATAAATCTAAGGTTTTTTCAATAAAAGTATCATCATTCATATCATTCAACAATTAACATATAAATTATTTATTCTGTTGAGAAGTATTTGCAGCCATAATTACTGCTTGTACTGCTGCCATCGCTGCAGCAGTTCTCGGCGCAGATGATTGTGCTTTCATCTCTTTAACATGCTGCACTACTTGATCAAGAATGTTATATCTGGGGATAAAGCTTGTATCATACTCTCCAGAAATCCATTGTTTATTATTCATGACTACCTGATGAAACGGAATATTATGTCGTACGCCACCGATTTGAAACTCCCAGAGAGCTCGTTTTGTTCGCTCAATTGCTCGTGGACGATCTTCCGCCCAGATAATGAGTTTAGCAATCATCGAATCATAAAACGGTGGGATAGTAAATCCTTGATACACACCGGAATCTATTCTCACACCAGGGCCACTTGGTTCAGCATATCGAATGATCTTTCCTGGTGCTGGTGCAAATTCATTTAACGGATCCTCTGCATTGATTCGGCATTCAATCGCATGCCCTCGTGGCTGTATATCCTCCTGATCATATTCAAGTTCAAGCCCTGATGCAACACGTAATTGTTCACGGGCAAGATCAACACCAGTAATAGCCTCAGTAATCGGATGTTCTACCTGCAGTCTAGTATTCATTTCAAGGAAGTAATACTTTCCATCTTTGAACATGAATTCACAAGTACCTGCATTATAATATCCCGCAGTTTTTGCGACAAGTACGGCCTGCTTCCCGATTTCTTCACGAAGCTCAGGCGTCAAAGCACAAGATGGAGTTTCCTCGATGAGTTTTTGATGCCGTCGCTGAACACTACATTCACGTTCATAACAATGAATAAGATGACCTTTTTTATCACCAATCACTTGAAACTCTATATGCCGAGGATCCTGGATGAATTTCTCAATAAAAACAGCATCATCACCAAACGAGTTTTTGGCAAGCTGACGAACTGAATCAAGTGCTTTCTCCATCTGCTTTTCATCCTCAACCATCTGAATACCAATACCACCGCCACCTGCAGAGGCTTTCAGCATAACAGGATAACCAATTTCATGTGCGATATCTTTTGCTTTCGTATGATCAACAATTGCTTCAGTAACACCAGGGACGACATGGACACTTGCCTCAATCATAGATTTTTTCGAATCAATTTTTGAACCCATCAACTTCATAGCAGAAACAGGAGGACCGATAAACTCTATTCCGTTTTTATGACACATCTCTGCAAACTCAGCATTCTCAGCCATAAAGCCATAGCCAGGGTGAATACCTTCAGCATTGGACTGTAGGGCAGCATCAATTATTTTTTCTTTATTTAGATAGCTTTGACTCGCTGGACCTGGACCGATATTGTATTTTTCATCTGCATATCGTACAAAAAGTGCTTTTTGATCGGCATCAGAAAAAACAGCAACCGTACGTATCCCGAATTCTTTACATGCTCGCATGATACGAATGGCGATTTCTCCACGATTTGCAATCAATACTTTATTTAACATAATGTAACCTCAATATTGTTTTTAGAGAACCTGGATGATAAGATCTCCACTTGCAACAGAATCGCCTTCAGCGACAAAAACGTCTTTTACTTCCCCAGAGACATCTGATTTAATCTCCTGCTCCATCTTCATTGCTTCAATTGTTGCAATAACATCCCCTTCCTTTATTTTATCGCCTTTCTTGACCTTAATAGAGAGAATAGCGCCTTGCATGCTTGATTTTACTCCGCCTTCAACATCTTTAGGTTTCTCCTGCGACACTGCAGCTCCAGCAACAAGAAAACCACCCGTTGGATTCACTTTTACTTCAAAAGGTTCTCCGTCAACCTCGACTTCAAACTCGGTTGGTATCTGTGCAGGCCCTGATCTCTGTTCAGGTGGTACTGTTTCAAGCCATATTTGCTTTATCTCAGGAAACGATTGTTTTACCATTCCTCTGGTAAATTCATGATCAATTGGAAGAGGTAATCTGTCTGATGTAAACTCTGGCTTTGCTTGGCCTTTTAAAAATTTCAAACCAACCTGAGGAAAGAGCGTATAAATCATAATGTTTTCTTCAGTCATTTTTACATCATGTTCTTTGAGTTCGGATTTTCGTTTCTCCCACATTGGTTCTAAGAGATCAGATGGTCTGCAATCAATTACTTCATCTTTCCATTTTGGACCGAGTACTTTTTTCATAATCTCAGGTTTTATTGGTGCCGGTGGTTTACCATACATTCCTCTGCAGTAATCTTTTGTCTCTTTTGTTACGACTTTATATCTGCCGTGAAGAACATTCATCACTGCCTGAACGCCAACTACTTGACTTGTTGGAGTTACAAGTGGTGGATATCCAAGCTCTTCTCGCACGCGAGCTGTCTCATCAAGAATATCCCGATATTTATCATGTGCACCTTGTTCTTCAAGCTGAAAAATAAGATTTGAAAGCATACCACCAGGAACCTGATGAAGTGTCACACTAGGGTCAACTTTTAGTGCGTTAAACCGGTGGAGATGTCTATATTTGTCCCATACTTTTAGAAAATATTTTCTCATCTCTATAAGAAGTTCCAAATCATATCCCGTATCCCACTTGGTTCCTTTAAATGCTGCAACAACGCTTTCTGTTGCAGGTGCTGCAGTTCCACCGGATATCGGTGACATCGCAGTATCAAGCACATCAATTCCTGCTTCTGCAGCTCGTTGATAGGCCATACCAGTCATACCACTTGTACAGTGAGAATGGAGATCTATCGGAAGTTTAATTCCTGCATCTTTTATACCTTTTACAATATCGTAGACACGCTGCGGAGAAATCATACCTGCCATATCTTTGATACAAAGAGAGTCTGCACCTATTTTTTCAAGTTCTTTGAATTTATCGACAAAATAATCAACCGTATGTACTGGAGAAATCGTATAACTGAGACATGCTTGCACATGGCCGCCGTTTTCTTTTACCGCCTTCATAGGTATTTTCATATTTCGAAGATCATTTAATGCATCGAAAATTCGGAAATAGTCCACACCGTTTTTCTTTGCGAGATAGATAAATTTTTTTACGACATCATCAGAGAAATTCCAATAGGCAACCGTATTCATTGCACGTTCAAGCATCTGCATTGGTGTGTTTGGCATTGCTTTTTTTAACTGTCGTATTCTTTCCCAGGGGTCTTGATTTAAATATCGAATTGATACGTCAAATGTTGCACCACCCCATACCTCCAGAGAAAAGAACCCTACCGCATCGATTTTATCTGCAATCGGTAGCATATCTTCTGTTCGCATTCTTGTAGCAAGCATTGATTGATGGGCATCTCTAAGTATCATCTCGTGTAGTTGAACCATTTACGTTTTCCTCCATTATTTGATGTCTATTTTGTAGGATGTAACGGTTGTAAATGTGGATGGGTATCTTGTTGCCCTACTTAAGAATATCGGGGTGGTTTTCCAAGAATTAATAACAAAAATGGGTTAAAAATATTAAAGAAAATTAATAATTTGTAGAGTGGTTTTTGAAGTTCTTAGTAAGTTTTTAGTAGGTAAGTTTCTATTAACCCAAGCTACAAGGAGAAAGAATATATGGTAAGAAAGTTCTTAATGATAATACTAGGTTTTTTCATTATTAGTTCTTCCTTTTTACAAGTTTCATCAGCTATCGTACCTGGAGAAATATATGAAGATAGTGTAGTTCTTACATATCGCAACGTAACCGTGTATGCACCAGCTGTCGCTGAAACAGACAATGGATATGTCGGTGTTCTTTCTACGATAACGGTGACCATACAAAGCAATGGAAGTGGAAGGGTTTTTGTCGATACGCTCCCTCTCGCACAAATTGATATGCAAGGTTCTGCACGGCTTTCCGTAAAAGTTGCCAGTGCCCTTGTAAAAAACGATGACCGATGCAAAATCAACCCTGACGAATATGATTACTTCTTTGTCGTACGAACCTCCGCTCCAATAATTGGAGGCCCCTCTGCAGGTGGCGTGATGACTGCTGCTGTTGTCTCGCTTCTTGAAAAGTGGACGATGGATAATACAACTGTTATGACTGGTATGATAAATCCGGATGGAAGCATCGGGCCGATCGGAGGGATACTTCAAAAAATAGATGCCGCATATTCTTCTGGTGCGACACGATTTCTCCTTCCAAAAGGCCAGATGACCTATACTGAGATGGTAACAGAGACAACAACGGAAAACGGGTGGACACAAACTGTTTCAAAACCAGTCATAAGAAACGTTGCAGAATATGCATTAGATAACTATGGGATAGAAGCAGTTGAAGTCGAAGACATAAACGATGCTCTCCTGTATTTTACAGGATGGGAGTTTCCCGCAGCTGAACCCAACGGGAGTATCACAACAGAGGATTACATCAATTCTATGAAACCACTTGCAACCAATCTCTTAGATAATGCAAGAACGTCGTATACAAACGCGAGTGACTCCTTTGATAATTCAACAATTCCAAATCGCTGGCCTGATTATTACAAAAATCAAGTCACTGATTTTCTTAATAATGCACATGAACGATTGATAGATTCTGAAAACTGGTATGAACAAGAATCATATTATACAAGCACAAGCAAGTCATTTCAATCACTTATTGATTCACATTTTGTTACATATGCCTGCACGTATTTTAGTGTAGATGATAAACAAGGTTATGTAGGTTCTCTTCTTGACGAGGCAAGAAAATTCCACAGCAATAAAAGCAGCCTTGCAAAAAACGCAGAAATAAACGGATCAATTTCACTGCAATGCGTTGGCGCTGCTCAAAAAAGAGCATCTGATGCAGATTCCTATCTCTCAGATGCAGAATCTAACTATCAAAACGGTGATTATTTAACAGCATTATATAAGATTTCCTATGCTATGCAGCGAAGTGAAAGCATCGAATGGTGGCTTGGAATCTCATCTTATTTTAATGACACAGGAGATATTACTGCTGATGAACTAAATACACTTGCAGGGGAATATATAGAAGACGCGCAACAAGCTGTTGTTTATTCAGGTGTCATTTTGGAGGAGATGGGGCGATCATCGAGTTATCTTGATGATGCTGAAGGTTTATTAGAACTTGCAAGAGACGATAAAGAAAACGGGTATCCTGCTGCTGCATTTTTTGAAGCATTAGAAGCACTTGTTAAGGCAAATCTTGCACTTGAAATCGTCGATGGTGCCGATGAAGATAAAATTGAACGAGCTCAGGAAAGTGCAAGTTCAAGTATTGCCGAAAGTCGAAACCGTGGCGCAGAACCAGTTCTTGCCGTAAGCTATTACGAGTATGCTCAAAGTCTTGTGAATGAATCATCAGTCGATGTTGCAATGGTGTACTACAAGTACAGTGGCATAATCGCAGGAGCACTTGGTTTCACAAGTACCTGTGGTGGGCAGTCATCGCGATATATAGGTGTTCCTCCTAAAATCAGTGTTTCACCGTGGGACCGTGGGGCTGTGAAATATTTTGAATATTACATCTTTTTTGTAATTGTCGGTGGCATCGGAGGCGTAGGACTTGGGATACTTATCGGTGTAGCATCCTTAAAAAAATCAGAATATAAAACCAAATCTAAGGAGTACAAGCAGAGAAGTATCGATGATTACTACAAAAAACAACGCCAGTATTTTTCTGAAGATGAAATCCCCCAAAGTATAAAGGATTATTACAAAAAAAACAAATAAGATAAATCAACTTACGTCTTATCATGCAAGTTTCAGGAGAACTCATAAATAATCAAATAATTGTAAAAAAACAAAAAAATGCTGGACGACTCTACAGTAAAAGTCATTTTGGTAAATTAATTTCTAAAGGTAAAGTACAATTGGATTTACTTGAAGGAGTTTTTCTTCTTGGCGAAGGAAAAATAAAAATATTTCAAGACAAAAGGGGGTTAGAGTTTCAAACTCTTGTAAATCTTGCCGCGCAACAAATTCCTGAATTTGAAATAAAATATCTCATATTCAAGGATTTAAGAAACAGAGGACTTGCAATAAAGCTCTGTGATGAAAAAGAAAAAACCACGTTGTATCTCTTCAAACAAAAAAAAGACAAAAGAGAGAAACAATGTTTTATCTCTGCATTTTCAGAAAGAGACATTTTAGATTTAAAAGAGACAAAAAACTTAATACAAGATATAGCTAAGAAGAATGGAGAATTGTGGTTTGCAATTGTTGATGAAGAAGGAGATATCACCTACTACCATGTTTCACTAGCAGATCTGAAGGGAGATGTCTCTGAGCATAAGTATCCTACGGGCCGTGGCATTCTTCTTAAAAACCGTATTGTACTTTTTGACAGTAAACTTGCCAATGCCTTGTTTCAAAACGAGTTTTTTGGTAAACCTTTCGGAGAAGGACTGCAGCTTTCGCTTGTGGAGGGGCTGTATCTTTTGGAAAAAAAAGTTATTGATATTTTTTCAACCAAAAGTAAAAAACTTACATATAAGGAATGTATGGAAATTATTTATAAACTTCAGCCAGACATCAAGTTAAGGCTTACTGTTTTTTCTGATTTGAAAAAATGTGGCCTCATTGTAAAGACTGGTTTTAAGTTCGGTGCTCACTTTCGAGTGTATACAAAACAACCTGATGAGACGCATGCTGAGTATCTTGTTCATGTGGTTGATAAAGATTTTAAAAGTATCTGGGCTGAAATGAGCAGGGCCGTACGACTTGCTCATTCTGTTAATAAAGAAATCGTATTTGCAAGAGTTGATGGGAAAAGGATTGATTATATTAAGTTTGGTCGTCTGCGGCCATAATGTTTTTAAACGTATTTCACAATTCATTTTTTGTAAATTTTTTGGGAGGAGGTGAAAAAAGATTGCTTCAAATTCGATGGCATGGTCATGCATGCTTTGAAATCACCAATGATGTAACGATTGTAACTGATCCACATGATGGAAAATCAATAGGTATCCCAGCGCCAACAGTAACAGGAGATATTATTCTCGTATCACATGATCATTATGATCATAATAAGGTAAAATCTGTGGAGAAGGATGGCTCTAAGGTTGTTACCGACGGACGGAAAAGAACCATTTCAAATATTCAAATTAATGGCTATGAGTCATTTCATGATGAAGTCCATGGAGAAAAAAGAGGCGGTAATATTATCTTTAAGTTTACTTGCGATGATATCATCTTCTGCCATCTTGGTGATCTTGGACACATGCTTGATGAAAAAACTATTCAACAGATAGGTGACGTCGATATTTTATTTATTCCAATCGGTGGAACATATACGATAGATTCAGAACAAGCTTGGGAGACTATTCATGCGATACAGCCAAAAATTACTGTTCCCATGCACTATAAAATCGAGGGGCTTTCGCTTCCTATCGCAGGCATTGACATGTTTTTGGAAAAAAATACATATAAAACTCTTAAAGTTGGAAACGAAATAGACATTGAAACAGAAGAAATTCCAAAAGAACCTGAAATCTGGGTGTTTACCTTATAGATTTCTTTTGAAATACTTCTTTATTTACACAATTTGGCGGGATCTCACCGTTGAGTCCTGCAATCATATTTTCAGCGGCAATGATTGCCATTTTTGTCCGTGTTTCAATGGTTGCTGAAGCAGAGTGAGGCTGCAATACGACGTTATCAAGTTTTATCAGTTCCTTGCTTATGTTTGGTTCATACTCATAGACGTCAAGCCCTGCTCCAAAAATCCATCTCTTTTTCAACGCTTTCACAAGTGCCTGCTCATCAACGACAGGCCCACGGGATGTATTGATAAGAATTGCAGTTTTCCTCATCATTTTAAGTTCTTTTTCACTGATCAAATGATGTGTTTCCTTGTTTAATGGGACATGAAGAGAAATAAAATCAGATGATTTTAGGATTTCAGGGATATCTACTTTTTTCGCTTTTAACTCACGTTCTAACGTTTCATTTACTCTGTCATCAACGTATAAAACTTTCATATTGAACCCTTTACTTTTCAAAGCAAACGAGGTGCCTATTCTTCCTGCACCAATAATCCCCAGTGTTTTATTTGAGACGTCTTGCCCTAGCATAAGGAGAGGATCCCATCCTTTGAATTCGGCGGCTCTTGCAAAGGCATCTCCTTCGACAATACGTCGTGTAACTGAAAAAAGCAGCGCCCAGGCCATCTCTGCAGTTGTATCTGTAAGGACACCAGGTGTATTGCTTACAGGTATGCCTCTTTTTGTTGCTGCCTGTACATCGATATTGTCATAGCCGACGGCGTAGCTTGCTATCATCTTCAGTTTAGGTTCTGAATAAATCACATCTTTATCTATTGTATCAGTTAATAAACAAAGAAGACCATCTTTTTCGCAAAGCCCGTTTATTATCTCCTGTTTTGAGAGAGTTCTATTATATGAATTAATTTCTACCGTAAACTTTCTTCGAAGTAGTTCTAATCCAGGTTCTGGTATCTTTCTTGTTACAAATATTTTCATTAGTAATCCTTGGGTTAGATTATCCAATAATGAATATGTTATTTAGATATTTCTAGAAAAAAAGTGATGATCATGTTTCCTCTTTCACCGTTTCAAAACATGCAAAGGTTAATGTTTTTCCAACTCCTTTTAGTTTTCTTAATTTATCTACAACAAGTTTTCCTATATCTTCTAAGGATTTTCCTCTAACTTTTAGAAGTAGATCATATTCACCAGATATGATATGAACCTCATACACTCCTGATATTCTTGCAATTCGTTTTGCAAGTTGTCTCTGAGAAACATCAGGATTGGAGAGGAACGATACGAAGATAAATGCTTCTGAAGAGTATCCGATTTTTTTGTAATCGATTATGACGTTAAACGATTTTATTACACCTTTTTCTATCATTTTATTGATTCTATCATGAACTGTTACTCTTGGGATTTTAATATTTGCCGCTATTGCTTTCGTTGATTCCCGTGCATTTTTTTTCAATTCAGCAAGTATTTTTTCATCTTTTTTATCTATCATAATTGACATTATGTCGAAAGTATTATATAAAATTTGTCTTTTTTCGAATTTTTGTCGAAAATTTTAACATAATGTTTATATACTATCTATGAGAAATATATCTGTATGAAAACAAGACATATAAAAACAACAAAAGCTATACTAAAAATACAAAGTGAAATACGAAAAATATTAGGAGAAGAACTAAGAAAAAAAGACTTTATAGAAATCTCACCAGTAATACTCTCACCGATAACTGATCCATTAAATCACCCAACGACACCTGCAAACATCAACTGCTACGGAAAAAACTATCACATAACACAAAGTATGATATTCCACAAACAACTTGCACTACAAACACTTGAAAAAATATTTATCTTCTCACCAAACATAAGACTAGAACCACAAGATAAAAAAGAGACAGGCAGACATTTATTTGAATTCACACAACTAGATCTAGAAGTAAAAGATGCAAAAAGAGAAGATATGATGAAACTCTGCGAAGAACTACTCATAGCAACCATAAAATCAATAAAAAAGAACTGCAAAAAAGAATTGGAAACTTTAGGAAGAACCCTTACAATGCCAAAGACGCCATTTAAACAAATAAAATACGAGGATGCATACAAAAGATACGGAAAAGACTTTGAAGAGATGATTTCAAAAACACACAAAGAACCGGTGTGGATCATTGATATTCCACTAAACAGCAGAGAGTTTTACGATAAAGAAGACCCAGAAAAACCTGGGTTCTTGCGAGATATGGATCTCATCTATCCTAATGGACATGGTGAGGCTCTTTCTGGCGGGGAACGTGAATATGAGTACGAACGGATTAAGGAGAGAATTCTAAAAGGGGGACAGACTCTTGCGCAGTTCAAAAAATATTTAGAACTAGCAAAAGATGATCTGCCAGCATCAGCAGGGTTTGGAATAGGAATAGAAAGACTAACACGGTTTATCTGTGGACTAAAAAGAATAGAAGAAGCATTACTGTTCCCGAAGATTCCCGGAGAAACATGCATTTGATGATGCAGTTTTATCCGAGTGGGAAGATATGCCGCATCTTTGATTGCAAAATCATAGCTTTAACAAGACCGATTTCTTCTACACCGGGAAGTTCAAATCCAGGGTCTTCAACAACCTTTGCATTCTGTTGGAAGAATGTCAAATCAAACATACCCCAATCGTTAACATCTCCATTGCCATTGGTTCCATCTGAGTAATCGACGAGTGTTTTATCATATACGTAGTAGTAATTCATGACGCTCTTATAGTTGCCATGTTCCTCAAGATATTTTTCTTCATCTTCTATAAATGAAATATTGTCGTTTCCTGGCACATTCCACGGCCCAATACCAAAGGTATGTCCAAGCTCATGCATAATGGATGAAGCGAGTACTAGTCGCATGGCTCTTGGCGTGAATGCACCTCTGTTTAGGATGTTTCTTTCATAACTGTTACCGACAGCCATAGTATCATATACGTTAAATTCTGAAGGATGGCAAAAGCCTGCGCTGTGACATATTAAGAGATATCGGAATATTCCTTTTCGTTCTTCAGGAAAATGATGTCTATAGAACTGCAGCATCATACCTGAATCTTGTGAAATTCGATCATAATGAGTGAGAAGTTCTCCGCCACCATTTACTGGTCCGTCTGGCCATCCGTCGTCTATATACATGTTAATTCCATGTTGGGCGAATCGTTCAATGATTATCTGTTTGGATTCCTCCCACAAATAATGGTCTGGATGAAGGAATCCTTCACCTTTCATAGCATCTGCTTCTATGTAGATATCTTGGGAAAATGGATTTGCAAACCATTTTTCCATAAAATATTCCTCAGTATTTTCAAGGCCATCTTTATCTGGATCAAGGGTTGAATGATTATCATACACATGTGGGTCATATCCCCATTTCCATTCCCATGTTGTTGGGATTCCATCTCCATCAGGATCAAGTCTAGAATCATCTATCTTAGGGTTTGTTTTAAGTATATTTACTTCCGTCCAATAGGGAATTCCGTCAAGATCGTAATCAACCTGATATACGTTAAACCATATTTCAAATGTGTCGCCTAGATAATGACCATATCCGTCACTATCATTAAATGAATCATCTCCATCCCATCTACCAGTTCGGTAATCATATGTAAGAGAAATGCTATCCATTTCATTATCTTGTGATCGGAGTCCAAGGATTCCTATGCTTTTTCTTTCCATAATAGTTAATGTTATTTCAGAGGTTTCTTGTACTTCGTTGTCTGTTGCGTCTCGCTGGATTTTATTTTCTTGAAATATTGTGTCCCATGTGTTAAACAGCGTTTCAGTCACTCCTTTTCGGGACCAAACATCTTTACTTATGTATTCTTGATCATCTATGTTTGTTATAAAATAAAAACTTGGTTTGGTTTTCCATGCATTTCCACGTTGCATTATTGTATCTAAGAGTCCTCTGTGGCGAATTCTATAAATTTCAAGGATTAACCCTTGATTTGTATAGGGGCTAATGGCATCAAGATCATATTCACTGACATCGACAGGTTCTTGTTCTACCTCTTCATCCTCTTTGGAAAAATATTCATAATAGACGTAAATGCTAGATATAACGAGGCAAGCTACTATTATTAGCGTTACTCCTATTATCAATTTTTGTTTGTATCGTAGGTACATTTTTTTATTTGTCCTCCATGTATATGAATAATATGGTTATCTATTTATATAAAATTATCGGCTAATTTTAAAATTATAATAATTTAATTTATTTATTGAAAATATGGAAAAACTATTGGTTAGAAAGAGTTTTTACAAGAGACACCAAAATCTCATTCAATGACACATCAACATCATATGTCCTACCAATATCAACAAGCGTGCCATTTATTGAATCAATCTCTGTTTTCCTCCCTTTTCTAACGCTTTGAATCATCGAAGAATAATTTTCAGATGTTTCTCGTATGACTTCTTTTGTTATCTGCACCATGTTCTGATATGGTAGTTTTATTCCATAAGCATTTGCAACATTTGTAGATTCTAGACATACCTTTTCTACAATTTTTTCAAGCAAGGGGTTTTCTAAAAGATAACCATTGCTGCACCCAAAAAAAGCAGTAATCGGATTAATACAGGAATTTACTACCGCTTTAACCCACATGTCTTCTATGATATTTTTACTAACAACGGTTTCAATACCTGATTTGTTAAAGACATTTTCAATATTTTTTATACGATCTGATGTTTCACCATCTAACTCCCCCAAAATGGTTTTCCCAACGCCAGTATGTTTGATACAGCCAGGTTTAGAAAAAAAAGCACCATGAGTAGTAACGCCAACAATTATTTGCCTCCTGTCAACAACATGTTCGATTGCCTTAATGTTGTCTAACCCGTTCTGAAGAGATAAAACAACAGTCTTGTTATGTATGATTTGTTTTGCCTGATCAATCGCAGATTCTGTATCATATGATTTAACAGTTACAATCAAAAGATCAACAGAAAAAGGTACAGCATCAACCGAATCCTCAGCAGAAATTTTCACATTCAACTGAGTCTTCCCATCAATAGTTAAACCATTTTTTCTTATGGCATTTACATGAGACGTTCTACCAATAAGTAACACATTATTTTTTTTGGAAAGTAATGCACCAAAAAGTGAACCAATTGCTCCTGCACCAAGAATAACGATGTTCATACTAAATTCCTAACTCCTTACATTTTTTATATATCTCCTCTTCGTCCATGGCGATTAATGGGAGGAAAATCGGAAGTTTAACATGTTTTTTTAGTTTTTTAATCTTTAAAAGATCATCCTTATAATTAACATTAAAATTATATCCAGTTATAATAGCATCGCACTTTTTTTCAGAAGACAATTTGTTTAAACTTTCATAATAATTTTTTGATTTTAGATCAATCATTGTTATATCAGAGTCTATAAACCAATGGGTTGTAAATGAGTGTAATGCATCTGTATTGAATTCGTTGCTGTGAACAAAGAGGATATCACATCCTCTGCGCATGATATACCATGCTGCCAAAATAGATTCTAAGCCATCATCAATAAGTGCTAAGACTTTTCCCTGTGTACCTAATGGTAGACCTCCTGTTCCTCTAATTTTTTCAGTAAAAAGAAACGTCTTATCATGTCGTATTTCAATGAATAATTCAAAATCTGGATTAGTTAAATTTACGCTTGCTTTCGTTGCTTTGACAATGTCACTACCGATTTCTACAGCAACATCTTGACTAGTGAAATCATGTTCTCCTGTTCTTGTTACCCGAAGAGCAAAGCTTTTTTCTTTGCTTAAATTCTTTTGAGAAAGGTCGATGGCAACATTGCTTATATCTTTGATATCGGAGGTTGTTTTGAGTACTGGGCTAAAGGAAGTTATACCAAAAATTCTTTTTAACACATCCAATCCTTTGGAAATTTCATCTGTATGAACATATATCCTGCCTCGATCCGTTGTGATCTTGCAGTGCAGCATATTTAATTCAAAAGCATTCTTAATATTCCTTACCAGCATTGATTCAAACTGTTTTCGTACATATGCACTTTTTAATGAAAGCTCCCCATAACGGATGAGTATTAAATCGTAATTCATTTCTATACAAAATCAAACTGTAATTCATTAACGTTTTCACTGACAATTAAATAATCCTTTGTTTTATCACGTTATTGGATGCTAATGACGTATTTTTTCAGATATGAACCAAAATCTATCATCTGCTATGCATAATCCAGAGCTTTGATTCTTCATAAAACAGGGTATGTGCTATTTTTTCGTAATATATAATATATTATATAACTAAAGAAAAAATAATAGCAGTTGTTTGCTGCTATTCCGCTGACAAACTAACCAAAAGGGATTACACCAAGGAAAGTTCAGTAAATGCTTGGAAATGTTTTGTGTTAAAAGTAAAAAGCTTTGCTTTTCTATTTATGGCTATAGCTGCTATCATAGTATCTATTCTCGTCACTTTTTCTCCTTTTCTCTCACATTCTAGCTCAAGCTTTGCAGACAGCTGAGCATCATCACGGTTGAATTCAAGCGTCTCCAGTTGCTCTATTCCTTTAATCTTCTTTTTTCCATACTTACATATCCCATACAGTATTTCATGGAGGTTTATGGATGTTATTGCAATGTCTTCACCGGTGTCCTCTATTTTCTTTAAAGCAATATCTCCCTTATCTGATTTTTTGTCGAAGATTTCTATTAGAACATCGGTGTCTATAATGATCATTGTTCTTACCCGTATCTTTTTTCATCTCTTTTTTTATAAATGTCTTTTATCATCATGGGTTTTTTTTTGAATTCTGTGCATCCTCTTAATTTTTTGAGTGTTACTATGTTTTTTTTGCTTAATCTTTCGAATAGGTCACTGAAGCTTTCGTTCTCTTTTTTTATAGAAAGTAGTTTTTCGTAAACATTTTTTTTAATGGTCAACGTTTTGAAACTCATAATTAAACATATGTTTAAACATATATTTAAATTTTACGCTCAAACTGAAGAGAATTAGATACCTTTATTTGAAAAGATAAAATATGAACTACAAAATATTTACCGAGAATGCAAGGATCATTATCCGTTAATAAATCCAATTAGATTGATTAATTATTCACCTGAAACACCTAATCATCCATTTGGACTAAGATTTGGACTAACTAATCAAACATATATCTATTCAACCAATACAACTGATCCAGACGGAGATCAAGTACAATATGGTTGGGATTGGAACGGCAACGGTACGGTTGATGAGTGGACTGATTTCTATGATTCAGGAGAAAGCGCTAATGCAAGTCATCTTTGGATATTCTCCGGCACCTACTATGTCAAGGTAAAAGCCAGAGATATATAGTGCAGAGAGTGATTGGTCAGAACCTTTAAAGGTGCGAGTCTTTGAGGCGCCAAGAAAAACAGTTTTAACTATAGCACCTCCCATATAGAATGAAAATTAATTTAAAAATACTATCAAATGATTATGAGAAATTTATTTACATTACCAACAACCAATCCTGCTTCATTCTTCTTTCAATCTTACCAAAAAAACTTTTTTTCATATAAAAAGAGTGCAGGGGAAGGAATACCAACTGGGAGTTTAAATTACATTCTATGGTAAGAATAAATGAAATCTAAGGTAAAAAAATAGTAGATATAGTAATAAGATCATGTTGAGTGGGAAAATTCAAACGATTAAATTCTGGAAAATAGATCATTGGGATTTCCAAATGAACGCTCCTACTATTTAAAACCGTATGGTTCACAATAAAAGTGGGGTGACACTCCCTACGAGTTACATTTTTGACTTAAAACTCAAGGAGAAACCGATTATGTTGAGAATGTCCTTATTGAGCAAATTTCCAAACAAATATCGGCTTCATTTGGAAAACCC
>Ga0209979_1002297_pt1 | contig 18606 bp, 17 predicted proteins | sample AnhtaG_FD_183114 | JGI IMG/M metagenome (GOLD analysis project Ga0209979, IMG submission 183114) | Deep subsurface microbial communities from Anholt, Denmark to uncover new lineages of life (NeLLi) - Anholt_01485 metaG (SPAdes) (version 2) | ecosystem: Environmental > Aquatic > Marine > Oceanic...
CGGCGCTAAGGCGGTACTGTTTGACAGGAGTGGAAAAATCTATCTCGCCGCTTCCATCAATCGTGCAGTTGTCCAGGATGGTTCCATAAAGGGTGTCGACTAAAAGACGGCGCTCGTCAAAGCGAAAGCTGGTGGAAAGGTTCTCAAAAGCGGCGAACATGAAATCCCCGGCGATGTCCACTGATCCTTCGATTTTCGTCCCCACAAAAGAGACGGCGCCGTTGAGGTCCAGAGTACCACTCAACCCCGCTCCGAACAAGGCGCTCACGTCGCGCAGGTCAATGTTGTCCAAGGCAAAAGCCACCCGGCCTTCCGGTGGATCCGCAAACTTTACGATGCCGTTGAGCTTGGCGCGACTCTCGCCGGTGACGGCGGCAACATCAGAAAACACCAGCCTTCCCTCAGAGTAGGTCAGTTTGCCTGCTGCGGCAGTAAGCGATAACTGTTCATTGCTGGAGGTGAACTCAAAGCGCCTGAGGTCCACGGCGTAAGTCTTATCGCTGCTCTCGACAGCCACCGACAGAACAATGTCGTTGAAACTCAAGGTGTCTGTATTTTCCAACAGCCTTAGGCTGGCGTTGTTAAGCTCAAGATTACCGATTGTGAACGAAGGAACTTCGCGCGTTCCGTCGCCGCCACCCTTCGACGAAAAGCCGGGTACCAGCCAGCGTCCGGAGCTGTCGCGCACAAGAGTCACTATCGCGGAGTCAAGGTAAAGGTAATCCAGAATGTAGTCCTTGTTCCACAGGTTCGACAGAGAGTATGCCGCCGAAAGCCTCGGGAGGTCCAAAAGCAGGTAACGGGAAGCGGAATCGATGTAGTACACAGTTACATCTTCAAGGACAATACCGGAAAACAAATCCCCTTGTACTTTGCCGATGGTGACGCTCAGATTGTATCGCTGTTCCACCAGCAAGGCAAGTCGGGCATTAACGACCCTTTCTAGACCGTCGAACTTGAAGATATACACGTACAGTGAACCGACTAGAAGCAGAGCGCCGGCGAGAACAGCAAGAACGATTCTCCTGAAAGTACGCATCAACTCATGCCCAGTCTGTCAAATATCGACAAGGATACCGCATATCCATCGCCCGCCGCTTCACCGAGGTCGTGTATCACTTGATGGACCAGTTCCAACGGAGCGCCGACATTGACAGCGCCTTTTATATGCGAGTACAGTTGTTTTTCACAGTTTTCAATCATCAGGCAGGCTACAATCGCCAGCTCCCGGTCGATAATACCAAGCCCGGGGCGGGAGAGCACCTTGCCGTAACCCTCAATGACCATCCACCGGAACACTTCCGGCGCCAGCGCTTCCACCTTTTGTTTGAGGGGAAGATAATTTTCTGAGTAGACTCTGCGGCACAAATTGAGCCCATTGGCAAACCAGGTCTCGGATTCTTCAGTGTTGATTTTTTGCAACATCGAAACGGCGTTCGGCGACGGGATGTGGCGATCCAGGTGTTCAGCCGCTTGGAGCATGCGCGGGAAACCAAGAAAGAGGTAGGACTGCAACACGATCTCGTAAAACTGCTGGCGTTCGAGGCCACACTTTTGACCGACCTCTATGGTCCGGTCAAGAATCTCCTCATCTGCCATGGCAATGGCAGCGGAGTACAATGCCAGTGCTCTGATATGACTATTTTGCCGGGGACAAAAGTCGGCCAGATGGCTGCGAAACCGTTCCAGGTCAACGCTCGCGTTCATAACGGTAAGGTAACGGCGGAACGTGGATATTGGCAATGGGAAACTTACTACTTCCGATCTATTAGCTGCTTCTCAAGCCGGCGAAGTGCCCTCTTGAGAGATTCGATCTCGCTGCGAAGAGAGTCCTCCGATAAACGCAAGGGAAATTGTGTTGGAGGTTGGTCAAAGAACGCCTGTGAGGAATCGAATTGAAGTTTGCCGATCTTGACACGGACACGATATGGAGTGTCGTTCCTGATGAAACCCAGTTTGACCACCGTTCCGGGGAAAGTCTGACGAACTCTGTTTCTCAGATCAAGAGCAGAGCGCAAGGGACTATCGTTCATACTCAACAACAGGTCCCCTTTTCTCAGTCCCGCCTGGGCGGCTGGTGAAGAAGGTACTACCGCCGTGACCATCACGCCCCTCTCAACGAGGCGGTTTGAGCTCATTCCCGCGTTGACAAGCATGTTCGTGGGTTTAAGTTTAATCCCGGGCGTAATCTCTATATTGGTAGTGGTGATGCCGATGTACCCGACCGGACGGTCACCTTGCATCAGGATATGGCGGACAATGCCGGGTATCTTGCGGGCCGGTATGGCCAATCCTGCCTCCAGCCGTCTCTCGAAGCCGATACCGCCGGTTATCAGGCCAACCAGATTCCCGGAGAGATCAAATACTCCTCCACCGACTGTTCCCGACGTGATCGGCGATGAAAACTGGATAGTGCCGTCGGGTCTGAACCCGGCACAGAATCCAAGGGAGGGGCAGGCCGGAATGCCGTAAGAATTGCCCATCGCAATCACCATCTGCCCGGCGCAGCCCTCGCGGCTGCTGAACGAAGCCGGAACCCCGATTCTCCTGTTGACATGGATGACAGCCAGGCCGGTCTGATGGTCGATACCTCTCATCTGGGCAGGTATTATCTCATCACCAAAGCGCACGACGATCCGTTCACGACCGGTCACCGCTGGTGCAGCCACCAGAATGTGCCCCAGCAGGTCATAAATAATCCCGGAGGAAATCAAGCTCTGGACGGCCTCGTCACCATGACCCCGAAAGGCCTTCGGCGACACCGGCGTTGATGACTCTATCGTTACCACCGAACGGGAGAGCTGGTAGATCAGCTCGTTCAACCCGCTTTCGAGGCGGAACAGCGAGGTGTCCGCGCCGGATGCGGTGCCAGAAAAAAAGACCGCCCAAAAAGCCACGGCGGTGATCTTCTTGGCGGCCTTAGATAAGCGCGTTGCCATTTTTTAGTATGCCCTTCCACCCTCCTTAGCGGATGGTGACTCCAGTGACATATATACCCTTACCACCGGCCGCACTTTGTAATAACCCAGCACGTACGGAACCGGCGTTGGTGCCTGTGCCGACGACGTCATTAGCCCGTACGACCGATCGATATCACGCCATTCTCTCTGCTGAACAATAGCGTTGGATAACCTGTTCATTCTTTCCGCCCACGCCAGTCGGTTGCCCAGGGACCAGTCTTTGTCAAGATTTGCCGTTCTTCTGAGATTGTCCACCGGTTGCACCGTAAGATAAGAATCATCGAGCGCGGATCGCCGGGCGAAGATGTCGTCAGCCAGAGGGATATTCTTAGGTGAGAAAACAACAATTGCCAGCAGAATCATCAGGCTCGTGGTGACAAATGCGGGGATTGCCTGGCGCCAGAGGATGACTGGCGCCCGCTTTGGCAGAAACGCCTTGGTGCGCGTCTCGGCAAACCGCTCCTGGGCAATTCGGTTAAGCAGCTTGCCGTTGAAGTCATCGCACACGGTCAAGGTGGAAAGCTTCTCGTTCGCCTGAGACATCGACCGGTACACCGCTTCCTCCCGGCGGCAGGCCGAGCAGGTCGAAAGATGCTCGCTAACGGCCGGCTTGAGACGGCTGCTCAACTCACCATTACAGTAAGCTGACAGGTAGGAGCGTACTTTTCGACAGCGCATTGTAACTCTCCATCTTCGGTTGCAGTTTATCTCGCAACATCATCCGCGCGCGGTTGACACGCGATTTCACCGTGCCGAGGGGAATAGAAAGAATCTTGGCCACTTCTTCATACGGATGTTCCTGAATATCCCGTAAAATAAAAGCGGTCCGATACTTCTCCGGAAGTCCTTTAATGGCGGCGTTAAGAACCTGCGGCAGTCGGTTGGGCAGTTTCATTTCTACCGCAAACTCGGCTTCGTTCCCCTTCATTTCAGTTATGTCGTAAAACTTAAATTTCTTCCTTTTGCGCAGCTCGTTGCGAGCCAGGTTCAGCCCAATCGTGTATATCCACGTGGAGAAGCAGTGTTGAAAATTAAACGACTGCCGATGCTGGTAAACCCGGACAAATGTCTCCTGAACCACGTCTTCAGCATCGTCACGGGATAACAACATCCGCCCGATAACGTTCATCAGGCGGTCTTTGTAGCGATCTACCAGCTCGTTAAAGGCGACCATGTCGCCGTTCTGGACAGCCCGCATTAAGCTGTAATCAATATCCTTTTCCGGTTCCTTAGACATTCATATTGCCTGTGTTGGCGTCGTTCTACCTCTATTACCCGTTGATGAGAGTAAAGTTCCCAGTTTTCTTGCCTGCCGCGCAACTCGAATATATTGTCAAACAACAAGTTACCTTATTATCGTCAGAAATTAAGCAGAATTCAGCCCCGTTTCTGTCAGACCGTTCGGTTTCCAGCGAAGAAGATTGATATTGAACGGGCGGTCTGCCGGGAGTGGCTTGCCTGCTCAGGATGGTCCGAAAAGGGACGTCCACGGTGAAAGGTAGAGCAGAAAACCAAACAGGGCCAGCAGGATAACCGGTATCGCCAGTTGGCGGTAAACCTTAAGCAGGTCGCTCTTGAAGTACTCGTTGGTGAGAATCAGGCAGAGGTGGGTCGGTGAGAGCATCATGCCAAGATAGCCGGAGAGGTAGGCCAGCAGTATATGTGAGGGCATGATTTCGGGCTGATAGAGGAAGCCGGCCAACAACGTGTAGCCCAAAGCGACAAAGGCGGCCACCATCCCCGTCAGAATCCCGGCGGCAAAGCAGACTAAAAAAATCAGCAGTTCCTCCGGCAGGTTGAACTGCAACGATAATTTGGGAATCGATCCGATAGCGCCGGACAGTTCAAGGGCCGTCTGGAACGACAGGGTGCCGAAAACCAGAAAGACAAGTTTGTACGACAGCCCCTCTTTGAGCGCTCTTAGCAGATTGTCCTTCGGCGGTCGGGCAATCACCACGAGCACGATAAACGAGATTAGCACCGCCAGGGCCAGGTCTACCTTCAAGATTGCATACACTATTATCGCCAGAGCTATCGGCCAGATACTGCTGAGAATGCCCAACAACGGTCTCCAGAAGTGAGTCGCGGCAGCATTATTGTTGTCTATCTTACGAATGAAAAAAGCAAGACCGATGATCGCCATTATCACGGTGAGAGGAAACTGCATCAGGGAAACAGTGCCGATTGGCAGGCCGGTAATAGCTTCCGTTAGGATGATTCCGGGGTAAATAGGCCAGAAAAACTCAACAATGTGACGAAACCAGTAGTTGCTGGCAGTTCGGAACTCGGGAGGGTACTGCTTGCCGGTTAGGACGTTATCTACCAGGGGAGCGGATAAAAGCGATCCGCCGGGCATCGGCATCAGCCCGACCAGTGGCGGCAGAACCGCCACGGCCGTTCTGTTGCCACCGGGCAGCCCTTTGCAGGCCTCAGAGAGCCTTTCAAGAAACTTGAGTTCTTTTAACAGCCGGCCCAGCGTTGTAATCAAGACGATAACCGAGGTAAGGGAAATGAACCGCTTTGACTTGACCAGTTCCCAGTATCCGTCCAGAAGGGCCGACAGTTCGACCTGGTACAGCAGCGACGTAATTATCCCCGCGCCGAAGAGAGTGATGCCCACCGAGAGCTTCTTGCGCAGGGCGAGAATTATGATGACAAAGACCGCAACCAGTTTGACGGCTTCCATGGCGGCCAGTATACCAAACCCCTTTCAAATGTCAATCAACGGACTTGACACAGCACAGGCATACGGCATAGTTTGTCACTATGTTTCGTGAGATTCGAATCACGAGAAGCGGTGGTATTATTCTGCAGGTTTGTAGGTCGGGTTCCGACCCGCCTAAGGCGGGGAGAAACCCGACGTTCGCTACTGGGTGCAAGGTGATGCGGGAGTCTTTGTTGCCTGGTGGAGGGGTCCATCAATGAGAGTAGTCACCACTATCAACGGTCGCTTTGTGTCACGCGGGCAGGACAAGATCTCCGTGTTCGACAATGCCCTCTTGTATGCCGAAGGATTGTTTGAGACCTTTTTGGCCATTGATGACCGCATTATCTTCATGAAAGAGCACCTTCAGCGCCTTTACCGGGGAGCAAAAGTCATCGGACTGAAAATCCCCGTCCCTGCGGACAGGTTGTCTCAGTGGATAACCAGAACGGTGCGGGCTCACCCGGATCGTATCACGAAGCTGCGCCTGACGATAACCAGTGGCGAATCGGCACGGTTTGTAGGACGGCAGGGCAAGCCGCAGGTCATCCTGAGCGCCTCCCCGCACCGGATGCCTCAGGTGCCGTTCAAGCTTTGGGTGTCGGATTTCCGCATCGACCAGGATTCCATCTTCCGCCGGATCAAGACGTTGTCGTATGCCATTCATGCCGCCGCTTTGAAACAGGCTAAACTGAAAGGCTGTGACGACGCCTTGCTGCTCAACGAGAAAGACCAGGTCGCCGAGGTGACGTCGGCCAATATTTACTGGGTTGATAAGGGGAGATTATTCACGCCGCCGTTGAGCGCCGGGTGCCTTGAGGGAGTGACGCGCAAGCTCGTTATTAGAGAGGCTGCCAAACTGGGTCTGAAGATCACCGAGAAAAACAGTACCCTGGACGGTCTGCTCAAAGTCGACGAAGTCTTCATTTCCAGTTCGCTGAAACTGGTTGTGGGTGTCTCGCACCTCAAGGTAGACAAGAAGACCCACTCCATTAAACAGGGACCAATTACCCGTCTTGTCAGCGACCACTTCCGGCGCTTAGTTGACATGGGCTGACAGGCTGCTGTCGCCGTGCTGCACGGTAATGGGAATTTTTTTGTGGACAAAAGCGGTTTTCAGACTATATTTAATATTAACTGAAGTTAGGCGGAAGCCGCGAGACAATTTTCGGAGGTCTTACCAGTTGGGGTAGAAAAAACAATGTTAGAGTGACACCCCTCCCGGTAACCTGATTTCCACTGCGCCCTTGGAGAGAAAGGACCTTGCTATGCCACGCGTGACAACGTTCGAGAAAAAACAGCGTTTATCTGGTTTGGCCCTGCTGGTGAGTTTGGCCGCCGTTCTCGTAACGACAGCCCCAGCCTTCGGCCAACTGACCAGCGAGGACATTGTGGCTTTGCAGAAACAGGCCCAAGAGGAAGGATGGACTTTTACTGTCGGCGAAAACTCAGCCACCAAGTATTCGCTTGAAGAATTGTGCGGCTTGAAAGAACCCGAAAACTGGCAGGCAACGGCACGCTTTGATCCCATGGCGCTAAAAATTGACCTCCCGGATTCCTTTGACTGGCGGGATGCGCATGATCTTCCGCCGGTGAAGAATCAAGGCGGCTGTGGAAGCTGCTGGGCGTTCGGGACAGTGGGGCCTCTTGAATGTAATATCAAGATCCTGGACGGCGTGACGGAGGATCTCTCGGAACAATGGCTGGTGAGCTGCAATAGTGACGGATGGAGTTGCGCCGGCGGCTGGTTTGCTCATGACTATCATCAATGGAACACTGATCCCTGCGATGGTACCGGAGCGGTATTGGAAGCCGATTTCCCCTATATGGCCTGGAACGCCCCATGCGGTTGTCCCTATCCACATCCATATCAAATAGAATCCTGGGCGTACATCGGTACCTCCTACGGCGTTCCGGCCGTCAGTCAGATAAAGCAGGCGATTATGGAATACGGTCCCGTTTCGGTGGCCGTTTACGTCAACGGCGCTTTCCAGGGTTATAACAGCGGTGTGTTTAATGGCTGTAGTGACGGTACCGTCAATCATGCCGTTGTGCTGGTCGGCTGGGATGATAACCAAGGGCCAAACGGCGTCTGGTTTATGCGCAACTCATGGGGTAGCGGCTGGGGTGAAGGCGGCTACATGCGCATTCCGTACGGCTGCTCCAATATCGGTTATGCTGCCTGCTACGTCAATTATGCGGGCGGCGTAGCGTTTGAGGCCGACACGACTTTCGGCTGGGTGCCGTTTGATGTCAGCTTTACAGCCACCTCGGGATTTCAGGTGGATACCTGGACGTGGGATTTTGGCGATGACGATTCAGCTTTTGTACAGTCACCGGTGCACACCTATGAGAAGGCCGGCTTGTTTACGGTGAAGGTGGAAATCAATGCCGGCGGAGAGATTCGCTCAAGGGAGAAGCCCAACTATATTAAAGCGCTGGCTGACTCTCTCATTCCGGCTTCAGCCGAGGGAAACCGCAGCGCCACCGTTGAAGTACCGGTATACGCCCACAACTTCGTACCGATCACAACCATCAGGATTCCGGTTGAGTACTCCGGCGACCTGGATGTTACCCTTGATTCGTTTTCGACCGTCGGGTGCCGAACGGAGTACTTTGAGCAGCAAACATATCTTCATTTCAATCCTGCCGGCAAGCAGAAGACAATCAAGCTTGTGAGCTCATATTCCGGCACGTCACCTGACCTTCCCGCGGGAGAAGGTGTGATTGCCAATCTGTACTTTACGATTTCCGGCTCGGCGGAAGAAGGGGAAACGACATTTGTAGAAGTGGATGGATACAACGATTATTCTCCCGAGTTTGCCGGCCACTTCGCCAACTACACGCCCAGAGTGACCACGGGCACCCTTTCCGTCTGCGCTATGCGCGGCGACCTGGATGGTAGTCTGAGCATCAATATGTCCGATCTAATGTATCTGGTCGATTACCTCTTCAACAGCGGCCCCGCACCCTCGCCGCTTGAGGCAGGCGACGTGGATTGCCAGGGCGGTGTTAACGTCATTGATCTCATCTATCTGGTCGAGTATCTATTCTTTAGCGGCCCCCCGCCGTGCGGATGCTGAGGACGGAGTAAACGTTTTTTATGTGGTGTCAGCCGGCTTAAGGCTGTCTCAAGAGGTTTACGGCTGACACATCACATGACTACCAGCTATTATAACGATAAACTTTCTGCCGAGAGGCTCAAGCGCTGCTACGAGATCGCCCCACCGCGGGTTTGTCAATACCTGAAGGCGGAGGAGAACCATGTCCTGGAGAAAATCCGCTCCGGCGACATGGTCCTTGAGCTTGGTTGTGGTTACGGCAGAATACTTCCTCAACTCGCACAGAAAGCCGGAGGGGTGATCGGCATTGATACCTCGCTCGCCAGCTTGCAACTCGCACGAGAAATGTTCGGCGGTATATCAAACTATCACCTGCTGTGTATGGATGCGGTTCAACTTGCTTTCCGTGACCGAATTTTCGACTGTGTCGTCTGCATCCAGAACGGAATCTCGGTATTCAGTGTGAATCAGCAGGACTTGGTCAGAGAAAGCCTCCGCGTCACCAAACCTGGTGGAATGGTGCTCTTTTCGAGCTATTCCGACAGATTCTGGGAAGATAGACTCCACTGGTTTCAACTGCAATCGGAGGCGGGATTGGTGGGGGAAATCGATCACGAAAAGACCGGCGATGGTGTGATCGTATGCAAGGATGGCTTCATGGCAACAACCGTGCGGCCACACCAGTTTCGATCATTGACCGCGGAATTGGATGTTGATACTCTGATCGTGGAAGTAGATGAATCCAGCCTGTTTTGTGAAATTACCCGCTATAAAACCGAGGCTCGTTCTGGAAAATAGGGAGGCTTCCACCCGGCAAAGATGGGTCATGTGCGTGTCACCCCCGATGGTTGACCTACTGAACTGAAAAAGCCTCGATTAGGTTTAATCCATTCCTTACAACCTCGTAGCCACTATAGGTTGTTTCTCCCGCTAGACTACCGTCGGCAAGGTAGAACTCGATAGTGATGTCATACGTTCCCGGTTCGATTTCAAAATCGCCGACATAGATCATACCGGGTAAGAACTGGCTGGAACGAAGGTCGGCATTCTCGATCAGGTCGGTGCCGACGTCAACCGCCGCCTTCTTCAGCCAGCCGCTCAACCCGCCGGTGTCCATCTTCTTCTTGAGCTTGTGTGCGGCCAGGCCCTTCGTAATCGCACGCGCCACGGTGCGAAGGTAGACCAGTGACTTCTTCGCGGCAAAGGTCTCCTCGGCCACCTTGCCGACATCCTCCAGAAGCTGCAGCTCTCCAATCAGTTTGCCGTTGGCCAGCACCCGTATCACACTCACCAATGAGGGACGAGGCATGATTTTGGGGATAGCAAACTTGAAATAGTAGTCGGCCTTAACCTTGACGGGGAGGTGTCCGTATTCGGCCCCTTTGTTTTGCGGGTCGTCATAGAGCACCTGCACCAAGCCAAGGTCCTTGTCGGTTCTGATTCGCAGACTCAGCGCCTCCTTCACCGGCGCCAGCCCAATCAGGCCGACTACACTGAGGATTGCCCGGTCTTGTGAATAATATTTCACCTCAGGGATGGCAAAGTTGTATATGTGCGGCTGAGTGCGAAAAGCTTGTACCAGGAAGTCGTGGTCTATCCGGGCGTCGTCCATCTTGCCGTCGGCGGCGTATATATGCATACTCAGGTAACGGCCAAGGGCATCGTTGTGGAACCGGACTTTAGCAACCTCGTAGTCAATCTCCACCCGGTCGGTGTCATCGGGAGAACCCTGCTGGAATTGGGTCGCGGCGTCGGCATACTTCTGCTCAAGAAGCTCTAACTTGAGATTGGCGCGCCGGATTTCGACAAAGGCCTCGTCGAACGCACCCAGGGCGATATAGTTGAGCGCCTTAATCAGGTTGGTATAGAGAACTTCATAGTCCTCTCCGGAGTATTCCAGGACATTGTCATTCAGCAGCAACGAGGCCGCCGCCCGGGAGACGCTCTTGGTGAAAAGCTCTTCGGCGGCTTCCTCAGCGAGATGCAGCTTGGTGTTGCTGGCATCGTAGCTCCGGGCGTAGTGATTGAGCATGCCGGCGTCGATAAAATAGAGGAGACGGTCCTTTTGAGCGTACTTATTTTTGTCCCTGGCAGCCTCGAGCATCCGTGCCGCAGCCGCAGAGTTGCCGGAGCGTAACTCCGCGGTGATCGGCTCATAGAACTTCTTTTTAGTTGCAACGGAACTGCAACCGGCCAGAAGAACAAGCGGCAATGCAGCCCGGAGAAGGTTTCGCATGGCAAAGCTACGCGCCACCGCCATCTACCATTTTGTGCCGCCCTGGGAGATTCCCTTCTTGATTTTCTTAGTTCCGATCCAGACCTTTTCCATGCTTTCCACGTTGATCAATTCCAGGTCGGTCTGATAATAGACCACCCGGTCGCCGCCCTCCTGATCGACGATCGTCTTGATGGCGCCTTGCAGGAGAAAGTCGGCGCCGAGTTCTTCGTGCAGCCGTTTGGCTGTCTCCTTGGAAGCAAATTCCGCCTGCTCCCACCGTTCCTCGCGAACCTCCGAGCGCTGCTCGTGGCTGGCCACAAAGCGCACCTGGTTGGCGTTGATCAACTCACGCTCGAAGTCTGCTATGAAAGTTTCTATGCTAATGTGCTCGCTGGTGAGGTTTCTGATCGTCCCCACCGTCACCACCGGCTTGCCGCCCTTGGCCGCGGCGGCATCCGTCAGCCAGGCCCGTGTCAGGCAGTCGGAAATCATCTCCTCGGCCACCAGCCGTGAGTCGGTATCGTTCCACTTGCCGCTCAGGTCGGTCACGCTCTCGGTGTCTAAACGCGTCACGGTCTTGCCTCCGCCGCATCCCAGTCCAAGCGGTAGGCTCGCCACCAGTAGGAAGATCAACAGCTTTTTCATCTTTGCTCCTTTGTCTGTTATGAGTGCCTTGACACACAACTATTCCTTCGGGAAAGCTATCGAGTTGCTTTGGTGTTTTCAACTTTTATTTTATGTTACTGGAGTCCCCGTAATGTAGAGTAGTAGGCTCCGACACCTGTTTTATCGTCAGTGTGGCCGGCTTCGGCCTTGACCGGTGTCCTTCTAATCCCTTACCTTGGTACAAACGAAGCTTTTGATTGTTAAATACTCTAATGAGCAGGTATTCGCGTCTAAGAGTCGGGGTCTTGGCCCTGCAAGGAGATTTCCAGCGTCACAGCCACCAGCTTGACCTGCTGGGAGTTAAGGCGACCGAGGTGCGCCTGCCAACCGACCTGCAAAGGCTTGACGCACTGATTATCCCCGGCGGAGAGTCAACTACTATGGACACCCTGATTGACCGCTTCGGCCTGCGGGAACCGTTGCTTGCGTTCGGGCGTTCCCAACCGATTTGGGGAACCTGCGCCGGAATGGTTATGCTGGCAAAAAACGTGGAGGACAATCGGGCGGGTATTAAAACGCTTGGTCTGCTGGATATTGACGTTATCCGCTTCGGCTACGGGCGGCAGGTTTTCTCCTTTGAGGAGAGCATTACGGCCGACCTGGGAGACGAGCCGGTTGCTCTGACGGCGACCTTTATCCGGGCACCGAAAATTACCCGTACCGGCCCGGCTGTGCAATACCTGGCCGCATACCGGGACAGCCCGGCACTCGTCTCACAAGGGAATATTCTGGCCAGTTCCTTTCATACCGAACTGGATGACAACACAACGCTGCTGGAGTATTTTTTGAAAAGGTTTGTTGATGGCGACTAAGCTGCATCGTATATATATGCGATACAACGAGTCCTCTTTACTCGGTCGGCTGGAGAAAGTATGCTGAAAAAGATATTCATCGCCCGGCATCACGGCTTCTGCATGGGGGTCAAGCGGGCTATAAACATCGCCGAGGAGACCGCCCGGGATAGTGCCGGAAAGGTGACGATTCTCAACGAGATCGTCCACAATGAGGCGGTAGTCGAAAACCTTAGAAAGCAAGGCATCTGGCAGGCGTCTTCCGTCGATGAGGTCAACGAGGGCACCCTGATCATATCCGCTCACGGGGTCGCGCCGGACGTGAAAGTAAAAGCCGAAGCCAAAGGGGTGAAAGTGGTTGACGCCACCTGCCCGCTGGTGGGCCGGATTTACACCATCATCAACAAGATTGTTCAACACGGCTACCATGTTATCCACTATGGTGAGTCCACTCACGATGAAACGAAAGGTATCGTCGGCCACGCGCCTGACAGTATTACTGTCGTTGGCAGCAGGAGCGAGCTGTTGGAGCTTCCCGCCTGGCCAGAGCGCAAACTGGGTCTTACGGTGCAGACGACCGCCCAGGTCTCAGAGTTTGCTGAGATAGAAAGGTTAGCGAAAGAGAAATGGCCGCATATCGAGATTTTCAACACCGTCTGCAACGCCACCACCCAGCGGCAGACCGCCATTATGGACCTGGCGCCACAGGTGGACCTGGTCCTGGTGGTCGGTTCGGCTACCTCGGCAAACTCGAAGCGTCTGGCAAAAATCTCCGAGGCTATTTGCGGCCGGGGGATTCTGATCGGTTGTGCGGATGATATTGACGAAAAATGGTTTGCCGAAGATCAAGGAGTCGACATGGTTGGTGTCTCGGCCGGCGCCTCCACCCCCGATTTTCTCGTCGAGGAGGTAATCAAGAAGCTGGTGGAGATTTCCTGCGGGACGGCTGAAGTTATCATCCCAGAAAAGAAAAGTAGGGTGAGAAAACGTGCCGGCACGATCGGCTGAGACGGGCGGCAATTGTATGATGGTTTTGTAGGTCAAAGCGTTGCGAGGTGGTGCCTAAAGTGCGGAACTTTTGACCTACGTTATTGAAACTACTGTTGTGTCCCAGAAATATATGCGCCTAGTCCTGTGCCCGGCGGGTCTTCAGACCCGACGGGAAAGCCCTTGTCACGCGGGGCGATCTGAAGATCACCCCGCCACAGAATACGCAAGTTATTTTGCAAGTTATCTCTGGGACAATACACTACCGATGGATACATTTATTGTGCCGTAATTGGAGATAAGGCATCCTATGTTTGAAAAGATTCACAAGTACCTTCATGAGGTCACGCCCCCGCGGCCGCAGGTCTTGCAGGAGATGGAGGCCTATGCCGCGAAACATGGATTTCCCATTATCGGTCCTCTGGTGGGGCGGCTTCTGTACCAGCTCACTGTGATAACAAAAGCCGAAAGGATTATGGAACTCGGCTCCGGGTTTGGATACTCGGCCTACTGGTTTGCGCTGGCGGCTGGACGCAAAGGCTGTATCATTATGACGGATTCCGATAAGGAAAACAAGCGGCTGGCTCTGCACTACTTCAAACAAGCGGGGCTTCACAGTCAGTTTGATTTCAGAGTCGGTGATGCTCTGGATGTCTTGCAACGATCCGACGGTTCGTTTGACATCATCCTGAATGACATCGACAAAGAAGACTACCCTAAAACCATCGATCCCGTTGCGGCCCGCTTAAGACGAGGCGGCCTGTTTATTACCGATAATCTCATCTGGTCGGGAAAAGTGTGCAGCAAGAGACATGATAGGACGACCAAGGCAATAGTTGAATTCACTCAGAAGCTGTACCACGATCCGCGCTTTTTCACCACGATACTTCCTCTGAGGGACGGTGTGGCTATAGCCGTTAGATTGTGATGAGGAAAGTGTTTTATTTCTATGCGCATATCGGAAAGCCGGCAACCATCAGGAATTAATTGGGAACTTTTGGGCAATTGTTGTGTTGAAAAATTGGAGGCGCTAGTAAAGCCGAGATGAGTTTTATCCGATAATCCAGATACGGACTTATTTTGACAGCATCCTTCGCATTCAGGCAACCGCGTGAAAAGAGGTGCTGAGAATCCCGGCTTAAGTATATACGTAAAGGAATCCTGTTTGGATTGACTCGGGTTAAGGAGAGCCGGGGGGAAGGTTGTCAGTAAGGGATAAGCCGGTTGTCGGCGCTGAAAAAAACTGTTAAATAATTGTTGACAAGTACAAGCGCATATAGTTTTAATAGTCATTCTTTAAGTTGGTGACCTGACTTAAGACGAGAACGTGCTTGACTAATCACAAGCCGGTATCTTTAGTTTTGTACAAGGGTGGGTCACTGAGTCAGGAAAAACGTAAAACTCTCTGTTTGTGAACTATGGGCACTGATGAGAAAGGGTAGGTTTTAGGAGGAATTATGGCTCCCAGACGCGCACAATATCTGACGTACGGCGATGACGGTCTTTGCGCCGAAACGAGAAAGTTCATAGAGGATGCCGGAGTGTTGCTGGACGTGCGTGACATCAGCAAGAATCCCCTGTCGGAGGAGGAGTTGTCAAATCTCATCGGTCACATCCCGATCAAGCACTTTCTGAACAGCTTGTCCGATTCGTATAAGAAGTACCGTTTGGATAAGCACCTCCCCGATCGTGAGGACATCCTCAGGCTAATGGCCAAGGATCATACTCTTCTGCGCAGGCCTATTATCAGGTCGGCCAGGCTGCTGACAATCGGCTGCGACAAACGCAAAATTGCCGACATGCTCAAGATTGGCCCCGACGGCCACCTTACCGACGACCCTGCCAACCGGGCACCCTTAAGGGGACCGAAGACCGGTCGGCACGTACGGCCAGCGACTACGAGTAAATAAACCTCCGATCCACAAACGAAATCCTCTGGATGTTTGAGGAGGAGGGAAATCCCAGGGTGGTCATTATATGCGGTGAGGTCGGCGCCCAACCCTGTAGGATGTTTACTGACATACCTGAAAGGCTGAAGAAGTCGGGGGGAAGTGAGGTAGTCAGACGATCTGCCTTGCTTTAAGTAGCTCTCATAGTTATCTTGCTCGGGCCAACGGCTTTGATTCAAAGTAGAAGTAGGTCGGTCTGGGTGGCAACCCCAAACTCGTTTGGGGTTGAGTCAGGAAAGATGAGCTACAAAAGAGTCCATTTCAATACGCCGGGTCATGCGCACGAGTTGACCTTCTCTTGTTACCGCAATAGGGAATTTTTGCTTGACGAACAAACATGCCTGTTTCTCGTTGATGCTGTGAACATGGCACGAAGAAAGCATCACCTCAGAATATGGGCGTATGTCTTCATGCCAAATTATGTGCACTTGCTCTTCTATCCGCAATGCGAGGATTACTCTATCTCCACAATTCTGTTGACCTTCAAGCAATCTGTTGCCCGTAGAGTCTTGTTACACACGAGAAAGCATTACCCCGACAGGCTTAATCAGTTCGCAACCGGGCTGACATCCAAGGAGTATCGGTTTTGGCAGGATGGCGGTGGCTATGACAGGAATATCACAAACAGAAGTACCCTTTTGAAAGTGATTGACTATATTCATAATAACCCGGTAAGGAAAGGGCTTGTCAGCTCACCTGGTGACTGGAGGTGGTCGAGTTTTGCGGATTGGCGTGACCTGAGGCAAGGCCCCATTAGGATTGACAAAGACCATTTCCCACTGTTATGAAACCACCCCCAAAACAAGTTTGAGGGTGCCACCCGTCGAAGGATGACTCGACAGGAAGTAAGAGAGGAGCCTTGTGCTCCTGACTATGGAGAATGAATGTCAGGACCATAAAGGTCCTGACCTACAGCCAATCCCAAGGGTGGATCGTACGATCACAGGGATCGTGCCCTACAATATAGGATGGAATCGACATGAACAAAGTCAGTAGTGTAGCAGCCCTTTTATTGGCAGCCTTTCTCACGACCGGAACGACCGCCGACGTCATAGTGACCGATGCCGATGTCAAACAGGTCATCAAAGATATTGACGAACTGTACCGCAGCACATCCAGCTACTCCGAAATTGAAATGGAGATTGTCACCCCCCACTGGCAGCGAACCCTGGCAATGAATTGCTGGACGCAGGGGATGGATAAAACCTTTCTGCACCTCACTGCTCCCCAAAAGGAAAAAGGGGTTGCCACGCTTCGTATCGAAAACGAGATGTGGAACTACCTGCCCAAAATCAACAAGGTGATAAAAGTCCCGCCCTCGATGATGATGAGCTCGTGGATGGGTTCTGATTTCACCAACGACGATCTGGTCAAGGAGTTTTCCCTCTTTGAGGACTACACCTACGAGTTGATAACGGTCGACAGCGCCCGGGAGGACCTTCTCTATGTAAGCTGTATCCCCAGTGAGGACCTGCCGATTGTCTGGGGGAACATAGTGATTGCGGCTCGCAAAAGCGATCATCTTCCGGTCTGGCAGAAGTACTACGACGAAAAAGGCAAGCTGATGCGAACCCTGCGCTACCAGGATATAAGAACGTTCGGCAAACGCACGCTGCCCGCTGAGATGGAAATGATTCCCCAGACCAAGGAGGGACACAAGACGGTCATCCGCTATCTGAAACTGGATTTCGATGTCAAAGTTGACGAGCAGGTGTTCTCCTTGAGAAACCTCCATTCAGCGAAATGAGAGACGTTTTGGATGCTGCTGGTTAAGATAGCCTTTCGCAATATCTTTCGTCAGAAACGGCGGACCCTGCTGACAGTTCTCACCATGTTTGGCGGGTTCACGCTGGCAGCTATAACCATCGCCTGGTCGGACGGCACATATAGCTATATCATCAATATGTTCACCCGCAATCAGCTCGGCCACATCCAGATTCACAAAAAAGGATACTTAGATCGTCCAGCGCTGTACAAAACAATCGATCAGTATGAGACGGTGGGCAAGCTCATTGAGGACGTGCCTGGAGTCGAGTTCTGGGCGCCGCGACTCTTTTCCGCGGGACTAATCTCGGTCGGTGATAAAAGCGCCGGAGCCAGAATTATCGGTATCGATCCTCAACGAGAACGGAACGCGACCCGGTTTGACCACAAGGTTGTCGAAGGCCGAATGTTTGAGGACGAACCGGCGCACGAAGCGCTCCTGGGAGAAGGACTCGCCAAGACTCTCAAAGCGGAAGTCGGTGACGAGGTTGTCATCGTCTCACAGGGGGCTGATGGTTCGATCGCCAACGACCTGTATACTCTCGTCGGCATTGTCTCCAGCGGGGACAAAATTACCGACCAGAGCGCTTTCTACCTGCATTTGAGGGACGCTCAGGAGCTTCTCGTTCTTGAAGAGCGAATCCATGAAATCGCCGTCATCGGCGAAGACCTGGATATCATCGCCTCCCTTGCAGCCGACCTCGAAGCGGCCTTGGCCAACCCTGAATTGGCTGTTGCCACCTGGCAGGAATTCGCCAAACAGTTCTACCAGGCAATGCGGGCCGATCAGCAGGGATCATGGATAATGCTGGCGGTGATTATCCTTGTCGTCGCGGTGGGGGTGCTGAACACGGTCCTGATGACCGTTCTGGAGCGGACCCGAGAGTACGGCGTGCTGCGAGCCATCGGCACCGGGCGGGGACAAATCTTCGGCCTGGTGCTTATGGAAGTACTCATTATGGCCATCATCAGTATTATCCTCGCCGTCGGCCTGAGTTATGTCGTCAACTATGCGCTGTCCATTCACGGTGTTGCCATGCCCACGACGCTTACGTACGGTGGCATCGAATTCCGCAGGATGTACACTGAAATAAACGCCCGCAGTTTCTACATCCCGGCACTGTGCGTAGTCCTTTCGGCAATGTTTGTCGCTATTTTTCCGGCAGCCAAAGCGGCACGTATTGCTCCGGCCCGGGCCATGAGGATGCATTAGGGGACGGAATCGATGCGGCTCTACCTGAAACTGGCCTGGAGAAACCTCTTCCGTAATAAACGCCGTACGTTTATTGCCGGGACGGCGATCGGTATCGGGCTGGCGTCATTGATATTTGTCGATGCCATCATAATCGGTATGGAGCAGAACATGATCCGCTCGGCTACGGCATCGTTTTTGGGGGAAGGGCAGATCCACCGGAACGGGTTTCAGGAAACGTTCGAAGTTGAAAAGACAATAGCAAATCTTGACCAGGTCACCGCCCGACTGGAACGGGAAGCTATTGTCAGCC
>Ga0209979_1002298_pt1 | contig 18605 bp, 9 predicted proteins | sample AnhtaG_FD_183114 | JGI IMG/M metagenome (GOLD analysis project Ga0209979, IMG submission 183114) | Deep subsurface microbial communities from Anholt, Denmark to uncover new lineages of life (NeLLi) - Anholt_01485 metaG (SPAdes) (version 2) | ecosystem: Environmental > Aquatic > Marine > Oceanic >...
GCGATGTCGGTCCAGCCAGGCCAGCTGCCATCTTCGGAATGGGCATGGATGAGGGGGCCACCCCAGGTGTAGAGGTCGATGTAGGCGCTGGTTTCCGCGTCGTCGATACGGATGTGGAAGTTGAGGCCTTCATTCGCCTTGAAGTCGCAGGAGATTTTGGTCTCATCCACAACGTCTCGGGAGATACCCGACCGCACCCAGTCAATACCCTGCGTCCCTGCGATGAGAACCTCGTTGTCTACAATTTTGACCTCAATGGTCCCGTCAGCCTGAGTCGCCCAATCGTTCCCTACATCGCCATCGGGTCTGTTGAAGTCGTCCATGAAACCTGCTCCCCAAGCGTTGGCTACCGAGAGCATAAGAACAAGCATAGTGAAACTTTGGATCTTACTCATCTTACTTCCTCCTTCATAAATAAAACGTGACGTTGACAATAGTACTAAAGCTGGAAATCAGCCGAAAACTATCTCCTCTGTGCAGAAAATTGCTGCCCGTAAACATGTTTTTAAGGCCTGTTTTTTCCACAACCCAACTAACACTTTTATCAGGTATACTCTATAGTTCTCCGGAAAAAGAGTTAAAATGATTACGAATTATATTTTAGCCACACACCAAAACATATATTGATTATTAGGATTGCCTGTTTCCAATTCAGCATTGAAAAAGAAAATCTAAAATGCAGCCTCCTTCCTTTTTAACGCAAAATCCACAGTAACCTAATTAAGCGTACAAAACTACACCAAGTATATTTATACCAAATTGCCTATCTTCCCGTCAAGGATAAACTATACTTTTAGGGGGATTTTGTGTTACTATTTTTGGGAATTATTTTATGCCCCCCAACAAATTTATTTGACGTTTTTGCATCGAAGCAATCTTAAAATAATAAATAGTCAAAAGTCAATTCAAACGGGGCCCATACTGAATCTATCAGTATAAGCCCCGAATTGATATAAATCCGCTTGTCAGCTAAATCATATCTTACGGTGCCGGTTCTTGCGGCGGAGGATACAGACGAATATCATCAAAGTACATTTTACCTGAACCACCAGCAACCGGATTATTCCTGTTACCAAGACCAAGGCCAATCGTATTGACATTGGCAAGGTTCACGCCCTGGTCTGCAAACGCCTGCAAGTCAATATTCCATTGGGTCCACTCTTCTATTTGGGCTGCATCAGGATTATCATGAGTGACCACGGCACTGCCGTTGAGAACAACATACAACGGCTCGGCAGCGTTATCCGAAATGCCTCTGAACCAAATCGTTAACATGTTCACACCATTCTCGGTCCAGTCACGCGGATAAGTCAGCGTGTGAGTTGCCTCAGAGTTCCCAACACTGTTGTCGTAGATATACGGCATCGACTGGATGCCACTGTGAACAATACTTTGCTCGGCATAAGGAGGAAGGTCATTACCAACGAGAGCTCCGTTTGTCGGGATATCATAACCGTCCGGCCACGCTTCAAATATCCTGTTGCTCCCCGGGTCAGGGGGGTCAATGTCGTTGTAGGACTCGAAATCGTCCACGACAAGGAAGTTGGCGGTCGTAAAGCTCCAGACGTTGCCTGTCCATGGGCTATAGAGATTGACGTTATTGACCTCAACAATACGCCAATAGTAAGTGCTGTTCCACTCAAGCTTTTCGGGTTCGTAGCTCTCAGCGCCAAGGTTCCCGCTGCCTTTATACTCCGGCGAACTGGTATCGGCATTTTTCACTGCATCTTTATCACCGCCGAAATAGACCTGATGGGAAGCAGAATAGACTCCCGGCGACCAGGTAAGAGTTGGTGTATGCTTTACATCCACAGCACCATTAGGCGGGTTCGGGCTTGCGACTGCGCCCTCAGTAGTAAAGCTCCAGACGTTGCCTTTATACGTGTCGGTGACATCAAACTCATCGACCCGCCAGTAGTAAGTCTCAGCTAATTTAAGTGTGTCGGGAGTATAGTTTGCAGTTCCCTGTGGTAGTCCGCCGGCGGCGTTGTCCACATCGTCAAAATTGTCGCCAAAGTACACGGTGTGCAATTTTGCCCCGAAACCTGGCGTCCAGCTAAGCATTACATCCGGGCCTACCAGCTCGGCACCATCAGCCGGGTCGGGATTGTATGCAGTCTTGGGAGGAATACCAAAGCTCCAGACAGGACCCTTCCAGGGACTGTTCGGCTCTGTGTCATTGACCTCGTCGATTCGCCAATAGTAAGTTGTTCCTGGAACAAGGCCTTCCGGAAAAGGAAATCCTGGAAAGCCGACAACAAGAAACGTAGCGACCTGGTTGCCCTGGAACGTGCTTTCGGCGCCGTCATTTACATCGTCAAAATTATCGCCGATATACACATCATGCGAGACCGCACGCCCCCCCGGCTTCCAGGAAAGGTTCGCCCAAGTGTCCTCAAGCATGTCACCATCAGCCGGTTTAGGTATCGAGACGTATAGCCATGGCTCACCTGCCCCCGGTACAAGTACAGCCGTACCCCACTGACTGGGATTGTGTGGGGTACTAGTCTCCGTAAACCACATGAGCTGCGTGTCCTCATTCCCACCGTCGTCATCGTCGTCAATCATTACGTTAATCCCGATTAACTGATCTTCTTGCGGTATGTCACCTGTCATAGTCGACCACGGCAGCCTGGCTTCAACGAGATACCCGGAATCGGTTGTGGCCACTCCATATTCCACGCCCTGAAGACTGCGCGGCGAATTATACCATTCGACAGGTGCTTCAACCTGTCCGAAGTTCCACCGAAAATTGTACTGATAGTCATTATTATCAGTAGAGGCTCCTTTGGCGTTGTCCCCGTCAACAAAAATCTCAACACGGTCATCGAGCCATCCCTGGGACGGGTCTGAATCCTGCACCAAAGCTTCATCAATGACATTGACCAGTACGTACAAGTATTCCTCGTCCCAAAGCGCCCACCAGCTACCAGAGCAATCGTCGGGCGAGGTGGGTTCTGCCCCAGTGAATAAGGTTATGACCTGTTCTGTCGAAAGTAACCAGACATCATCCATAACACCATCGAGAATCGGCTTTGGATATCCCACGGACGGAATCTCGATATCGGCCTCAGCCGCGGACACGTAACCGGCCAAGCCCAGAACCAAAGCAAAAGAAACAAGATAAATCAATTTCCTGCACATAATAGTCCTCCTTCAAAAGGTCAAAATATAACGGTTTTTGGTTATACAAAATACCTGTTGTTTTCAACAAGCATTAACAAACCATCGTCTTCACCAAACGGTGTTTCCTTAACAGAATACACCAATAGCCTACGCTCCATAGCTTCGGCGACGGAGCGCATCCTCAACATCATTGCGAGTCCGCCTTCGGCGGGTATGTGTTTAGCCTCAGTTGTTTTATTGGTGGCACGGCCATCTTGGCCGTGTTTTCACGGGCTGGAAGCCCGTGCCACACAAGGAAACTGCTGATTCAGTTGTCTGGCTAAACACATACTAAGGCGGACTCGCAATCTCAGACTTGTAGAGCCTGGTATCAACCAAGCCCCCATACCTTGCTTCGCAATCCGCAGTCCACAGGATGCCTTACGGCAGAAGCAATGGGGGCCACTTACGACTTCTATCCGCCGTGGCTCGCCTGGCGGAGCCAAGTCGCAACAGGTGTCGCTTCCGGTTAAGGCTCCGGCTGATACAGACGAATATCGTCAAAGTACATTGTACCTGAACCACCAGCCACTGGATTATTCCTGTTGCCAAGACCAAGGGCAATCGTATTGACATTGGCCAAATTCACGCCCTGGTCGGCAAATGCTTGCAGGTCAATATTCCATTCGGTCCACTCTTCTATCTGTGCTGCATTAGGATTATCGTGATTGACCACTGCACTGCCATTGAGGGCAACATACAACGTCTCGGCAGCGTTGTCCGAAATGCCTCTGAACCAAATCGTCAGCGTGTTAACACCATTCTCAGTCCAGTCACGCGGGTAAGTCAGCGTCAAGGTCGCCTCAGAGTACCCAATACTGTTGTCGTAGTAAAGCGGCATCGACTGCCTGCCACTGTGAACGATACTTTGCTCGGCAAAAGGAGGATTTTCATAACCAACGATAGAGCCGTTTGTCGGGATGCCGTATCCGTCCAACCATGCATTAAATATCCTGTTGCTCTCGGGGTCATCGGGGTCAAGGTCATTGTAAGACTCAAAATCATCCACAATAAGGAAGCCGGCGGTCGTAAAGCTCCAGAGGTTGCCTACCCATGGACTGTCGGGATTGGCGTTATTGACCTCATCAACACGCCAATAGTAAGTGGTATCCCATTCGAGTTTTCCGGGGTCATAGCTTTCGGAGCCAAGGTTCCGGCTGCCTTTGTATTCAGGCGAAGCTGTATCGGCATTACGCACGGCCTCTTGGTCGGTGCCGAAATAGACCTCGTGCGAAGCGGCATAGTCTCCCGGCGACCAGCTAAGAATCTGAATCTGCTTTACATCCACAGCGCCGTTAGACGGTTTCGAGCGGCTGGCCCTGACAGGCAACGATAGTGCTCCCTGTGGAACGAAGTCCTTCGGTGTGCGGGGACTCGACCAGCGTAATTCAGCAACGGCAACACCGTCGTTATCATAATACTCCATTACAACGCTGTACGTCTGCCCCGCAGCGAGGTCAATATTACCACTATTTTCGGTGTTTTCGTGGTCGGTCCAGTTATCAACAAGCTGCTGGCCATCCACCCACAAGCGCACACCGTCATTGCTGTTGGTGTAGAAGATGTAGGTCTCGGTAAATGCTGCTTCCACTTCGCCGGTCCATCTGACCGAGAAGTTATCCTCGCCGAGGGCCTCATCCGGTGCGCCGGCCCAGTTAAAGTTGATTTGAGGGTCTATACGGGTCAGCACAAGATTCATTAAGCTCCCGCCCTGGAAGTAGTCTGCCCGTACACCTCCGCCGGGGCCTGCCGTCGTAAAGCTCCATACATCACCTTTATAGGTGGTGACGGCATCGAACTCATCGACCCGCCAATAGTAAGTCTTACCCAATTCAAGCGGGCCGGGGGTATAGGTTGTGATTCCCTGAGGAAGACCTCCGGCGGCATTGTTGACATCGTCAAAGTTGTCACCGAAATATATGGTGTGCAATTTCGCACCGTAACCCGCCGTCCAGCTAAGCTGTGCATCCGGGTCTATGAATTTAGCGCCATCAGCGGGCTCGGGTTCATAGGCTATTTTGGGAGGAACCAAAAAGCTCCAGACATCGCCCTTCCAAGGACTGTTCGGATTGGTATCATTGACCTCGTCAATCCGCCAGTAATATGTTATGCCTGGAACCAGACCATCCGGATAAGCAAATCCGGGAAAGCCTGCAACCAAAAACGTCGCGGTTTGGTTACCCTGGAATGCGCCTTCGGCGCCATCGTTCACATCGTCGAAATTGTCGCCGAAGTACACATCATGCGAGACGGCAAAAGGTCCCGGCAACCAGCCAAGATTCACCCATGTATCCGGATGGAGAGCACCATTAGCCGGAATGGGTCCCCAGGCATAGGGCCATGGCTCGGCTTCCATAATAGCCTGAATCTCTTCCTGTGACATCGGCCGGTCATAGATACGGAAGTCGTCCATTGCGCCTGGGAAGAGCCGGCCAGGCTCTCTCTCATGGTCAAGGATGCCCAAGACCACTCCAAATGCGTCACCGGGATTGAACTCGCTGGTATCGGCTGCTGAATCCACCAGCTCCCCATTGATGTATAGCGCTATCGTGTCCACCGACTTGACCATCGCCGCATGATACCACGCTCCGTCGCCGTATGTGGTGGAAGTGTAGATATTGGTGCCTCCGCCGGTACCCAGGGGATACCGGTGCAAATAGCGCAGGGTGCCGTCTCCACCGAGCTCAAGCAGAATACCGTGCTGTACTCCGGGTGCATAAGCTGAAAAGATGTCTCTCTGGCCCGAGCCGTCCTCGACTCGAAACCACAGAGTAATCGTGTACACTGGTACTTGATAGGATCCATCCATCAAAACGTATTCAGGAGTTGCCGTAGTCCCGTCAAACAACAGAACGCCTCCGTGACCAGCCTCCGTGCCCCAGGTCGGCTCTCCGAAAAACGTCGCGTCGACGCCATTTCCACTGAGGTCTTTGGCGACTGTGCCCGAGCCATCATCGAACGTCCACCAGCCGACAAGGCTTGGGTCAATATTTTGGGCTGCGCTTGTTCCAACTAAGCACAACACCAAAACAAAATAAATTAGACAAATCAATTTCCTGCACATAATAGTCCTCCTTCAAAAAGTTAATGTAAAACAATTATAAATTATGTTTTGGCCACACACCAAAATCCCGACCTCTCGGGATTGTTTTCAACAGGCATCAAAAACCTTATCTATGAGAATTACCACTCACACAGCTTAAGGTTCTTGTTATTCCGTCGGCGGAGGATACAGCCGAATATCATCGAAGTACATCGTACCTGAACCACCGGCTACCGGATTCTTCTTGTTACCCAGACCAATAGCAATCGTATTGACATTGGCAAGGTTCACGCCCTGGTCTGCAAACGCCTGCAGGTCAATAGTCCATTCCGTCCAGGCAGTTATCTGCGCTGCATCAGGATTATCATTAGTAACGATCGCATTGCCGTTGAGAGCAACATACAAAGTCTCAGCAGCGTTATCAGAATTGCCTCTGAACCAGATCGTCAGCGTGTTGACACCTTTCTCGGTCCAGTCGCGAGGATAAGTCAGCGTTAAAGTCGCCTCAGAGTACCCAACACTATTGTCGTAGAATAATGGCATCGATTGGTTACCACTGTGAACGATAGTTTGCTCGGCAAACGGAGGAGTGTCATAACCAACGAGAGAGCCATTTGTCGGGATGCCGTATCCGTCTATCCACGCATTAAATATTCTGTTGCTCTCGGGGTCTTCAGGATTAAGGTCATTGTAGCTCTCAAAATCGTCCACGATAAGGAAGTTGGCTGTCGTAAAGCTCCATACATTGCCTGTCCACGGACTATCGGGATTGGTGTTATTGGCCTCGTCAATCCGCCAATAGTAGGTGGTATTCCACTCAAGTTTTCCGGGGTCGTAGCTCTCAGAACCGAGGTCTCCTGCGCCTTTATACTCCGGTGAACCGGTATCGGCATTTCGTACTGCCTCCTGGTCATTGCCGAAGTAAACCTGATGCGAAGCGGCATAGACTCCCGGCGTCCAGGTAAGAATCGGTGTCTGCTTTACATCCACAGCGCCATTAGCCGGGTCCGGGCTCCCGACGCCGCCCTGGGTAGTAAAGCTCCAGATGTCACCTTTATACGTGTCGATGACATCAAACTCATCGACCCGCCAGTAGTAAGTCTTGGCCAATTTAAGTATGCTGGGAATATAGGTTGCAGTTCCCTGTGGGAGTCCCCCGGTGGCATTGTTCACTTCATCAAAATTCTCACCAAAATATACGGTGTGTAATTTCGCACCGAAACCTGCCGTCCAGCTCAGAGTTATATCCGGGTCTACCATCTCGGCACCATTAGCCGGGTTTGGTGCATAGGCGGTCTTGGGGGGAATCGAAAAGCTCCAAACGTCACCCTTCCAGGGACTATTCGGCTCAGTGTCATTTACCTCATCAATCCGCCAGTAGTATGTCGTACCGGGAACAAGACCGTCCGGATAAGCAAATCCTGGAAAGCCGACAACAATAAACGTCTCGGCTTGGTTAACCTGGAACGTGCCCTCTGCACCGTCATTCACATCGTCAAAATTATCGCCGATGTACACATCGTGCGAGACCGCAAAAGGTCCCGGCCACCAAGAAAGGCTCACCCACGTATCAGGATACAGGGCGCCATCCTTCGGGCTGGGGCTATAGGCCTTTACGCGCGAGCCACGCGTGCCTCGCCAGAACAGGAAGTTCTGTAAGACTTCAGCAACTTCTTTGTTACCTAATCTCCCCAGTGACTGAAGAATCTGCAACGAATTAAAAACAACATACCCTTTCCCGGCCGGGGCGCCGACAACAAGAGGCCAGTTATTCTGTCTGTCGGTAACAAGTGGTTCCCAGGGCGGTCCGACTTCCTGGGGGCCGTCAGCCATGAAATCTCCCCCTCCCCAAATTCCTTCTCCAAAGTGCTCCTCGGTGATTTCGTTCGGTGTCTTGAAAATGTCGTGGTCTGCTAATACAACGCCGACGTCGTCGTCCAGATCCGGATCGAGAAGGGCGATTGGATGTGGCAGGAAATTTTGATTCCAACTGGAATCCTGCTGAAAATCAAGGGTGACCAGGTAACCGCCATTTTCGACATATTCCTTGAGCAGCTGAAAATTCGCGTTCAGATCCTCATTTTGATCGTAGGCAACCACGCCAATCCCGATTACGTCGAACTCCAAGAGCCGATTCAAGTTGTAATCGTCTTTTTCTATCCTTTCAAATTCAATTTCGGCTTGCTCAAAGGCTTGATCTTCAACGTCGGCATCAGTTCCTCTGCCCGGGATGAAGCCAACTTTTAACTCCTGGGCAGTGAAAGCGGATTCTGTTCCGACAAACATGGTAATTACAAGAGCTATCGCAATAATAGAGAATTGCTTATCGAAAATTTCGTGTCTTAACATCCTAATCTTTCCTTTCTTGTAACTGTTCATCTGAAGTGAAGAAACCAAATAAATCAATTTTCTACACATAATAATCCTCCTTTAAAAAATAAAGTTAGGTTATTAATTGGGACGTAAGAATCCTCACCTGCGAAGCGCACAAAAACCGTGCCGACTCTGCGCCTCGCATGATACATAATAACCACTCCTCTATTCGGAAAATTACAGGGATTTTGCACGCTGGAAGAGCAAAATCCACAATTTTAGCCAGTTTCATTTATACCAAATCAATTACTTCCCCGTCAAGGGAAATCTCTGGATTATGCATGGGCAGGCGTTTTTGATTAGATTGTGCAGAAATGCGGCAAGAACAAGAGGATACGGCTCATTTGAAGCAGATTCTTCAATCCGTTGGAAACGTTTTTTAAATAAAGGGCAGTTAGGTAACGACATCCACGGCATTATCGTTACACAGAAGTCAGAGGTCAGAAGTCAGCTCTGTCCAGTGTTTTCTGTCTTTGGGTGCGGGGCTACCGGCCGGTAGTCACAAAACGAAGATGGCTGCCGGGCAGGGGTTCGTCATGTGACGCAACGGTCAGATACGCTATCAGAAGAATTACGATGGGAATAAACAACCAAATCAGCCAATATTTCTTACCGAGCCTCCAATAAGAATCGGACGGGCTTAATTGTTGTTCGGTAGGCGGTTCGGGTGTTCCGGAGCCGCCTTCGCAAAGCAGCTTCGGCGTGCCAGGCAAATTCAATACGACCAGTGAACAAATCGCCCCAGTGAGCCAGAAAGTTACATGCACAAAAAATACTCCTTTACTTGTCATACCGGGAAAGGCCTGCATGAAGGCAGCGGCAATAGCAACCCAAAGAATAATGAGGAACAACAATTGACCTCGTCCGAACGCACTGGATGGCGCCAAAGGCAATTTCTGACGATGGTACCGAATGATTGCTACTAATACTATTGCCGAGAGCATAAGCCCAACCAGAAGAAACCACCATTCTGTCCGGACGCCAAAAAAGTGTTCAGGGATGTGGTTCCCTCGTGCCCAATTCCGAACATTCTTGAAGAGGTTGGTCCACATCATAATTAGGAGAAGAAATAATAGTGCCACGATATTCAGCCTGCCGCCATCCTCATCTTCCCCGCCGCCCCGACTCGCGTCGGAAGACGCGGGGGCAGGTGTGGCTGAGGCAAGCTTTGGTCTTACATAGCGCAGAAAAGCTAAACCTATGCCAAGCCCCATGACCAGTCCAAATAGCTGTTCCATCCATTTCCAGTAGTCCAGACCTTGCAGTGCCTGATAATGATTGATTGGTCCCCACTGGGCCCGACCGAGCATGTTGACAAAATCGCCCAAGGCAAAGCCAATGCCGCCGATTAAAAAACCGTGAAGGGCCAGCTTCAAGGCGGCCCGATCATCTTGGCGCATCAGATAAATTATCAACGCAGTAAACAGCCCAACGCAACCCGACCAGTTGTCGCTACGTGGCGGGGTCATATGCAGACCAAGAAGCCCAGTTAAAAGTGCATAGCCCACCCACCAACCACCGGCCAGCACAATGATTAATCCACACGCTGTCCGGCTGCGGGGGACAACAAGTGCGTATATACCGGCCACGACTAAAGCTGAGAGAGCTGCGAACCAGTCGGTGTCATTCAGATACCATTTCTCAACCATCCACACGGTCAATCCGCTCAGGTCCATTATCAGCCAGGTAATCCATAGCACTACCAAGGGACCGGCAAATCGTTCCAGATACGACCCCGGTTTAGTTACGCTCAGCGCGAGTATAGCCGAGCCCGTGCCGGCCCAGAGCCCTCCAATCACGAACAGACAAGCATAACCATACACAACATCCGGCAGGGAGGAACTTGCTGTGTAGCCGGTAATCCGGCCGTAACTCATCTGCCCTCCGAATGCCCAGCCTACCGCCCCGCACATTGCCATAATGCTCGAGCGCCGCCACCAATCAGGCCGACCTGAGGCCAAGCAAATTGATAGTCCCAGCAGTGCACCCGGCACCATGGCGCCGGCCTCATGCCCGTAATCACCCCGGAAGCCCCATCCCACCGACATCGCCAGCGCACACAAAACAATGCCTGCCAGCGTCGAACGTGATGTACTCGTTGTTGAATCCATTACTCACCCAAGAGATTTGTAAAGTATTATATAGCGTTCAGGTACAAATGATACCAGCTAATGAAATATTTCGGTTATTAAAACCAACGTGTAAGCTTTTGACAAGCGAAGAGTCTCGACTCCGCCTGGGGTGTGGCCAGATTTCCTGGCAGAGCAATTTCCAACTGTCATGCTGAGCAAAGCGAAAAGCTTAAGGACAGTTCTGAGCCCTGCCTCCACCCCCTGTCATTCTGAGCGGAACGCAGTGGAGCGAAGAATCTCTAATCCTTTTCTAAGGCCAGATCCTTCGCTTCCGCTCAGGATGACAAACGAATGTAATAGCTTGTTAACAATGGGATTACGAGATGCCAGAAAAATTAGCCACAGCCTCCGCTTGTGGCTAAGCTCGGAATGGCTGTTGAAGCCAATTGTTAATTTTATTAGACGTTTGCTCTGTTGAAAAGCCACAAAAACTGTCATTCTGAACAGAGGACAGAAGACAGAGGACAGAGCTAATCTCTAACCTCTGACTTCGTGCATCCGGGCAATAATAATCTCCCGCACCAATTGTCCAGGCTTAAAAGAGTTGTGCCTGGGTCCGGGTCGCAGCCTCGCGGCGCGGGTTCAATTGGTGGGGGACTCCGGGCGAGGACACGCATCCACGAACTTGATTGCCTTTTCGATGAAAATCTCACCGGTCATTTCTCCCAAACATGTTCTACTAATGTAGTCATATCGGTCAAAGCTGTTCCAGTCCACCTTTGTCAGAATATAACCAAAGGCATCGTTGGTGAGACCGAAGAGAAAGTTATGCCTGCCGTGCATTTTGCGCTTCAAATAATAGCCAATGTTCGGCAGGGCTTCGCCGGGAATCGTGAGTATCTGAGCATCACCGAGGCTCACGACGTTGACTTGCGTAGCTATGGTGCCTCTTTCGTTTAGCTTAAAACCTAAAGGGGACAACTGTATAATGGAGAGCAGGATTTGATTTTCAACCGGAAATTCTACAGTCGTGCTGCCGCAAAACAGTTTGGGATTTCTATGGACCGTCCCATCAGCAGCGATACGGAGGGCCTCATCTGCAAGAAGATGGCCGATACGGATGCACTCTTGCCACGTCTGGATGTCTTTGCCATCAGGGCCACGGCAGTCGGCGGTAACCATGCCTCCTATGGCACTGTTCATAAAGATACCGATACCTCCGCCTTTCTTGCGGATGCGGTCATAGAGGGGCCCTACAAAATCAGGGCAGAGGATTCCCTGGTCCGGCCCGATTACTTCGGGATGACAGGCATAGTTCACGAGAGTAGCTAAAGGTCTGCCTTCAATATCAAGGACTTGAATGACATGGCATCGAGGGTCATACAAGTTCTCCGCGTAGTAATTGTAGGCTATTTTGCCCCGTGCCCTGCCGGTGGCTATTTTGACGTGCGAAGGTTGTAACCGGCGGACAGCCTGGTTGATTGCATCAGCTAATTTCGTGCAGACACTATTGAGGTATTCAATGTCGGCAGCGGTTTGGCCGTTCTGGTTCGGAAAACCATAACAGTCCGGCCCGCTGTGGTTGTGGGTGGCACCGATGAGGATATTCTCCGGAGGGATACCTGATACCTTTTGGCGAACCTTGCTGCAAAGCACGCCGGGGAATCCGAGAAAATCAGTGCTGCAAATTGCAACGCGAGTGTTGTCCTTTTCAAGAACAAGCGCACGCACCGTTAATTTTCCAATCTTCCGGTCAACAGGCTCGGACGGCCCAACGCCACCTGAGACAGGCAGCAGAGAATCAGGCGTTACGTTACGCAAGACGATGGCGGCACGGAATGCCGCCGGGGCAGGGCAGGTGTGGATCATAACAGAGAACAGAAGACAGAGAACAGAGGACAGAGGACAGAGGACAGAATCTGACCTCTGATTTCTGACTTCTGACTTCTGATTTCTGACTTCTGACGTCAGACTATGCGATTTCCGATTCATATATTGTTTCTCCTTTTCACTGGGTTTGCTTTTATCGCTTTAATTATTGTGTCATTCACCGACAACCCTATAGGTAAGGCTGCGTTCACCGGCGGTCAACTTCCATTACACATACTCTCCAGAAACTCCTTGTTGGTAGGGTACTTCTTGAGTAACTTGAAGAGAGAGTCCACGGCCTCCCGGGCCTTATAGTTTGACAAGACACGCCGGAGCGTGGCCAAACCGCCGCTATGGTCCTGGCTGTAGAGTTTGGCTTCTTTTCGTGTACCGCTGGCCGGGATGTTGATCGCAGGAAAGATTCTCGCCTCGGCCAAGGACCGGTCGAGGACGAGCTCGCTGTTGCCCGTTCCCTTGAACTCTTCGAATATCAACTGGTCCATTCGAGAGCCGGTTTTGATCAAACAGGTGGCGATGATAGTAACCGAGCCTCCGTTTTCAATATTACGTGCCAGTCCGAAAAGACGACGCGGCACTTCCAGTATGCCCGCTTCCAGCCCGCCGCTCATAGTGTGGCGGCGCGATGCGCCTCGCCGCCGGGTCCTGTTATTGAACGCTCTTCCCAGCCGCGTGAGACTGTCGATTAACAAGACCACCTCACGCCCGCATTCCAGCTCTGTTTGTACATGGGCGAGCATCAGCTCGGCGAGCTCGGCGTGCTCGTCGGCACTGTGGTCGCTTGGGCTGGCCACCACTTCGGCGCCCTCCACAGCCCTGCGAAAGTGGGTAACTTCCTCGGGCCGCTCATCCACCAACAGCACGATGATACGGCTTTCAGGGGAACAGTGTCGAATCGCCTTGACAGTCTGTTCCAGGAGAATGGTCTTTCCCGCCTTGGGCGGCGAGACAATCAACTGACGCGTGCCCTTGCCTATCGGCGCAATGAGGTCAACTATGCGCATGCTCTCCTGGCCGCAACCGCCCAGGTCAAATCGTTCGTGCGGGTCAATCGCCACCAAATCGGTAAATCGTGTGCGTTTGCTGAAGGCCTCCGGTCGCATGCCCCCCAGAGACTCGATGGACATCAACCTTGATTTGCCTTTCTTCCGCTCGACCTGACCGGTGACGGCTGCTCCTTCGGCCAGGGCAAAGCGGCCAGTTATATCGGGATGGACCATCACTTCGGCCCGCCCCAGACGATAAGCCCGGTCCGCGGTTCTGATTGCAAACTGCTGTTTGCTAACACATTTCAATATTCCAGTTGTCGTATCGGCCATTAAAATCTTCCGTGGGCATTTCTACAGAGACAAATGGTGATTAAAGAAACGCTCGTATCATAACATATTAATCCCCGTTGTCAACCCTCGCCTGCGGTTTATGCAAGCGGGCTTCAGTTTGTCATTTTCGAACTTGTTCTAAAGTTCGACTACATTTGAAGCAGGCTGGCTTTAGTCTTTTGTGTAATAAGTGATTGTGATTTCCGGGAGGACTACCGCTTCGAGCACTTTTGATTGGCTTTTGGAGGTTGGCAGTGTAATATAATAATAGTTCAGTGGCAAAGGACCGAAGCAAGAAATTGGATCGAGGGCTTTGGGACCGTTGTTAATTGCATGTTGAAACATAGGAGGTGAGCTTGTGAAGCGAATTGTGTTTATTAGTGCGATAGTGCTCATAGCCACTATCTTGTCCGGGCATTCTGCCGCCCGAAGCCAACAGGAGAAAGCCCGGGCACGGATGAGCGATCTGCGCTTCGGGTCCTATGCCACATCCCGCCAAGTGGAAGAGCTTGCCACCAATGAGGTAGTGCGAACGCGGGCCTGGAAAACTATCCAGCGTATGGGCATCACGAAGCTCTATATCGAGGTCTATCGCGGCGGCCATATCGTGTCAGGCGAACACCTTACCTTTGCCCGCAACTGGCTCCAGGAAAAAAGCATCGAGGTTGTGGGCGGCATTGCAACTGTTCCCGGCGGGGATTTCGGCGTGCGCCAAAAAGGTCGCCTCGGCTGGTTCAACTGGCAAAACGAAAAGACCCAACGTGATCTCGAGAGAGTAATCCGTATGGCGGCGGGTATCTTCGATACCTTTATCGTTGACGACTTCCTCTGCACAGGCGACTTGAGCGAGGAATCGAAGGCTGCCAAAGGCGAGCGTTCCTGGGGTGAATATCGGCGCGATTTGCTCACCGATTTAGCTCAATCGGTCTTCGTTGGGCCCGCAAAAGAGGTCAATCCCGCCATCACGATGATAGTCAAATATCCCCAGTGGTACGACCGGTTCCACCTATTCGGCTACGACACGGAAACATTACCCCGGATATTCGACCAGGTTTGGGTCGGCACGGAGACCCGCGGCCGCAACACACAGCGATTCGGTTTCGTTCAGCCCTACGAGGGATTTGTCAACTACCGCTGGCTGGCGGGCATCGCGGGTGATAAGATCGGCGGGGCATGGTTCGACCACGGCGACTGCGCCGAGTATGACTTCCTGGACCAGGCCTATACGAGCGTCCTGGCCGGGGCCCAGGAGCTGGTCTTTTTCAACTTCGGCAACCTTATGGAAGGCCACCCGGACCACGAAAAGATTATCGCCGAATTCGACCAGCTTGCCGACCTCGCGGCGTTCGTCCGTGAACATCCTGTCGTTGGCGTCCCAGCCTACAAGCCGCCCAACAGTGACCCCGCTGGCGATATGTATATAATGGATTTCTTAGGCATGTTAGGTATTCCTTTGATACCTGTGCATGAATTTCCTGAAGGTGTGCCGGTCATCTTCCTGCCTGCACAAGCGGCTGCAAATACAAATCTTTTAGAGCATATCAACAAGGCCCGCGCCAGAGGCGCCCACCTTATAGTAACGACAAGTCTGCTGGTCGCGTCACCTAACGGCAACGAGCTTGCGCGCATGGTTAAGGTCGGCACAAATATACAATCAAAGCCGATTCGTGCATCCCTGATGACGCTCTCACCAAAAACTCAAAAGCTCGAAAAAACGAACGTGATTATCGACTTAGAATCGCCAATAGAAGTCGAAGCCGGCCCCGGAGACATATTGTGCACTTTCGGCGATAAACAGGTCGCTCTTCTTACTGTAAGCGAAACGTCGGACGGCAGTATCAGTCTGCTCAATACGCACACCTACAGCCAGGCCGACTTTGATGCCGTAGGCGAGGTTTTGCTCTGTCCCCGGCCATTGGGCCTGCTTGCCATGCAGGGACCCGCCCTTTCCGCTCTTCGCAATGTATTTGGCAATCACATGGCAACAGATAATGACGCGATGGCCCCCTCACAACTCCTGCTCCCAGCTTTTGATGGTCCCAGTTGTGTCACGTTCCATCCTTTCGGTCCTTCGGCCTCCGGGAGCTGTGTCATACAAAACTTCAATGATAAAGCAGTGAATGTCACCGTCGCCTTTCGGATTCGAGAAGGCAGGCCCCATCGATTTGTAGAGGCGTTCACCGGAAAAACCATTCCTATCCGCACCACCAAGTCCGGGAACCATATAGCGATGGACTTGCTCATTCCCGCAAGGGGGCGCATCTGGGTTCGGCGGCCCGCCAACGGCGGGTTTTGATCGGGACCCAGCGTTGCTGGGATTGAGATACTACTACCGATACCTGCGTAGTTTCACGTACCGCCAGACATCAAATCTTCATTAGGGGTGTTCCGCGACCGCCACGAGATTATGTCTGGTACGAAAGAACAAAGTGCCCCGTGAAATTGCAGGTGTCGCCATACAGGTTTCATTCATTTTATTAACACCTATCAACTTGAATTCAGGGCCTGCTTCTACAACATATATGTCACCGCTCTCGGCGGTGCAGTAGATTTTTCCTTCTGCTGCAACGGGAGAAGCTGAAAAAGCGGCAGAAGAGGGGCTTAGACTTTCACGGTACAGCAATTTACCTGTCCCGGCCTCAATACAGCTTAGTTTGCCTCTATCCGAACAGCAATAGAGATACTCGTTATATATGATAGGTGTCGGTATGTAATTTCCATCTCTGCTGTAACTCCAGGCGATATGTTTATTGCTTGATTCATTTTTATCCAAAGAAATATCGCCGGCTGCCGAAACGTGCACAACATAGATGGGGGACTTGCCTCCGTGTGCATTGGTAATATAGATTAGGTCATGAGCTACGATAGGCGTTGGAACCGGGATATCACCGCCACCCCTCAGTTTCCAGATTTCTTTTCCTTTTTCAATGTCATACCCGCCGATATGCTTATATCCATTGACAATGATTTGTGAATGCTCCCTACCCGTGTAAACAGTTGGTGTGCCCCAGGTTGGAACATCGTTTCTGGCTGTTTTCCAGAGCTGAGCACCGTCCTTAAGGTCGAAGGCGGCAATAAAAGAATTCTTCTGAACATCACACTGGACAATTACCATCTGCTGGTGAATAACGGGTGAGCTTGCTCCTCCCCATTGTGCAGGCGGACTGCGGAAATAGCCCCAATCAAGTTTACCCAGGTCCTTTTTCCATATAAGATTTCCCTCCATATCGTAACAGTACAAACCCTCAGAGCCAAAGAACGCAACGACGTAATTTCCATCCGTACAGGGAGTTGAATTTGCATGGCTGGATTTCGGGTGCCTTTTTATCTTCGGCTTTCCCATATAAGAGCGCCGATCCCATAGAATTTTGCCATCTTCTCTATCTATACATAAAATATGCCAGTTGAAAACATTCTCCTCTTTTGCCGACCTGACATCTCCGTACATGCCCACCTTCAGACTTGATTGGCCCTTGTCCTTAACAGCGGTAGTGACGAAGACGCGATTACCCCATACTATCGGACTCGAATGGCCAAGGCCCGGGATATAAGTTTTCCAGCGAATGTTTTCCGATAGTTCAGTGTCCCACTTGACGGGAACGGAATGGCCTTCTGCAACACCAGTCGCCAAGGGACCACGAAACGAAGGCCAGCCCTGTCCGGTGGCCAGACGGGTCTGCCCGGTGCAGGCTTGCGGCACCTGTACCCGCGTTTTCTGTGCGGGCAGCACAGGTGCGGGCATAAGAAAACCGACTGCAAGAAATAAACTGAATATGTAAATGCTATTTACACTGGTTGGGACGCCGCTTCGCCTGCACCTGTGTTTGCCTCGACACAGGTGGCGCAGGCACAGGTGCGGAAACCAAAAACCCAGCCCCTCCGAGGGGCGGGGTTGTTTTGTTGTTATATAAAGCATGGTTTAAGCTCCTTTTCGTTAGTACGTGGGAGGGACCCCCCCGCTGCTTCGCTTTTGCGAAGCAAAACGACGGGGGGAACCCAAAGAACTTATATTACTCCGATACTACTCTGCGAAGTAGTGCTTCGCTACGTAGCACGAGATTTCCTTCATATTACTGCTTGTGCTCCAACACGTCAAGCTTAGCAGATTCCGGCTCTGAGCCCCGCCCCTCCGAGGGGCGGGATGAGCCATCCCCAAGCACCGTAAGGTGTCCCTTAGGGACTACGCTTGAGGCTGCCACCGGTCTTCACTTTTGTTAGTCTCACGTTTAAGGTTGTCGATGCTCGTATCGATGCTCGCCCTGGAAACTCGAGTCTCGGGCTTCCAGCCTCCAGTTTCGATACCAGCTTCGACAACGACAAACCAGGGAGCAATAAAATTTAAAGAGATACCCCTAATTTTGACGAAGTAAGAATTGAGGCTCAAAGCAGAGCCTAAAATAAAGGAACTGTGGAATTGGTCAACAAGATACGGCAAAGAGTAGCTTAGGTTGTTAAAAAAGAAAAGTTTTTCTACACATAATTTTCCTCCGAACGGCAGGTTTGTTTCAAGCCTGCTGTTCCTTTATTTTGTATAAGGGCCCCCGCTTCGCGGGAACCGAATCAGCACTTCATCGATACGGTACCGGTGTTGGGTCGAGCCAATCAACTACCTGATTTTTGAGCGCCCAAGCTGCAAAGAAGTTACCAGCCGGATTGTGATGGCCAATGTAGTATCGTCTGAGGTAGGTGCTGATATCTACTTTGAATCGCTTGTAATCGGCACGGAAAAAATCACGCATATCAATT
>Ga0209979_1002299_pt1 | contig 18598 bp, 15 predicted proteins | sample AnhtaG_FD_183114 | JGI IMG/M metagenome (GOLD analysis project Ga0209979, IMG submission 183114) | Deep subsurface microbial communities from Anholt, Denmark to uncover new lineages of life (NeLLi) - Anholt_01485 metaG (SPAdes) (version 2) | ecosystem: Environmental > Aquatic > Marine > Oceanic...
GAATTTGTTTCCACCGTAAGGTGTCCTGCGGAGAGTTTCGATATTCGAATTTCGGATTTAATGATTGACATAACGTCCTATATAACAAAAGGTTATCATTGCCGAACAAATCTAAGTAGCGTAGTAGTAATAGGGCCCTCTTTTTTTGAATTTATTTTCAGAATGGGGCTTGACAAAAATGAATGTTTGTGGTATAATAGTTTAATCATGGAGCAGATTAACCGTAAAAATACCGGTAACTGGTGGTGGCCTGCGGGATAGAATCCGGCGGGCAAGCGGTGATTTGCTGTAAATAACTTCTTGAAATTTGTGAAAACGACGGCCTGCTGGATAAGCAGGCCGTTTTTTTTGTTTGTATTTATGGTAGCTTGCAGATAAAAATTACGATTAAAGGGCAAAAAATATGGAAGATTACAGGCAAATAATACTTAATGCCGAACCCGGGCAGATCGTGCCCATCGTCAAGCGAATGGATATGGACGAGCCGGTGGATTTTTTTTCTAAGCTAAGCGACTACGGCCGGGCAAAGAACTGCGCCCTGTTCGAAGCAGCCGACTACCTGGCGGAAAACGCTTTGAGTTTCGGCACGACAAAGCCGGCACTTTATCTTACCGGAACAGGCTGCGAATTTACCATCAGGGCCTTGAGTAAAACCGGCAGACGAATGATAGAATACTTATCTGCTGATAAGGCGCGATTTGGTTTCTGCGAATCGGTCGAATTCGGTGCCGATGCGATTGCCGGCAAAATTAAACGCCCGGACGAATTAGTCGATGAGCAGACCCGGCTGCAAAGCATAAATCAAATGGACGTTTTGCGGGCGGTGGCATTTGCGTTCAGGCTTGCCAGCAAGCCGTTTCGCGTAACCTGCGGACTGCTCGGAGCTTTAAGCTACGATTTCATAGACCAGTTTGAGAAACTCCCTCCCAATAAGGAAGACCTGCTGGGCAATCCTGATTATGAGCTTTATTTCGCTGACAATATATTCCTGATGGACCACGAACACGGCAAAGGCTACGTGGTCGTCAATGTGATAATAACCAACGGAGACCGTGAGGCCGCAATCACCGAGGCGCAAGAGTGCTTCGACTACTATTCCAATCTCGCCCGTTTTGACGTGCCAAAAGGACAGAAGTACACCGGGCCGATCCCCTCTGCCTCAACCGATACCGACCAAGCCGAATTCGAAAAGATGGTTCGGACCGCCAAGCAGCACATTCTCGACGGCGATATTCTCCAAGTGGTACTTAGCAGGACGAAGATGGAGCCTTGTCCGGATGAGCCGCTCGACGTCTACAAAAGGCTGAGGGAATTGAACCCTTCGCCCTATATGTTCTATCTGAACACCGCTAATACAATATTATTAGGCTCTAGTCCGGAGCTTAATCTGCGTGTCAGCGGGACCGAGCCTCGCGATGTGGAGATTAGGCCTATCGCCGGCACAAAACCAAGAGGCCGAATTGGAAACAAAATTGATGCCGATACCGATTTTAGATATGAGGCCGAACTGAAGCTCGACCGCAAAGAATTGGCCGAGCATATAATGCTGGTCGATTTGGCCAGAAATGATATCGCCCGGGTGGCTGCGCCCGGCAGCAGGGTTGTCACGGAACTGTTGATAGTTGAAAAATACGCTTCGGTACAGCACCTGGTAAGTAACGTAAAAGGCAGACTCGTGACAGACCTTGACGCATTAAACGCCTATCTTGCCACGATGAATATGGGGACACTTACCGGAGCGCCGAAGATCGAGGCAATGAAACTGATACGTCTCTATGAAAAAACCAAACGCGGCTACTACGGCGGCGCTGTTTGCTACCTGACCGTGGACGGAAAATTCGACAGTTGTATTACCATAAGAAGTATGCAGATTAAGGACCATACTGCTTACATTCGGGTCGGTGCCGGCATCGTGCACGATAGTGTACCGAAGACCGAGTTTGAAGAAACCGAGCACAAAGCAAAATCGTGTTGGCGCGCGATTCACGGAGAATAAGGGCAAAATCTTATGGAAGCTTTAAGCAGAAAAGTCTTGTTTATCGACAATTTCGATTCATTCACATACAATCTGGTTGATGATTTTTGCAAGCGCGATTGCCAGGCCAGGGTTTACCGTGCCGACACCGACCTTGGTGAGCTCAAAGCACTGGCGGATGAGTTTGACCCTGACCTTCTCGTGATTTCGCCGGGTCCCGGCACGCCCGATACGGCCGGCGTCTCGCTGTCGACCGTAGGTTACTTCAAGGACAAATTGCCCATACTCGGCGTCTGCCTGGGGCATCAGGTAATAGTGCAGTATTTCGGCGGACAGATCGGCCACGCACCACAGCCCATGCACGGCAAGCCTTCGAGAGTCACCCACAACCAAAGAGGCATATTTGCCGGCGTTGAAAACCCCCTCCAGGCAGGGCGGTATCACAGCCTCTGTGCGACAAAGCTGCCGGATTGCCTGGAACAAACCGCGGAGTATGAGGGGATTGTTATGGGAGTTGAACACAAAGAGCTTCCGATATTCGGTGTGCAGTTTCATCCGGAAAGTATTTTGACTCCCGCAGGCGGTAAAATAATCGAGAACGTCTTGTCGATTGCATCCGCAAAAAGCAAAAACTAAGGAGCCAACAATGGCAGCGATAACTGAATATATTAAGCCGTTATTGCAGGGTGAGAGCCTGAGCTTTGAGCAGGCAACACAGCTTCTGGATATTGTTTTTGAGGGACAAGTACCTGAGGCTCAGATTGCCGCGTTTCTTACCGCGATGCGGGTCAAGGGAGCGACCGCAGCGGAACTGGCCGGCCTTGCCAAATCGTTGCGAGAACACGCAGTGGTCGTAAAGGTGGACATTAATGATTTGGTTGACACCTGTGGAACAGGCGGAGGAAGATTCAAAACATCTAACATTTCGACGGCAGCGGCGATAGTGGCCGCCGGCGCAGGGGTCTATGTCGCCAAGCACGGCAACCGGGGGATAACCAGCAGTTGCGGCTCGGCTGACGTGTTAGAGGAATTGGGCGTTAAGATAGATGCTGCTGCCGAGACCGTGGCGGAATGTATAAGACAGGCACACATCGGATTTATGTTCGCACCGATGTTTCATCCGGCTATGAAATACGTTCAGCCTATACGAAAGGGCCTGGGTTTTAGAACCGTCTTCAATATCCTCGGACCGTTGGCCAACCCCGCAAATGCAGCCGCCCAGGTATTGGGGGTGGCCGATGAAAGTTTGATGCAGACTGTAGCCGAGGCGCTCAGACTATTAGGCACGAGGTATGCAATGGTTGTTCACAGTAAAGGAATGGATGAGATAAGCACAGCAGCAGTTACAAAAATGGCAGAACTAAAAGAAGGCCAAATTGAAAGAAAAGAACTCAATCCCCAGGATTTGGGGTTCAAGGTGGCCGACATAGACGAACTGAAAGTAACTGATGCCAAAACAAGCGCTAAAGTCCTAAGGGAAATTCTCAGCGGCAAAGAGACCGGGGCTCGCAAGGATATTGTCATTCTAAACGCCGCGGCTGCGATAATCGCCGGCAATCTGGCCGATGATTTCGAATCGGCAATCAAGCTGGCAGAAGTTTCGGTCAGCGACGGCAAGGCGCTGGCCTGTCTGGAAAAGTTAATCGAGGTCTCAAACAAAGCGTAAAACATAACAGCGGACACGAGCGACGAGCCACGAATATGTTGATAGTAAAAGTTAAAATTTGCGGTATTACGAATCTTGAGGACGCCAAGGCAGCGATGGATATGGGTGCAGATTTGCTGGGCTTTAATTTTTATCCGAAAAGCCCAAGATTTGTAACTCCCCAGAGTGCCGCCGACATAATAAACAAGCTGCCCGCCTTTATAGATATTGCCGGCGTGTTTGTAAATGCTTCGATTGAGCAGATCCGAGAAACAATAAGTCAATGCCAACTGGACTGGGTTCAATTGCACGGCAAGGAAGACCCACAGTTCTGCCGGTTGTTCCTCTCCGATAACGTAAAGACGATGAAGGCGATACGCGTGAAAGACCAAAGCGACATTCAAAAAGCAGAGAATTACTTTACCGATGCCATCCTCCTGGATGCTTTTCATCCTGAAAAATACGGCGGGACAGGGCTCACCTTTGACTGGAACATCGTCGGACATATCGGCAAACGCATCTTCTTGGCCGGTGGAATAAACCCGGACAATGCAGTCAAGGCAATTAAATTGGGCGTCTATGGGATTGATGTCTGTAGCGGCGTCGAAGCTGAGCCAGGCAAAAAAGACCACAAGAAAATGAAAAAACTATTTGAAAATATACGGCATCTAAGAGGATAAATACGAAATGCGAAGCACGAAATCCGAAACAAATTCGAAATTCCAATGTTCAAATTTTCAAAACTTGTTGTTTTGATCATTTGGATTTTGAGCTTTTGATATTGTTTCGAATTTCGGATTTCGAGATTCGGATTTTTATACCAGACATGAGGAACAAGATATGAAATTTAACGGCAGATTCGGAGACTACGGCGGCTTTTACGTGCCGGAAGTCCTCATACCCGTTTTGGAAGAACTGGAGGAGGCGTTTTATCGCTTCTACCAGGAACAGCAATTTGTCACTGAGCTTGCGCAGCTCTCGAAGGATTATGCCGGCAGACCCTCGCCGCTTTACTATGCAAAAAGATTCAGCCACTATGTTGGTTTTAGGGTGTATCTAAAACGTGAAGACCTCCTGCACGGCGGAGCACACAAAGTCAACAACACCCTCGGACAGGGCCTCTTGGCAAAGTATATGGGAAAAACCAAACTCATCGCAGAAACAGGTGCAGGACAGCACGGTTTGGCCACCGCAATGATTGGCGCTTTGTTTGGTATGGACACGAAAATCTTTATGGGTGTAACGGATATTGAGCGACAGAGCGTCAACGTGCATAAAATGAAACTGTGCGGTGCAGAAGTCATCCCCGTCGAGGGAGGGACAGGAACGCTTAAAGATGCCATCAACGACGCTCTCCGGTACTGGACCGCCCATGTCAGAGATACATTTTACCTTTTCGGCTCAACCTGCGGACCGCATCCTTATCCTACGATAGTAAAACATTTCCAAACCTGTATCGGCAAAGAAACCAGGCAGCAGTCTCTTGAACAAATCGGCAGACTACCGGATATGATTGTCGCCTGTGTCGGCGGCGGCAGTAATGCCATAGGTATCTTCTCAGCTTTTTTTGATGACAAAGATGTCAAACTCATTGGCGTTGAAGCCGGCGGCAGGAGTCTGGCCAGCGGCAAGCACGCTGCAACACTGGTTGCCGGCCGCGTGGGCATATTACACGGCGCAAAAGCTTATCTGCTGCAGGATGAGGAAGGTCAGGTTTATGAAACCGAATCGGTAAGTGCCGGGCTGGATTACCCGGCTGTCGGGCCGGAACATTGTTTGTTAAAGGACACCGGCAGAGCCAACTACGTCGCCGCAGAAGATGCCGAGGTTCTTGACGCATTTGAGCTGTTGAGTAAAAGCGAAGGGATACTTCCTGCTCTGGAAAGCGCACACGCACTGGCATATCTAATCAGCCAAAAGGGCAAGTTGGACGCCGAACAGATAGCGGTCGTAAATCTCTCCGGCCGGGGCGACAAAGATGTTTCAATTGTAGAAAAATACCGACCTTTACAATATTGATTATTGACCCGGATTTCCCAGATTAGCACAGATTTTTATTGCGAGATACGAGATACGAACGACGAGATACGAATTATTGCCACAGATGAAGCGTTATCTGCCATAAATCAAACGCCAGTTGTAGCATATTATTGATACCTGTGTTGTTAATGGAATCTGCCCGGATGGACAATTTCAGGGTTTTTCGGGTCGTTTAGCCGTCGCCGGCACGGCGACGAATATAGTTTGTTCCATTAGAAAAACAGTTATCAATAAGCTTAATATGTCGCAAATGAAGCTTTACCCCGTTAGAAAGAAGGCTCCGCCCTTTGGGCGGGGTAAAAAATAGATAGCTCGCCCCGTTAGAGATTTGTCTCTAAACGGGGTGAGCTTTCTAACGGGGTTTACCTGTCGCAAAGTAAATTGACTTTATGACTAAGTCGGTTTACTTTATGAATAAGGATTTTTTTGAAAGGGCCGGAAAATATGAAAAGTCAATTAGTATTCGTGTCGGCAATTATTTTATTCCTATTCATGTCTTTGCTCTGCAGCAATGTTTTTGGCAAAACAGAAAGCATTAACGCTACACTTCAAAGGGCAGAAAAAGGTGAATCTCAAGCCCAGTATGAACTTGCAGAAAGATACCTCAATGAACCAGTATTGAACTCAGACCTTAGTGATGCCGCTAATTTGTACAAAAAGGCAGCAGACCAAGGACATATCAAAGCTCAATATGAACTGGGTAAGATGCATTTTGAAGGTACAGGCATGCCAAAAGATTTGACAAAGGCTGCTAACTGGTTCAAAAAACCTGCAGAGCAGGGGTTTGCGAAGGCACAGTTCTATCTCGGATTGACATATAAGCTGATTGATTATGAGGCAAAGCTAAAATCGATAGTTATAGGAAAAAAACCGACCGGAAATAATAAAAAGATTATTGAAGAAGAGGCCTTAAAGTGGTGTAGGTTAGCAAGCGCAAACCTTAAGACTTTGGCTAAATCGGGAGATGCAGAGGCTCAATATATGCTTGCGAGAATGTACAGTGGAGGATGGGCAGGTGTTAAGGACAAAAATTCGGCCTCAGAGTGGCGAACAAATGCAGTCGAAAGCTTGAAGAAAGCTGCCAAGAGGGGAAATATTAAGGCTCAACGTCTTCTTGGAGAAATACACTCTTATCGTTTAGATGTTCCTGAGGATGAAGCCGAGAAGGTTAAGTGGTATAAGAAAGCCGCGGAACAGGGAGATGCTATCGCTCAATATCATCTTGGCTTTCATTATGAATTTACTAAAGAGTATGCAAACGCAATCGAGTGGTACACCAAAGCTGCTAATCGTGGGCATGTTGAGGCTCAATATGAACTCGGCCATATATTTGATAGTGGAGCATGGGCGCCTGCGGAAGGCGCCGAGATAAAAGCTTTTCATAACGACATTGAAGCCATTAAATGGTACAAAAAAGCTGCGAAAAGAGGACATATGGAGGCGCAATACCAACTTGGAATGAGCTACATGTATGATGAAGAAATACAAGATTATAATGAAGCGATCAAATGGTATACTGAGGCTGCTCAGCAAGGACACTTTGAGGCGCAATCAACACTTGGACGTGAGTATTATAGTGGGAAAAACATTCCTCAGAATTATGAGAGGGCATTTAAATGGTATAAGAAAGCAGCAGAACAAGGGGAGGGGCTGAGTGGCGCTTTCGTTCAACAACAGCTTGCAGACATGTATTTTGAGGGCCTCGGCGTGGCTAAAGACTACGAGAAGGCATGCAAGTGGTACACAATAGCTGCAAAAGATGGAGCGATGCTGGCCCAATACTGTCTGGGGCGTATGTACCATAGAGGAGAAGGGATAATGAAACGCTATAAGGAAGCAGCAGTATTCTATACAAAAGCTGCAGAGCAGGGATATGATTTGGCCCAATATTGTCTTGCACGTATGTATTATGATGGGGAAGGTGTAGTACAGGATTACGTTGAAGCCTATAAATGGGCTATTCTTGCCGCAATGGGTGGCAATGACCTATACGTTGGATTTAGAGAGAAGTTGAAGGAAGAAATGACAAAAGACCAGATAGCGGAGGGGCAAAAGAAAGCCAGAGAAGTTTATGATAAGCAGCAAGGGAAACTTAGAGAACTTTTAGATAAAGCCTATGGTCGCTGAACAATATAACAGATAATTCAAAGAGCTTCTTGGGTGCGGTGATGTTGAGAAAAAGAAAATAGAGTTTTCTTTCAGGGAATCATTTAGTAAAATAACTGAAGATAGCTGTTCTCTTCAAGTATAGTTAGTTGAAGAAGCAGCAGTTAGAACAACTCGCCCCCTGTGTAAAAAAACTACACGAAGTGTCAGAAAGAATCTGCAAAGTGAAAATTGAGTCCTTTGAGTAATAATTGGACTTGTCAGGCAATATGTTTTTAATATAATCAAGAGATTGATCAGAAATAGAGAATTAATTGTTATATAATAGATGTTCGAAATGAAAAGTGAAAGTACATGCCGTCTTTGCCTAACCTCCTCTTTGCTAAGAAACTCACATATTGTCACAGGTTCTATTTTCGACCTCGTACGTGATAAAACAATGAACAACAGGTTTTACGAGATTGGCAGCGAAACAAACAACATAGTCCAAGATGGGCCCAAGGAATACCTACTCTGTGATAAATGCGAGCAGAAAATCGGCCGCTATGAGAAATACTACAAAGAGGCCGTTCACTTGAGCAGGCATAAAATAGAAATAATACAAGATGGCAAAGTCGCCATTATAAGAAACCTTGATTACAAGAAGACAAAACTGTTTCTCTTATCAATATTGTGGCGAATGAGCATCTCGTCTTTGCCTCAGTTTGCTAATGTATCGTTAGTCAATAACGAAGAGGTTATTCGCAAAATAATTTTCGAAGAGAAGCCAGGAAAAAGTCACGAATACCCAATTGCTGCTATTATCCCTCTAATCAACAGCAAGATGGAAGAAAGTTGGATGTATTTTCCTATTGTCTCTGATCGCCCCGATGGAACCATTTATTGGATGATAATTGGAGGCATCCTTTACTCAATCTCTATGACTCAACATGATCAGTATTTTGATAAATGGCTGTTGTACGAGTCTGGTCATTGGGCTATGCCCTCGATTGATTTCTACAAGATACCCTTTTTAAAGAATTTTGTTGATATTAACTTCTGCGAAAAGAATCCTTAGAACCAATCGAATATTAGGGACAGCCGGAAAAATTAAAGGTGTCCGGTACTTTTTCCCGTTGAATCGCTCCGGATTCTCTCCAGCCCGTTAGAAATCCCCGCCGAGCACAAGTCAGACACCTCTGGCGTCCCATTTCTAACGGGCTCCAGAGTTTCTCAAGCTCAGAATGAGCGCAGATCCCGCACCAATTTTGTTTTTTAAATTTGGTGCGTGGACAATCTCCGAAACTTGTGCCCGCGCAGGCGGGTATCCCTGTTCCATGAGATGCTTGAGAGAATTAATCACTTGAAACCTGTTCCAATTGGGTCCGTTTTGTATTTTGGTATTTTGGACATTTGAATTTGTTTCGGATTTCGTGCTTCGGATTTCGAATTTCCGACTGAATCTCCTCCATCCTTCCGTGCCTTTTTATGCCTTAGGTATTCCCGGCTATATTTCTCCATGTAATCTGCGAAACTTGTCTCGCCATAGTTTTAACGACGGCGGATCCGCGATTAAACCTCGTTTGGAGCATTCGGATTTTGGTACTTTGGATTTGTTTCGGATTTCGTGCTTCGAATTTCGAATTTTCCTGGAATTAAATATTTCACTTTACATTTAACATTAGCCGTTGTATAATATGTATCAAACTAATACGCTAAAACAATCAATAGTCAATAGTAAATAGTAAATAGTAAATGGAGTTCGCTCATCATAACTACCGGGATCAACAATCAACTATGAACATTCAACTATTTCCTATCGCCTTACTCAGAATGTACCACGATCTACAAAACTTGTTCCCTGAGATACTAAATACGAGAGACGAGAGACGAGAGACGATTAATATGCAAAACAAACCCAATTTACTGAACGCTCAAATAAACGTAAGCTCATTTATAACAAAGGATTACGAAAATGTTCATCTCCTCGGACACCGCAAAAACAAAGCCAATCAAACCCAATTTCAAACTTTTTGCTGGGGATGTCATACGGAGAAAATTATGTTCTGTAACCGTTTAAATGCGAAATGTCAGATTGATAATTGATTAAGGCGTGCAACCGATGAAAACATACAAACAAGTTTTTTCCGAACTAAACAGGGCCGCATTAATACCGTTCTTTGTAATCGGTGACCCCGATTTTGACACAAGTCTTGAGATTGTAAAAACAGCTATCGATGCTGGAGCCGATATTCTGGAATTAGGCATACCGTTTTCCGACCCGATAGCAGACGGGCCGACAATCCAGAAAGCCGATATCCGCGCGAGGAACGCCGGAATGAATCTGGTAAAGGGACTGGAGCTTATCCGAAAAATCAAGGACTACAGGGACATCCCCATCGGCCTGTTGATGTATTACAATCTGATTTACCAGTACGGAGCAGAAAAGTTTTTCAAAGATTTTTACCAGGCAGGCGTTAACAGCGTCCTGGTTGCCGATTTGAGCATTGACGATGCCGATGAAATTATTGCACCGGCCGCCTCAGCGGGCCTTGATACCGTTTTTATGGTAACGCCAAATACCACCACTGAAAGAATGAAACTGATTGCCTCCAAAACCACCGGCTTTATTTATGCCGTCTCGCTTTTAGGTGTCACCGGCAGCAGAGAAAAACTCTCCGATACGGTTGAAGAGCTTGTCGGCAAATTGAAAAACCTGACCACTGTCCCCGTGTGCGTAGGTTTTGGAATCAGCAGTGCCGAACATGCGGCAGCAATCGCTCAAGCAGGCGCAGACGGTGTAATAATCGGCTCCAAAATAGTGCAATTGATTGAGAAGAATCTGGCTGACAAAGAAAAGATGCTTGCTGAAATTTCAATTTTCCTGAGTGACGTCAGAAGTGCAATTGAGCAGCAGGAAGATTGAAAGAACAAGACAAATAACCAAAGAATCCTCAACAGGGCAAAACCCGCAAAATCGGGCCAATGGTCGATGGCTCCAATTCAGTCTCTTTGTTCACGAGAAGTGGGCATCACACATCTGCCGCAGGGATAATAACGCTATGGATAATAGCGCCGACGGTAATAGCGCTGAGGAAAACTAATATCCTCAATTAGCCTCCTGTTGGTTCTAACACGCTCTGCCAGTATTTCTAATTGCCGAGACAAATTATTATTTATCTCAGAAATACTTTTTTGGATTTCCTGGTAATTATCCTCCATTTTTGCTATGCTTTCATCAACCTGCTGGCTACTTCCACTGACCTTCACCTCAAGCTCATCAAGCCTTTTTTCAATCTCAGCCTCAAACTCCAGTTTCTTAAGCCTGGCCCGGGATTCCACTTCTCTTATCCAGACCCGTCTGTCCGCCTCTAACTCCTTTATTTTTTGACTTATTTCGTCTATCTTCTTGGAGTCCTGGCCCTGCGTTTCGGCTACCGAGCGCCCGGCCTTCTCATAGCAGCGAATTGCCTGTATAAAATCATCAGGGTCGTCCCTGAAATCCCACGTTCTGCCCGAAAAATACTCGGCAAGCTCAAGGTAGTACTTGTCCTCAGGAACGTTTTTGGTCTGCAACGTCCTGATATCAATCTCTCTTTTACTGTAAGTAGATAGAACAATCCTGCTTTCGTCCGCCTCTTCGATGATGATTTTGTTTTTGTCTTCCGAGACTAACTTTCCGAATACAAGCTCGTCATCCTTTAGATAGAAGTTCGTCATCTTGACAAATTTCACTCTTGGCCTCGACTTCTTGGCTTCTTGAGAAGTTCCGGCAACTGTCCCCTTTGTTTCAGCAGGCTCCAGGTTTTGGCTCGTTTGTGCGCACAGATCTGAAGGGGGCCCGTTTTGTAATAAGTAGCAAAAGGGGAACCCGGAAAAATAGCAGGTCAGAGCAATAAATAATACAAGCACTCTTGGGCTTACCGCGATTTTATCTTTCATGATTTTAACCTCCCAAACCACCTCGTTTCCTTTGTGATCACCGCACAAATTATACCATATTCTCAGCCAAAGCACAGAAAAAGCAGAAAATACAACCTCTTCAGAACCTTTCGACCCTGAACGGACCGTGTAATCTGTGGCGTTTTTTGGGATGGAAACAACAGCGGCAAAGCTGCGAAGAGATAATACAGGTTCTCAATCAGCTATTTATCAACTGATACGTCCTTATCAGCTCTGCCACGCTCCAGGCTTGAGCGATACAGCCTCTCGGCTTATGAGGAGCATCGCCATCGAATATCTCGCAGACCTGCCCGAGACAGCCGTCCTTGGTTAAATGCTCCACTAATGGCCGGATAAATTCAGCCGACTTCTTCTTACTTTTTCGGCTGAAATCATTGACCTTCAAATATGCTTCTACAAACGGCCCGATCAGATACGGCCAAACCGTGCCTGGTGGATAAGCCTCGTCTCGTTGTTGCTGGCTGCCCGTATATTTGCCTCTGTAACGACTGTCCTGAACGCTCAGTGTTCGCAGGCCGTAAGGTGTGAGAAGTTTCTTTTGGACCACATCTACTACACACTTTGCCTGCTGATCTGACAAAGGCGAAAACGGAAGTGAAACAGCAAATATCTGATTTGGCCGAAGACTCGTGTCGGCCGAACCATCGGGGCCAATGCAATCGTTTAGATAACCGACTTCCTCGTTCCAGAATAATTTTGTGAAACTTGCAGCAACTGTATCTGACATAGATTTGTAATGTTTTGCCGTCTCCGCATCCCGGCCGGCATAAAATTGAGCCAGATAGCAAAGACTATTATACCACAGGGCGTTAATCTCGACCGCCTTTCCATACCGAGCCGTGAATGCGACACCTTCATATTTCGCATCCATCCAGGTTAGCTGGGTTTCACCGTTACCGCCGGTTATTAGCCCGTCGGTATCAGCATGAATGTCAAACCGCGTGCCGTTGTGAAAGGAATCTATGACCCAGCGAATCGTTGGCAGAAGATGTTGCGTGAAGGTCTCGCAGTCGCCGCTGACTGCTAAATACTGGAAAGCTGCGTTGATAAACCAGCCAGAAGCGTCAATGCTGTTGAAGTAGGCGGTATCGCTGTGGTCATCGAAGCGGTTCGGGATCATACCTTCATCTGCCGCCTCAGCAAAGGCTGTCAAAACCGACTTTGCCTCGTCGAACCTGCCGGTCAAGAGCAATAGACCAGGCAGAGATAAAAAAGCGTCTCTGCCCCAGTCGCCAAACCAGGGGAAACCAGCCAGAACAGTGGTCCTGCATTTGTGGTCTATTTGGCGTTTTGCAACAAATTGGTCGGCAGCCAAACAAAGCACCTCGGGGACCCCGGAAAGTCTTGTTATGCTTTCCTGGTGCCTGTGGAGATGCTCGCGAACCGCTTCAATATCGGCCCCCAAGAGCTGCTTGGGCTTGAGGCTATCACTGAGGTTCGCCCTTTCGGCATCCTTTTGCGAAGCGCCGGGCCCGAGACTTGCCCACAAAACAATTTTGGTTCCCGAATCCACACCGCACTTAAAAAAGCCGGGCGACCACAAATCTTCCGTAAAATCCTGGCCTCTTTCTTCATCATCACGATATAGAAAATTAAACCACCATTGCTGGTCCTTTCTGAAGCTCATAGAAGAACAGCTCAACAACAGCTCACAACTGCCCGGAACGTCATGACGAATCGATATACCATCGCCGAGCCGGGTTGAACATAATGGAGCGTAAGATTTTTGCAGTGCGTGGAAATCCCGCAACCCGACAAACGGGCGCAAAACGAACTCTATCGGCTTTTCAGGTGTTGACGTCTTGCGGTCTTTTTGCAAAACGAAGTCCCCGATATTCGTGAAATCGTACACCAGAGCAACCGCATCGGTATCACGGAGAAGATACACGGATTTGGTCAGTTCGACCTTGCCCAATTGATAATCAAAATGCACGCCGATATCCCGACGGAATCGCTTTATATGTCTGAAACCTTCCGGCGCGAATTTCCCGGCAAATTCAAAGGTTGAAAGATTAAATACCTTCCGCCGGTTCCCACTTTCCGACTTATTGCACGAGACCCCCAAATGCACTTTATTGCGTTCGGGGACACCGCAAAATTGTGTCCCACTGTTAAATATCACCATCTCCAGGCAGTTAGCCAAACCCATTATTCTGTTTGCCAGCGGGTTAAGCGAACCGATGAGCAAGCCGTGATATCTTCTGGTGTTGCAGCCGACAATCGTTGACGACGCGTAGCCACCACGGTCATTAGTCAATAGCCATTCTTTGCTCAACAACTCCTCAACAGGTCTATCACCCATTGGTGTGGAGACAATTTCACTACAGTTGGCTTCTTGCAATGTTAACACACTCTTATTCCCAAAAACACTATCACGGTAAAGTCTAAAAATCAGAATTGCTGCTTTAAACAGCGAAAAACAAATCAGCCCGCCTGATCTACCGTTTGCAAATCAGCTGGGTTTTTCTTTTGCGACACGTCGCGAAACCCAGCCCCGGTTGCCCCCCGGAACAGCGAGTGTGAAGATTGTCCAAAACATTCATAAAGTTAATATAAGAGTCATAGGGTGAGCCGTACGGATTAAAGTATTTGTGCACATCACCATCGGCAAAGTATTTTGTGCACATATAATAAAAATGGTCCGATGCCTGCAGCCTTCGCCAGTCTGCAATGATTTTTTTGTCGCCGGAGTTCTTGATCCTCTTTTCAAGACGATAAAGCTCATGAATGGCATTGGATTGCATTGCGTTTCCAATCCAGGCTGAGAGGTCTCTTTCGGTGTCGGCCCAGCTTATAATATGCGGCACATCAATTGTGTCAACGGGCTCGTAAAATTGAACTATCTCGCTGGGAGTTTTGAAATCGTTGTCGGGATGCTTTAGAATCTGTCCCGGCAGGTGTCGCACAAAATCGAATATGCCCGTATCCTCCCATTGGTGTTCGCCGAATGTTTCGTAGTCCATAAACAGATTCACCACGTAGCCGTTACCGTTAACATCGCTTATCCATCGGGCGAATTTATCTGCCGTCAAAGGCCACTCACACCAATCACGGTTGGAAAACCTAAACGCAATATCATCGCTCAGGGAATAATTTTTCAGCAGCAGCTTTAGTTTTCTGCAGCCTTTAGGCCGGTAAACAAAATTCGGACTTCTATAACCCAGTATATGGTCTGCTCCCTCGGTTATTATTGCGTCGAAGTCACCCATTGACTCAATAAGTGCAGCCAGGTCATTATTATATATCAACTCTGTATTTCTAAATACCCGCGGCTTTTGACCGAAAAGACCGCGAATAGTCTCGGTATGTTTATTCACCTGCTCTACGAATTCATCACGCGAGTATAAAAAACTCAGACTATGATAATACGTCTCAGCCAGAAACTCCACGCAGCCCGTTTCCGCCAGGGCATCAAATGTGCTCATAACCTCCGGCGCATAAAGCTGGAGCTGCTCCAGTAATACACCGGTTATGCTGTATGCTACCTTAAACCTGCCCTCAAATCGCCGTATTATATCCAGAAGCAATCGATTAGCTGGAAGATAACATTTATTTGCCACCTTCCTGCAGACGAAAGCATTTTTATAATCATCAAAATATTCGTCGTTTTTGTCAAATACTGTGTAGTGCCTCAATCGCAAAGGTTGATGCACTTGAAAATAGAAACATATTGACGCCATAACTTTCTTTCTATCGTTGAAACCCTAACAAGCCGCAACCAGCGCTTCCTCATAAATTCTTGCACACTTCTGCGCGCTGTCTTTCCAGGACAGCTTTCTCACCTCAAAATTGCCGTAATTCCGCAGCGTCGCCTCCAGCGGTGGGTATCTAAGTACAGCTACAATCTTGTTAGCAATCTCGTCAACATCCCAAAAATCAACTTTCAGAGCATGCATCAAGACTTCTGACACACCGCTTTGCCTGCTTATTATGACGGGTACATCGTGGTCCAGCGCCTCCAGAGGCGCAATCCCGAACGGCTCTGATACCGAAGGCATTACATACAAGTCAGCCATTTCATATATCTTTCTCACATCTTCGCCTCGCAAAAAGCCCGTGAACAGCACCTTGTGCCCGATACCAAGTTCTGCCGCCATTTCAACCGCCCGATACATCAAATCGCCGGAGCCGGCCATAACAAACTTCACATTATCCATCACACCAAGGACTTTTTTGGCCGCCGCAAGGAAATACTCTGGGCCTTTTTGCATCGTAATTCGGCCAAGAAATAAGACTATTCTTTCACTTTTGTCGATACCGGCTTGGGCCAAAGGCCAATTGCTGTCGCTGTTGCGCTCCACACCGTTATGAACAACTTCAACTTTTTCACCGCTAATACCGTAGCGACTGATTATTATATTGCGAGTAAAATGGCTCACGGCTATTACCTTATCTGCTCGCTCCATACCGTTTCGCTCGATATCGTAAATCATCTGATTGACATTCTCGCCGCTGCGGTCGAACTCGGTCGAATGGACATGCACAATCAGCGGTTTTCCGCTGATTGCCGCCACGGCAATTCCCGCAGGATACGTCATCCAGTCATGGGCGTGAACAACGTCAAACTGCTCTGCTTCAGCCAATTCAGCAGCAATCGCAGCGTAACGGTGCACCTCGGTGTACATATCCCGGCTGTAGTCTAATCCGCCAATAGACTCGCTGGTCGCGCTGCGGCTTCCTTGCTTTTGCTTTATGGTTTCTTCGATTCGTTGCTGGTAGATATCAGCAGTCATATATGGCTGCAGTGGTGAGCTGATTGTGTGAAACGCTACGTTCTTTACCTCGCCGAGTTTCGAGCTGCCCCCGGACCTCTGGCAGCCGGGGGTCAGTAGCTTCACGTGGGTAGCATATTTGCTCTCCACCATCGTTGGAAGAACAAAAGTTACCTTTAGGCCGAGCTCGTCCATTGCCCTGGTAAGTCCGTAGCAAGCCGTACCAAGCCCCCCGCTGATAAACGGGGGAAACTCCCAGCCTAACATGAAAACTCTCATACAACCCCCCGTTGCTTTATTCTCATAACAATCTATCCGGTAAGAGGTTACAGTCGATTTTTCCCTTAACTTTAGGTTGCTCTCTCAAGCAACGCGGTTACGCATTCAAGTTACGACTTGTTAAGCATCTTATCGGCAAGAAATCGCACAATCTTAATTTCAAGTGCCGCAAAAATATCGTATTTCCTCTAATACCTCTTATATAAATCGGGTCTTGGGGGGCAGTAAGTTCAATAAATTTCCCCCAAAACGCGGCTTTTGATACTGATAATCCGGATTTTATAGGCTGATAGCCGGAATTAAGAAATACCACCAGTTAAAAATAACTACTTGCCGTCAGTCCGGCAGCGACGGTCAATTCTTTTGTACAAAAAACAGCCAAAAACGCATTGCTGACAACACGTAGTTCAAGGACACAGGCAGCCCAATTGAAAGGCCGTTCCGCTCTGAAAAAAGCGAAACGGCCTCTGTTAGATAACATTACAGCAAACGTAAGCTGCGCAACCAAAAGAGGTTAGCACATAACTTCTCGGCTGCCCCTTTTCCAATCTTTTCGCAGCCCTGTCCCAAACGCCCTTTTTTGCCTTTGGAGACCCCCAAAACGCAGTCCCCTTTACAGGTCCTGTGCCTTCACTGTGCTGCGGCGGTTGGCCCTGGCCCGAGCAATCGCGGCATCAAGCGCACAATATACACCATCACTGATTGCCCCGAGCGCCTCCGATGACGTCATCATCTTCTGGCTCTTGACGTAGGCCTTGACTTTGCTGGCTACAATCAAAGACTCTTTTTTCTTTGCCATTCCAAAATTCTCCATGTCAAAAAGTTAAACTTTAGAAATCCGGCGCCAAATCCTTGACGCCGGCACGTTATCAACAACTGGTATTACAGAAACCCATCACGATTTGCAACAAAAAAAATACGCTCAAACGCTAAAATTTTGCAATTATCCACACAACCGATGAAAAAGTGCCTGCAGGCAAGCCTTGCACGAAAATCACGTTTTTTTCTTAAAAGGCTGCAATTTTTTATAATTTGCATGGTTTATTTTGACGAAAACATCTAAACGAATGATTCTTTTCGAGCACAATAGAAAAGACGTTGGATTTGTTACGGAGAAAGAAAATGGCAAAGCGTCCAAAAAAAACTCAAAAATCGCAGGCTAAACTGCAAGACTTTGTCATTGTTACTTCTGCCGAGGACCTGGAACAGGCCAAAGACCATGAAACGTTGCTGAAAAACAATGATATCCCTGCTGTTATTAAGCAGCAGGACGAAGAGTCAGCCGATACCAGCGGCTTTGCCGTAATGGTTCCCGAAGAGTGCCTTGATGAAGCACATGTAGTAATCGAGTCGCAGGACGCCTATGATGACTTTTATGATTTTGCGTTAGAAGACGAAGATGAGGGCGATTTCGACACCGACCTTTTTGAGGATGACTTTTGACCCGTTCCCTTTGGACCTCCAGAAGCCAACAAAGCAAAACAGGGACACAATAATAAATGGGTGAGCCACACTTCATAGAGCACCGAACCGGCACCGACCGCAGACAGAATGTTGTTGACAGGCGTCTGGGACTCGACCGCCGGCGCGGCCCCGGCAGACGCAGAAGCGACGAAAGAAAAGCTGCCGAAGAAGGCCAAATGTCAGACGAGCAATTTGAATTTCTCATGGCTATTGACGAATACAAAAGAAAAAACGCAATACACTTTCCAACCTGGACTGAAGTTCTCGAACTGATAAAGGCGTTAGGCTACCGAAAAGTCGCCGAACCACAGCCGCTTGAGCAGCCAAAGACCAACCCAAAACGCAGAAAAAAGCGTTTGCTGTCACAGCAAGAACAAAAACAGCCACAGGCCGCAAAATAATTCCCCAAATAATAACTGACCCACCCCCCCCCCC
>Ga0209979_1002300_pt1 | contig 18590 bp, 16 predicted proteins | sample AnhtaG_FD_183114 | JGI IMG/M metagenome (GOLD analysis project Ga0209979, IMG submission 183114) | Deep subsurface microbial communities from Anholt, Denmark to uncover new lineages of life (NeLLi) - Anholt_01485 metaG (SPAdes) (version 2) | ecosystem: Environmental > Aquatic > Marine > Oceanic...
AGGAATGCTTCGGCGTACTGTTCTTCGTTCTGGTGCGGTTCTTCTCCGAGGAAGATGAGAAAGCCGTCTGTGTCATCACCTGAATAGAAGAATTCGTTTCTTCTTTCCTCAAACTCCTCCCTGTGACCTTCATCAAGTTTTACTACCGGTCTCAAAAGGTGATGAGCTCCAGGGATTTGGAACAGGTAGAATCCATGGGGCTTTATTTCCCCGATCTTTCTGGCACGTGTCTGGTCTATGAGATATTGAGGAAGGGCTGAGGAGACAGCCCCTGCATCAGCCCATTGATGCCAGCCTGCAATCATGTATCTGTCTCCAGCAGGTTTTTCCCAGAGTTCAATCAAATCGTTCATGGTCTCTTCCTCTTTCCCAAAGCTCAAGCGGTGCTAGAAATCTTCAAGAAGATGTCCTAGCTCCTCTTCCCAGACATCGCTGAGCGGCATGAAGGACACTTCTGTAAAATCCTGGTTCACTTCCTCCAAGTAGGCTCTCACCCCTAACTGTGGCATCTTCCTTTCCAATTGATCTATCTTGGAATCCCACGCTGAAATGAGCTCTTCGCTTCGCTTTTCCAGGTCTGACAAATCCACGTCCAGATTGAACATAAATTTGAGTCTTCTCATCAGGTCGTACCAGGCCTTGAAATCCTCCTCCATTGCCATTCGTTGAGTGAGCACCGAAAGCTTTGAAAAGTCGTAGGCTGGAACCATGGCATAAAAGACGAGAAGCTCTATTCCCCTCTGTTCTGCTCTATCAGCGAGATACACACCTATCGTTGCTCCGCCCTCATAACTGGAAAACTTGACCGCGTACCTGGCAAGCTCGTCCTTCATTCCCGGTAGACTGTAGACGCATGAGATTTCTCGGTTCTTGTCGTAGGGCATTGGACCGTGTACTCCTGCAACCACAGCTACCCGTTTGACGCCCAATTCCTCTACGGCATCAAGGAATGCTTCGGCGTACTGTTCTTCGTTCTGGTGCGGTTCTTCTCCGAGGAAGATGAGAAAGCCGTCTGTGTCATCACCTGAATAGAAGAATTCGTTTCTTCTTTCCTCAAACTCCTTCCTGTGACCTTCATCAAGTCTTACTACCGGTCTCAAAAGGTGATGAGTTCCAGGGATTTGGAACAGGTAGAATCTATCAGGCCCTATTCCCCCGATCTTTCTGGCATGTGTCTGGTCTATGAGGTATTGAGGCAGGGCTGAGGAGACAGCGCCTGCATCTGCCCATTGATGCCAGCCTGCGATCATATATTTCCCTGCGGCAGGTTTTTCCCAGAGTTCAGTCAAATCGTTCATGGTCTCTTCCCCTTTCCTCAAGATCGAGTGTTCTAACCTGGTGAGCCTCTTGAGACAAAACCAGAATTGCGCTTTCAACATCCTTCTCTTTAACCATCAAGTAGTCCGTGTCATAGGTGGACACCGCAAACACGCTGATACCCGCCTGCGCCAACGGTGTAGCAAGTGAGGACAGGATTCCGGTCAAAGAGAGAGCCCAAGGCCCTTCGACTTTCAGACATCGCCATCCCTTGTCACACTTTGTCCCCTCTGGAACGTGGATTTGAGGACACACGATCGAAAGTTCTTCGGGTGTTCGTGTGATGGAGCAGAAGCTGCTCCGGAGCGCCCAATCAGGAGGCTGCGCATCTTTATCTAGCTTACAAATCGCAAATGTGTCCTGCAGGACTGAGAGTGTGAGCTTGAAGTCAGACATGTCCTTTAGCGTTCGGCTTTGGGGCGGACGCATAGCGATAATACAGGGCCAGGTCAACCGCGACCATCATCATGTTAGCCGTGTAGAGGAGTATGACCCAGTCGAAGGCGCACAGGGCCTTGTGGATGATGCCGCTCAGATACCCGATACATATGATGGCTATGAAAAGCGGGCTTTTGCCCGATACGACCTTTGTGCGCAGCGATTTGGCTATGGATATGGGCCAACTCAGGCCAAAGCATACCAGCATGATGGCTTCGAAAATGCTCATAGGTCTACATTACCCAATCAGGCCAGGTATGAAGGGATCACCCTGCCAGAACTCCGTCTATTTCGTTCAGCTCTTGCTCTGTGAACTCCAGGTTCTTCAGCGCTGCGACGTTGTCCTCGATTTGGTGCACCCGGCTCGCGCCCATAAGTGCCGAGGTGATGGCCCCGTGGCGCAGTATCCACGCCAGGGCCATCTGGGCTAGGGTCTGCCCCCGGGCCTGTGCGATGTCATTCAGCTTTCGAACCTTCGCCAGCCTCTCTTCGGTAACGTGTTCGCGCTTGAGAAACCCGTGCGGCTTAGCAGCACGGGAATCCTCGGGGATGCCCCTCAGGTACCTATCGGTGAGGAGCCCTTGGGCCAAGGGAGTAAACACGATGCAGCCCATACCCTTCTCCTCGAGTACGTCGAGGAGCTCGTCTTCAATCCAGCGGTTGAACATGTTGTACGAGGCCTGGTGAATCAGGCACGGAGTGCCCAGCTCACGCAGGATGCTGGCCGCCTCACGGGTCTGCCCGGCGCGGTAGTTCGATAACCCCACGTACAGGGCCTTGCCTTGGCGGACAACGTGATTGAGGGCTGCCATGGTCTCCTCCAGCGGTGTCTCGGGATCGGGACGGTGATGGTAGAAGATGTCCACGTATTCCAGCCCCATCCGCCGCAGACTCTGATCCAGGCTGGCCACCAGATATTTGCGCGACCCCCATTCACCGTAGGGGCCGGGCCACATCCGGTAGCCGGCCTTGGTGGAGATGACCAGCTCGTCCCGATACCGCGCCAGGTCCTGTCGAAGGATCCGACCGAAGGTCTCCTCGGCTGATCCCGGTGGGGGACCGTAGTTGTTCGCCAGGTCAAAGTGGGTGATGCCGAGGTCGAAGGCGCGAAGGGCCATGGCGCGTCCGTTCTCGAAAGGGTCCACTCCGCCGAGATTGTGCCACATTCCGAGCGAAATGGCGGGCAGCTTCAGGCCGCTCCGACCGCAGCGATTGTAGTGCATTGCATCGTAACGCTTACTGGAAGTCGATACAGTCATGGCTTCCTCCAGAATATCACCGGATGACCGATCTGGGAGTTGCCTCCAGCCGGGTGATCTGGATTTTCTCCAGGTCGAGCATCTCGTCAGCTTGCGGGGCGATTTCGTTCTGCCAATAATCGCTTTCGTATACCGCTTTGTACAACCGTTTGCGCTCCTCTTCGCTCTCGAAGCGCCGTATCCAGACGTACAAATCCGCTTCTTCCTGGCCCACAAAGCTGCCGATCACGACCATACCTTTCGAGATCTGGAACGGTATGATCTTCTCTTCCATCAATCTGACCCACTTGTCTCGTTGTCCTGGCTTAATGCGATACTGGCGTAGTTCGAAGAACATGACTTCTGCCTTTCTTCAGGTGTCCTAGTATGGCCTCCGAGTCAAATCACGACAGGCCAGCTATGGCAGGGCAGCGGGTTGGCTAATGCCTCCCATTTGCTGGACCAGCAGCTTCGCACCCAGTGCCAGCAAGTGTTCATTCACCGTATTATCCAGCGTGTACACTTGCTTTCCCCATCCTACCACTTCCCTCGCTAACTGCTCTGTCTTGCTGCCCGGCTGGGCGTGGGCGATCAGCACGGTATCAGCCAGGGCGGCCACGAAGCGATTGCGGGTCAGCGCCGTGTCCGCCGTCATGCGCCGCACCTTCTCTTCAAACGGTGACATGAGCAGCAGTCGCCCCGCCGCGATTGGTGCTTTGTACTCCCGTTTCAATCGCATCCTGGCCAGGCCCCGCGCCGGGCAGACAATGACCGGCTGCGGCCCGCGCAATAGCACCGCCAGGCACTCCTGCTCCACTGGCGAGTGGAAGCCGCTGATGACCGTCACCCCGCCCGTGCGCCACTGCTGCGCCAGGTCGTGGATCTGCAGGATGATGCTGCCCAGCGCTTTGGCTGAACAGAATAGGGCCAGCAACGGTGTATCACGGCGGAGCCAGATGCCCAGGTTCCCACGCAGGGCAATCGACTTTGGAGCCTGCTCTCCCAGGTATCGGGTCAACTGGAGAGGGTAACCATTTTCGCCTTGTTTGATGAATGTCACCGCTGAAACAGGCCTCTCTATGCTAAGGCAATTTGCCCTGCAGTACTGGTTCCTCAGGTATGACAGGTCGCTTGGCTGCCAGGATCAGCGATCTGTCGCCAGCGATTGCCGCCCGGATGACCTCAGAGATAACGGCTGTGTCATACCATCTCGAACCGATCCACCCTGACTGCATCAAGCCGATGAACAGGGTGTTGTTGAAATATCGGCCAACGTTGTCGTAAGTGATGCACTTGCCACCACGGCGACCGGTGATGTCTGGTGACTCTATCAGCATCTCCCAATAGTCCAGCGGTATGTACATGCCTTTGATCATCTCAGGTGAAGTCGGATCGAGCACGTCTGCAGGACAGAGTTTGAAGTAAAAGAACCCTGGGAAAAGCCTGTATCCGTCGAGGATTAGTTCTTGATGTCCTATGCTTTTCGAGAGGATGCGTTCAAACTCCTGCATCCTCTGGAGTTCATCCTTGTACGGTTCATCAATGGGCCTGTACCCTAGCTTATCGTCTTCTCGCTGCATGCGTTTGTATTGCACCATCACGTACGATTGATATCGGTGGTGGAAGTAAAGCAAATCAACGCCAAGCGTCGTCTCAACCTTGGTCCGATTCACGTTCATGATGGTCAAACGTTCCCTATCCTTGTAAAAGACAGCGGACCCAACCTGATGCTTCTCGAAAACTGTCCAGTCGCCAAAAACCTGTGCATCATGGGCAATCATCGGATCTTCTCTGAGATTGACACCTTGAAGTCCCTGGAGGAAGGGGGCAAGTCCCTGCTCTGGCAGCTGCCATTTCAGAATCTCGAGGTGGTCAAAGCCGGCTATGCGCAAGGCAAGATTGGTCGCATCCCTCTCTTGTGCTACTATTTCTATCCCCATTCTGGCGAGAACTCGCTGTGGTTGCCTCAGTTGCTCCAGCCGATCCAAATCTCGGGCGCTCCTGGGTCTGATCTCTTTGATTGCTTCCCACAGACCCTGCCATGTCTTGGGTGGAACTCGAGAACCCAAACCGCTTGATGCACGTATGAAATGATGTTCGATCCGAGGGTCTAGCCGCTTCTGTATCTCGTCAAGAGGGATAGGGGGGGTAAACTCGACGAGGTTGGTGAAACGAATTCCGTACTTTTGTGTTGCCACTCTTGCACCACGGCGCACCAAGGCTGCGTAGTGGATTTCGCCCCATGCCAAAGAAAGCAGGAAGATCTCTGCGGCTCTGATGCGCCAGTCCGGTGCACTGATTGTGTCGGTGAAGGTGTCATACCTCTCGATGTGTTCGTCCATCAGCAAGGCACGTTCCCGTTCATCGACGAAGAACAAGTACCCCCCGTATTCGGTCATTCCTCTTCCTCAAATAGCTCTTCACCCATGCGGTACTTGATGTCATAGTTGATGATAAAGTCGAGTTCCTCATCGGTGAAGCCGTAGTGTTGCGCTAGAACGCGGTCTATTTTGTCAATGATGGGTTTAGAACGCCGAGGGTAAAACTGATCATACACTACCGTGCCCGTCTTCTTATACCGACAACTCTTCCTTTGCTTGTTTTTTGCAACGTCCGCCATAAGGGCGTGCGCAAGCTCAACCAGCTGTTTTCGACATGAATCACCTATCTTGGATAGCCCTACAGGGAAAGCCTGTATCTCATGTCTACCACAATGATAGCCTTCGAAGAACGTATACCAGTACCAAAAGAATAGATTGGAATTCACAACTGCAAGAACTACCCATTTGTTATGGGGCTCTCTTAGGCAATATGGTTTGTAATCCTCAGATTTCTTCTTTCCATCTACCTCGTTCCAGAAGTACGGAACGAAGTCGAATGCCTTAACGTAGTTGTATGGTATTCGATGCACATAGAAGCAGATGCGTGACCTGGAACGAACATACGCGACTGGTTCCATTCGAAACGTTTTCTTCAGAATCGTCTGGGTCATGCTGCTGTCTGATTTGGGGATAGCAAAGAGTGTCCTGTCATAGCGTGATAAGCCATAAGTCAGATTCTGGAATAGGTGCTTCCTTTCCTCGGGTTTCCATCTGTTATACTTGGTTGTCCATATGACGTCGTGCTTGACTGATGCCGATGTCAATATGATCGAAAGACGTTGCTTCGAGCCCTCGAAGAGTTTGCACGGATAGACATCATAGAGGCTTAGCCATATGGAACGACGGCTGCTCGTTGCGAGAGACTGAAGAGATCTCATTCGCTTTGTGGAAACCAGGCTCAAGGGAACAATCATGCCACATCTTCCACTAGCTGCTTGCAGATCGAATGAACGTTCTAATGTGAATGCGTATAGATTCCCGCAGTCTTCCGTATCATAGCCAACGACATTGTATTCTTTCTTAATCCGGGTGTATTGCACATACGGTGGGTTGCCGATGATCACATCAAACCCACCCTGTTTCAGAATCCCATAGAACTCCGTGAACCAATGAAAAGGCTGGTGGGAGGCCAGCCACTTTTGGTACGCTGCTGGCCTGTTCACATTCACCCCATACTCCTGTGCCAGGTAGCGGTTCAGCTCGTCTTCCAGGGCTTTGAGCCGCTTGCGGAGTTCCTCTTTTGTCTCGATTGAATCCTGGGTGTACTCGCGCATGTCGTGCGCGGTCTGCATGGCCTGGAACTTTGCAAACAGGCGGTCTACATCGGCGGCTTTCTCCTCGATCCGTTGCAGCGTGGCCACGTCCTCCCCAAACATCAGCTTGGCCTGCCCGTCCTGTGCCACCTTCATCGCCCGCTCTACTTCCGCTATGGTCGTAAAGCCCACCAGCGTATTCCCGGCGCGGATGTTAAAGTCTATGTCGGGCAGCGGCTCGATGTTCTCTACCCGGTCTACCTGAGCTACCAGCTTCAGGAAGAAGCGCAGCTTGGCAATCTCTACCGCCTCGGCCATGATGTCCACCCCGTACAGGTTGTTGACCACGATGGACTTGAGGACAAAGTAGCTTCGATTGGGATGCCGCTCCATCTGCTCCAGCACTTCGCGGAAGTCCCGGTACTTGTGGGGGTGGTGGTCGCCGTGGGCCAGTTCGGCCACGAAGGCTTCCATCCGATGCAGGCAGGCCTCGTACAGCGGCTCCAGGATGTTGAGCGCGGCGAACAGAAAAGCGCCCGAACCACAGGCGGGGTCGAGCACCGTCACCTGGTTGATCGCCCGCCAGAAGGCGCGCAGCAACTCCGGCCCTTCACAGTTCTCTATCACATCCTGGGCAAACTGCTGGATGTCCAGGTTGTAGGTGATGAGGTCGTTGATAGAGCGCACCTCTCCGTCCACGAGTTTGAGCCAGACCTCTTCGTAGCGTTGTCGCCGCGCTACGGTCTCCCGCCAAATCTCGGTGGGCAGGGCGTATTCTTCTGGCGTGCGGGTGTTCCACGCCCCCCGCTGGCTCACGTCGTCAATCCCCGCCGCGATCTCCGGCGGCAAAGTCAGGTCGGTTCCCTTGCGCACTGCCTCGTAAATGTAGCGGTCGGGGTCGGCGGCCAGCAGCGACCAGACCGACTGCTCTCCCTCAAACGCGACGCGACACTTCTCCCGCGCCTGGTCGAAGAGGAAGGGGATGATGGTGTTCTTGCTGATGTAGCCGGTGATGTCCTCTTTGGTGTAGTAGGCTCCCATCTGCTTCTGGTTGATGTACTTCTCAAAGATGTAGCCCAACACGTCGGGGTTGATCTCGCGGTCGTCCCGCAGCGGCCGGTCATCCAGGTGCCACTGGTAATAGTCAAAGAAGTCGAAGAGCCTCTCGAAGGCCGCGTCGGGAATCTGGATCGTCCGACCGTGCAACTGCTCTACCTCGTGCTGCTGGAAGATGCCGCCGTTCAGAAAGGGAATATCTCCCAGCAAGGCCCGAACCTGGGGCGACCGCTCATCTGGCGTCCTGGCGAATCCCTCGAAGAACAGCGGGCACAGGAAATCGGCGTAGAAGCGACCTTGACTTTCCGCCAGCTTGTGGCGCAGATAGTTCGGATCGCCGTCCAGGAAGCCCTTCTTCTGAATGAAGTAGATGAACATGAGCCGGTTCAACATCACCGACACGTACCACCGCTCCAACTCCTCGTCCGGTATCCCTTCGAGAAACTTCTGGAAAGCGTCGCGCTCTTTCTTGAAGCGATCATAGAACCTTCTGGTGGCTCGTTCCACGTTGAAAGCGGCGCGGACGCGGCCGGTCACGTCCACCAGGATCAGGGTCTCTTCTTCCTCGAAGCTAAAGGCGATGTTTTGTAGCTTCTGGATGAGCGAGTCGCCCGGCTGCTGGATGGTGTAGTGGTGTTCCCGACTGGCCAGCGGCCTGCCTGCCTCCCGCCGCACCCATTGCCAGATTTGCTCGGTGCGCTCCCCATCCACATAGATGATGAAATGCTCGCGGAAGGATCGGGCCACCTGCCGCTCGATCTTGCGCCGCGCAGCATACGGGGGGATGGCCCCTGCCAGGGCACAGGTAAAGGCCACCACACCCCGCTTCTCGGCCACGGCTTGCAGCGTGAACCGTTCTTCGACAACCTCCACGTCCAGATTAGTCGAATAGTTATCCCAGCCCAGCTCTTCGATGAACAGAGATTCAAAATCGAACCCCTTGAGGTGGCGTCGAGCCCGCGCCGTATCGAGCATCATACGTTGTCCTCCTCGTGCAGGCGGGCCAGCCCCAGCGAACAGATGATGCGCGGCTCCTGTGTCTCTTGTTCCTTTTGCACCAGGCACAGCCTATCATCTTCGTACAAGTTCGCCACCAGTTCGGCCAGTTGTTCGTCCTGCACGCTACTGCGCAATTGCCGGTTGAGCTTATCTTTGGCGCTATCTCGCAGGGGGAAGCGGTAGATCTGTTCCACTGCTTTGAACAGGGCTTGTGAAGTAGGTAGGGACTCAAACAACGAGCGGCGGAGTTGCCTGGCATACTCGCTCAGTCGTTCATAGGTCTTGAACCGCGCCCCGGACGCACGGCCCAACTGCCCGCCCACAAACTTACTCTCGGTCATGATGTGCTTCACGCCGCTTTGTACTATATCGTGATGGTTCTCCTGGCGCGGCAGGGCGGGCGTGTCCAAAGCACATTCGGCGGCGCGCAAAACGGCAAACTGGGATTCGCTGACACTGTTGCCGTTCTGGTCCATCCAGGCCAGGGCGCTGTTGCCCTCAGTGGTATTCAAATAGACCAGCACTCCAGCCGGGCCAGCGGCCACAGTGCCGGCGGGATGCGCTTTGGTCGAGTAGACCACCGCCGGCAGTCTGGGGATGATCGTCTTTAGCTTGGGGTTGGCATCGGTGGCATTTTTCCAGATCTGGTAGGCGTTGGATACCAGGTCAATCTCGGTGTCCGGCGGATCGTCCAGAATGCCCATCTTTTCGTGGTACAGGTCAATGAGCGGTTGAGCATCTACATCATCTTCAAAGAATATACCTGTTAAGGATTAAATCCGATGTTTTCTGACCACGAGCTTAATCTTGGTGAACTGTGGCCATCGGCGTATTTAGTGGTGGATCAGGCAATGGACTACTAAATATAGTGGTGCTGGGCTCACTAAACGCATATTGCTGCCCGAAGTCAAGAAGACCAAAAACGCAAGTTTTCATCCTTAACAAGTATAGCTCATCTGTGCCTACCACTTCTGCGTTTTCCCGCAATCGCTGGCGCAACCGTTCGCGCAGACGGATGATCCGCTCCACGCCCTCGGCAGGCCAGAAAGTGTAGCACAAAATGTCCGGGGCCTGTTGCCCGATGCGGTCAATGCGCCCGGCCCGTTGAACCAGCCGGATGATGGCCCAGGGCAAGTCATAATTGACCACGATGAAGCCATCTTGCAGGTTTTGCCCCTCGCTGAGGACATCGGTGGACACCAGCGCCCGCAATTCGTCGTCGGGATTGATCTGCTCTCGCTTGTTGTTGCTCACCGGGCTGAAGCGCCACGCCAATCCGGTGGGGTCGGACGAATCGCCGGTGACGCCAGCCAGTCTGTCTACGCCCCGCGCCTGTAGTTGCTCCTCCAGGTAGCGCACCGTGTCGGCAAATTGGCTGAAAACCAGCACCTTGTCCTGCGGATGTGTCTCAGTCAGCAACTGATGCAGGGCGTTCAGCTTGGCGTCCTGATCCACGTCCCACTCGCCAAACGGTTGCAAGATACTCAACAGGTCTCTGGCATCGGCCCGCAAGTGTTGGCCCAGGCTTCTCTTGAACAGGTCGGGCCGTATCCATCGGAAGCGGCGCTTGTAGCGGGTGGCGTAGAGATCATAGACAGCGGCAGCGCGTTCTCTGAAGGCGGTTTCAGTGCGTAGGGGAGTCAGGGTTGGCGTGGCGGTCGCGTCATCGTTTTCGTCGCCGTCTTCACCGACGTCGTCGTCAAAGAGATCGAGCGTGCTGTAATCAATCGCGTCCGCATCCGCATCCTCAAAGCGGGTATCCAGCATCTCCGCGCCCTGTGTGCCAATGGGCAGCGGCAGGTCGTTCTCCAGGGCGTGGACAAAGATGTAGTTGCGTAAGATGTGCCGCTCAACCGAAAGCAAGAAGGCGTGCCCACTGGTCTCCAGTCGCTTGAACAGGTTGGTGCGGCAAAAGCCCATCAGCCGCCTGCCGCCCCGCGAGAGGTCATCCAATATCTTGCTCTCTCTCTGGTTCGGCGGCTGCTTGGGCTTTTCCACCACATAGTTTCCCAAACCGTAGCGGGGGAGGTCGAGGCCATTGATGCTGTCCACCACATTGTCTGTGTACAACTGCGCATACTGGTCGTTGGGATCACTCTCGTCTATGGGAAAACGCACTGTCTCGGGGTGACGGGTGGGGAAGAAGTTGCGGGAACCGTCTGCAAAAGACAGGTATTTGCGTCCGCTCTCCGGGTCTAGCGTGGCGTAGTTGTCGCGGACAAAGCTGCGCGTGCGCCGCACCATGAACAGGCTCATCAGTTCTCGCCAATCGTCGGCGTATGAGCTCTTCTCGAACGCTTCCAGGGAACGCAAGGGGCATTGGTGGCGGCGATTGAACTCGATCTCGCCAATCTCGCGCAGCAGTCTTTCCGGACGAATGCCTAGATCGGCTGTCTCTGGCACGAACAGGCGCAGTTGACTCGACAAGTCCAGATAGGTCTTGTTGTACGGGGTGGCCGACAGCAAGATGCAGCGGCTCTCGTTCTTTTGGATGTATTCGTGAATCGCGCCGTACCGTTTGCCCTCGCGGTTACGCAGGTTCTGGCTTTCGTCAATCAAGACCAGGCGGTAGCGTCGCAGGTCGGGCAACTCTCTGATGACCCGGCTAATGGACAATACTTTGGCCCGCAAGCCGTACTCATCCCGGTAGAACTCCCACATCTTGACCAGGTTCTTGGGGCAGATGATCAAGGTCTCTATCGAGTAGTCCTCCTCAAAAACCTTGGCCAGCGCCGTGCCCATCAGTGTTTTGCCCAGCCCGACCACGTCGCCGATCAGCACGCCGCCCCGCCGGTTCAAATGCCGTGCGGAGATTTTGACGGCTGCGGTCTGGAAATCAAACAGCGTGTTGCGCAACTCGCCGGGGATGGTGAACTCAGTCAGGCCAGCCCGCGCTTCACGGGAGAGGTGATAGGCCATCTTGAGGTAGATGTAATAGGGCGGGATCAGCTTCTCACTGGCCCAGCTTTCGTCAATGATCTCGACAAGCTCCTGCGAAATGTCCACACACCAGTGATCTTCCCAGCGATCGTCGAACCACTTAGCCAGTTTCTTACTCGCATCCTGTTCAACCACGTCAATGTTCAGTTCACCCTGGCCGGCCAGGCCGGAGAAGGTGAGGTTGCTGCTGCCCATGTAGCCGACGATGGGGACCTCTCTGTCGGTGCGATGGAGCAGGTACAGCTTGGCGTGGAGGGGATGGCGCAAGAACAGCTTGACCACCAGCTTTCCGGCCTTGATTTGGGCTGCCAGGCGACGCAGCCCCTCTTCATCTGCGTTGGTCGGTGCGCCAATGGTCAACTGTTCGCGGAATTCCTGGGCTAGCTCCTTCTTGAGCTTGGCGGCCGTCTTGTTGTCCATGCGCTCGTCGTTCTTGAGAAAGCCGAAAGCGGCCCGAAGCTCATCCTGCGGTCGGCGGTGCATACCCACCAACAGGCGGCAGCAATAATCCGGCCCGCCGGCCCACTCCTCGACCTTGGCGTCAATTTGCCGCCAGCCACGCAGATTGAAATACCCTACACAGAAATCAGCACGATAGGATACGTCAAGGGTGTCCTGTAATGCGGGCAGTAGTTTTCGTTCGATGTTGTCGAATATACGGGGCATAGGATTGTCTTCCTCCGCTATTCAACTGTCACCAGACCCTTGCGAAAGTCAGTATCAGTGGGGCGTGCTCCCTTTAGTTAGGCGAAACTGACGACTGCCACGGGGAGTTCGACGGCAAGGCTCTTTCGATGGAGCTTGAGTCGTTCAATTTCGTGCAGTGTCTCTGCTGTCAGGTAGCTATCCCCACAATGCGGACAACTCACCACCGGGACGTTCTCTATCACCAGCAGATCTTTGCCCTTGCCGTAGGTTCTGGCAACTTGGCGGATTCGTGCTCCTTCTCGTCCACAAATGTGACAAACCATCTGACATCCTCCTGTTTTCACGGTATGTATACGGTGATAATGACGGGCTTGCCGGTGGGGCTCAGCTTGGCGATCATCCCCACCTCACCACCGTCAACTGCTTCCCCTCGGAGATCCGGTACTTCCATTCAGCGGTCGCTCTGTCTTTCTGGCGTTCCAGTATCTCACCGTAAGGATGCCCCGCTCGACATCATAGATGGTCAAATCGTCGTCGTTCATCTCTTCTTCTGCATGGAGCGTCATCACATACTGTCGCTGGCGGATCTTCTCCCGCATACGCTTCAGGATTCGCTCAAACACGGTTGTTCGCTCGATGGGCTGCCATTCTATTCTATGTGCGCCCTATTTCACATAACGGGGCCGCCGGGCAAGCGAAGTGCTCAAGCGGGCTGAAGGCCCTTAGGTGGATGGGCTTTGTGTTTTACGCCTCCGGCCCCGGCAACGATGGTCAGCTTTCTCGGCAATTCTAAAGTCGAGCGCTTGACAGAATTGGTCATCCGCATACGACGTTGCCTGCTGTGTTACTTCAGTCTTCGTCGGTTTCAGTGAAATCAGCGGGCTGCTCATAATATGCATACAGGGGCACACGCTCGACACCAAACCCCTTTTCGATCATCAAGTTCACAATGCCTTCACCATTGAGAAGTATGATTGGCACTGCTCCCCTCTTCAAAGATACATTCCTTGCATCAGCAGTAAAATCTGACGTCGCGAAGAAAACCCCTTGCTCAAACTCGCCTTGAATGGCACCCCGGAACTTATCCACCTCTGGCCGACCGACGTTACCTTGCCACTTCTTGCATTGAAAGGCGACATTCATCGTGGCCAAACCAAGCCGGAGTTTGCCATACCCGTCTATCCCACCGTCACTTGATACCTGAGTAACCCTTACATCCAAGAATCCATAAGCTTTGAGCAGCCTGCGTGCGAATTGCTCAAACTCGCGAGGCGACAGACTCTGAAGTTTCTCAAGCAACTGAGCACGAAACGAAGTTTCATAGTCTTCATACAATTCCAGAAAAGTCGGCATTGCAGGAGGTTCAATGTGACCAAGCTTGCCGAGATCATCCACGCGTTGCCGCCCTCTCTCAGTGATTCGCCATACACCACGGGCACGGCTGTCCACCTCGCCTTTCTCAACAAGCCTTTGTCTCACCCACTGAATTCGGTTAGTCCATTTATTGCCCCCCGACGGCAGGGTCTCAGAAAGATCCTCATCACGAATCTGAGGGAACTTGTTTGTGACAAGCGGATAGACTTCCTTTGGTCTGCCTTGTCCGCCAAGCTCCAGAAGTGCCTGAAGGAGAGGCACTTCAATCTCCTTCACTTTTGGTAGCATATGTCACCCCCCCGCCAATCTGAGTGTCCAATCGCGCGCAACATCTCCGCGCTTATCGTGAGCCTCCTCACACAGACTTGAGTTCCCTCCCGATTCAGCTTTCCAGGACCCCAGTGCCTGGGTTCAGATAACAAGCCCCCGAGTAAGCGAAGTGCCGAAGCGGGCCGAAGGCCCAGCGGGAAAGTAGCGACATCCTCCAAACGGCATGTAACCTGAACTCAATACCACCGCCGACAAACAAGGTCCATCCCTCTTGCAACGGATGGGCCTTTGTGGTATGTTGTCAGCCACCTTGGTGCCCACCGTGCAAGTGGGCCGTGCCTCGTGGTCTGGTACACCAGCGAGGCTTTTTCAGTTGACGATAGTATACCATTGGGCGGAGAGTTGTCAAATGAGGACAGACAGCCGACCGCAGACGACCGACGGTCGATCGCTGAAACGACTGCGGCGGTCGGCGGTCCGTGGTCGGCGGTCTCCGAAAACGGGCTCTATGCTTGGTCTGGAGAACTCCGCTTCAGTTCATACGTAATTCTAACACTTCTCTTGGATTCCTCTAACATTTGAGGACTATAATAGAGGTGGACAAGGTATGAGGAGGTAGAATATGCGATTGGATAGATTCACTCAGAAGGCACAAGAAGCACTGCTGGAAGCTCAAAATCAGGCTCAGCAGTTCAACCACGCCCAGATCGAGCCGGAACACCTGCTGCTGGCGCTGGTGACACAGGAGGGCGGCGTGGTGCCCGCTATCCTGGCCAAGGTGGGGGCCTCAGCCCAGGCTCTGCAGCGGGATCTGGAGCAAGCCCTCGGGCGCAGGCCACGGGCATACGGTGCCACGGCTCAAGTGGCCATGTCGGCACCGCTCAATGGGCTATTGCAAGAGGCGCAGTCCATCGCCGACGCCATGAAGGACGAGTACGTCTCCACAGAGCACCTGCTGATGGCCGTGGCCCAGCCCAAGGCAGGGCCTATCCGCGACCTGCTGCAGCGCCATGGCGTGGATTACAACGCCATCCTGCAGGCGCTGGCCTCTATCCGAGGCAGCCAGCGGGTGACCAGCCGCAACCCCGAGGACAGCTACCAGGCGCTGGCCAAGTATGGACGTGATCTCACACAGGAGGCCCGCAAAGGCAAGCTGGATCCCGTCATCGGGCGGGACGAGGAGATCCGACGCCTAATCCAGATCCTCTCCCGGCGCACCAAGAACAACCCTGTCCTCATCGGCGAGCCGGGGGTGGGCAAGACGGCCATCGCGGAGGGGCTGGCCCAGCGCATCGTGCGCGGGGACGTGCCGGAGGGGCTCAAGAGTAAGCGCGTGGTGGCCCTGGACCTGGGAGCACTCGTCGCGGGGACGAAATACCGGGGCGAGTTCGAGGAGCGGATGAAGGCCCTGCTCAAGGAGATATCTGAATCGGAGGGACAGGTCATTCTGTTCATTGACGAGTTGCACACGGTGGTGGGGGCTGGCGCGGCCGAGGGGGCGGTGGATGCGGGCAATATGCTCAAACCCATGCTGGCGCGAGGGGAGCTGCACGCCATCGGCGCGACCACGCTGGATGAGTACCGTAAGCACATCGAGAAGGACGCGGCGCTGGAGCGGCGCTTCCAGCCGGTGCTCGTTGACGAGCCCTCGGTGGAGGACACCATCTCCATCCTGCGGGGGCTGAAGGAGCGCTACGAGGTGCACCACGGGGTACGCATCCAGGACTCAGCGGTCATCGCCGCGGCGACGCTCTCCCAGCGCTACATCTCCGACCGCTTCCTGCCCGACAAGGCCATTGACCTCATTGACGAGGCCGCGGCCCGATTGCGCATGGAGATTGACTCCAAGCCGGCCGAGCTGGACGACGTGGACCGTAGGGTGATGCAGTTGGAGATCGAGCGGGAGGCACTGAAGAAGGAGAGCGATGAACCATCCCGGGAGCGGTTGGAGAAGCTCGAGCAGGAGCTGGCCGACCTCCAAGAGGAGAGCCGGCGTCTGACCGCCCGCTGGCAGGGTGAGCGGGAGGCGATCCAGGCGCTGCGGGAGACCAAGGAGCGCATCGAGCAGACGGGTATCCAGATCGAGCAGGCGGAGCGGCGAGCAGACCTGGAGGAGGCGGCCCGGCTGCGCTACAGTACACTGCGCGAGCTGGAAGCGCAGCGCTCGCAGCAGGAGGAAAGGCTGCGCCAGTTGCAGGCCCAGGGCTCGCTGCTGAAGGAGGAGGTGGACTCCGAAGACGTGGCGGAGATCGTCTCCCAGTGGACGGCCATCCCGGTGAGCCGATTGCTGGAGGGGGAGATTGAGAAGCTGGTGCATATGGAGGAGCGGCTGCACCGGCGCGTGGTGGGCCAGGATGAGGCCATCCAGGCGGTGTCCAACGCTGTGCGCCGCGCCCGAGCCGGCCTGCAGGACCCGGACCGGCCCATCGGGAGCTTCATCTTCCTGGGGCCCACGGGTGTGGGCAAGACTGAGCTGGCCCGTGCCCTGGCGGAGTTTCTATTCGACGACGAGCGGGCCATGGTGCGCATTGACATGAGCGAATACCAGGAGCGGCACACTGTCAGCCGGCTCATCGGCGCCCCGCCGGGGTACGTGGGCTACGAGGAGGGCGGGCAGCTCACTGAGGCGGTGCGGCGCAAGCCCTACTCCGTGGTGCTCTTCGATGAGGTCGAGAAGGCTCATGCCGAGGTGTTCAACACACTTCTGCAACTGCTCGACGAGGGGCGACTCACCGACGGCCACGGCCGCACGGTGGACTTCACCAATACGGTGGTCATCATGACCTCCAACGTCGGCAGCCAGTGGCTCAAGGAACTGGGCCCCGAAGCAGCGCAGGAGAAGGTGCTCCAGGAGTTGGACCGCCACTTCCGGCCCGAGTTCCTGAACCGCATTGACGAGATCATCATCTTCCATGGACTGACGAGGGAGGATCTGCGGGAGATCGTGGACATTCAAATGCGGCGGGTGCGAGGTCTGCTGGAGGAACGGGGCATCACTATCGAACTGGCCCCCGAGGCCAGGAGGTGGCTGGCCGAGGAGGGGTACGATCCGGTGTTCGGTGCACGTCCGCTGAAGCGAGTGCTCCAGCGAGAGGTGCAGGACTCGCTGGCCATGAAGATCCTACAGGGGCAGGTGCGCGATGGCGACCACGTGACGGTGTCTGTGGACGGGCACGGATTGACCTTCTCCGTCGTCGAGGCAGATGGTGTCAAAGAGATGCAGGATAAGTAGAAGAGACAAGGAGGAAACAATATGCGCCTCAAAGTGTTGACAATGTGTGTGCTGGTGCTAAGCCTGATGTTGGCTGGCTGTGCCTCAGCACAGCCCAGTTCCGACGAGGTGGCGGAGGTGATGAAGCGAATCTCCACCGGCATGGAGGCACAGAGGGTGGAATTCTGGACCCCTGTCGATATGATCATATTGCTCGACGATCCCATCGCCAGCGGCCAGGCCCTCCAGATCCGGCTTTCCGACCTTCAGGTGCAGAAGCAGCAACCCCCTGGCGCGCCAGCAGTGCGCCTGGTCGGTCAGATGCATATCACCAATCAAGTAGATTCGACAGTCACGCTCATGAACTACTCAACGGAGTTCCTGAGCAGTGAGGGGGAGGTGCTGCTCGTGGAGCCGGATGAAACCCGCCCGTTGATCGAGAAGGTAGAACCTGGGGATGAGGTCGCAGTGGAGTTCGAGGCGCTGGTGCCGGCGGTTGGCGATGACGTGCAGCAGCTCGCGCCGGACTCGGACATCACGGAGTTGGCGATAGAGATCAACTACGCCCTCGGTGAGACCCAGGCCAAGGAGACCTTGAGCCTGTCTTTGATGTTCGAGACCGAATAGCGGCCAATGATGCATCTGATACGCACCTTCGGGCTCCTCGCTGGAGCCATAGTTCTGATAGGCACCCTGGCCGGTTGCGGAGATGTCACCTCGTCCGCCTCCGCAACCGTGGTCCAGACGTCCACCCCTTCACTCTTGCCCACACCCACTGCGACACCGACAGCAACGGCTACGGCTGAGCTCACCCCCACGATACCTCCTACCGCCACGGCGACCCGTACCCCCACTTTCACTCCCACAGCGACCGAGACGCCGAGCCCGACCATCACCCCTACGCCCACCCCTCATCCTCTGGTATCCTACACTATCGAGGAGCTGCGGGCACGCAACTACCCTGGTGGCACCCTGGAGGTGAAATGGGTGATCACCACGACCTCCCAGTACACGCGCTACTACATCGCCTACCCCAGCGATGATCTGACCATCACCGGCGTCATGCAAGTGCCCCATGGGGAGGGCCCCTTCCCCGTGGTCATCCTTAACCATGGCTACATAGCACCTGCGCGCTACTGGAGTGGGGCAGACACCTGGCGCGCCGCCGACTACCTGGCCCGCCGGGGGTATTTGACCATCGCCCCGGACTTTCGAGGCTGGGGTGGGTCCGACACCGGCGCGAACTTCTTCCGCAACGGCCTGGTTATTGATGCGCTCAATCTGATCAGCTCCTTGCCCTCGGTACCTCAGGCGGACCCCCGACAGGTAGGTATGTGGGGCCACAGCCTGGGCGGCGGGGTGACCTCCAAGGCCATCACGATAGACCAGCGTGTCAAGGCTGCCGTCCTCTACGGGCCTGTCAGCGGTCATGATGCGGAGGTCATGCGGCGTTGGCCCGACTGGA
>Ga0209979_1002303_pt1 | contig 18570 bp, 17 predicted proteins | sample AnhtaG_FD_183114 | JGI IMG/M metagenome (GOLD analysis project Ga0209979, IMG submission 183114) | Deep subsurface microbial communities from Anholt, Denmark to uncover new lineages of life (NeLLi) - Anholt_01485 metaG (SPAdes) (version 2) | ecosystem: Environmental > Aquatic > Marine > Oceanic...
CGAGCGACCCAAGTCCCTCACCACCAAGATGCTGGAGGACCTGGCTGCCGGGGACTCCTAAGCCTGAGGACATACCCTCCGACTGAACGACAAACGCGCATCCACGACGGCACCCGGGGAAACCCGGCTAAGATATGGCGTCGTGGGGCAGGGCGTCGTACACCCAGGTGAACAGGCTGTAGAGCGCGACGATGGCCTCATAAGAGTGGTCCGACACCATCCTCCTGCGGCCTCTGCTGAAGTACGTGGGGCCTATGGACCTGCCTTACGTCCCCATCGGCGAGCGGAAGTAGGGCAAGAAGCGGCGACCGAAAAGCAGTAGCAGATCCGCAGAAGCAGAGCGAGGTCGAGGGGCTAGCCCCATATCTCCTCGATGCGAAAGTGGAGGCGTCCAGCCGGCACTGAGATCTCCACCTCCTCGCCAACGGTGCGATTTAGCAACGCCTTGCCCACTGGCGAGGCGATGGAGATTTTGCCTTCGGCTGGGCTAACCTCGCTGGGGCTCACCAGCATGTAGCGCACCGCTGACCCCGATGCGAGGTCACGCAGAATAACGGCGCTGCCCAGGTGAGTTTTGGCCCCTGGAGCTGCTTCACCGCCGACCACCTCTGCATGCTTCAGGATGGTTTCCAGCTGGCGTATGCGCCCCTCCACGTGCGCCTGGCGCTCGCGCGCAGCGTCCAGCGGAGCGTTCTCACGGAAATCCTTATCTGCCATCGCCTGCCGCAACTCCTCGGAGATGCCAGGCCGCTGAGCTTTCAGAGCCTCCAGCTCAGCCCTGAGGGAGGCGTGTCCCTCAGCCGTCAGTTGGGACGGCGTGGTCGCCGTGGCCGCACCGCCCTCAGTACTCGCGGGGCTCTTGCGCAGGCGCAGGTGGGTGGCCAGGTTGGTGGTGGTCAGAGCCTCCTTCTTGGCGAAGGCCAAAAAGGAACGCAGAACCTCAGCCCGACGGGCGACATCGGCTGTGGCAGCGCCCAGAGACTTAGCATAGAGCGCTACGTCATGGCCGCGCAGTTCCCCTATAGGGCGATCCGCTCCGTACCAGCGGGCGAAGCGATAGACCTCCCTCTGACTCTCCTGGTGCACTTCGGGAGGCAGAGTAGACAGAAAAAGGGCAGCCGCTTGGGACAGGCTCACAACTTCCCCACCACTGCCGGCACTAGCGCCTTCCGTTTCGTCAGCCATCCTACCGCCCATTCTAGGAACGCCAAATACGAGTGTCAATTACCCCAAGACGCCTGGAACTTGACAAAGGCATTACGCCCAGGGCACTATGGGCAGGCACAGAACCATGCGTTTGACCCTTCTGCCGACGATTCTATTGCTCCCCTTCCTGTTCGCTCTCGCGGCCTGCGGTGGCGGTGGTCAGGAGGAAGTAGTCCTGATCGAAGACGCCGAGGCTATCGCGCTTCAGATCGGCGACGTGCCCATGGACTTCCTCGAGGTCGAGGGTAGTGCCATGCACATCACCAATGCCGAGAGCTGCGCTGGGGCCCAGGGCGACGAGCGAGACGAATGCTTGAGCCGCCTGGAGGAATGGGGCCGCCTCGATGGCTACCAAGTAGAGTATGCAACCAGCGACCCCGAAGCCCTCTTGAGCGGCACCTATAGCATCTTCGGCGCCGTCTCCATCTACCGCGATCAGAAGGGGGCAAGCGAGGCCTTCCGTGTTGGCGAGGGGAGGCTGCAAGAGGATCTGCGACAACTGGAGGATGCTGCCCCCGTGGAAATACCTACCATTGGCGATGAGTCGGTGGCCTTCGTGACCGTCGCCAGCCAAACGGTAGGTACGCGCGACATCTCGGCAAGTCTGTACGTGATAGACTTCCGACGGGGAAACGTCCTGGTGCGGATCGGAGCCACTGCTGCCACAGCCCTAGCCTCGGTGGATGATGCCCTCAGACTGGCAGAGCGCCTGGACGAGCGTATCCTACGGGTGGCCAGCCAAACCTCGCCGGCAGCCAGTCCAACCGCCGCTCCCTAAGGAGCAGCGGTCGCTGTGGGGCTGGGTTCCTCGCCGCCCTCAGGGGTCGGCGAAGGTGGGGGCTGCGGTGTCTCGATGGGGGTTGTCTCCGGCGTCTCCGTTGCAGACGGAGTGGCCGTAGGGGTGGCGGTAGAAGTAGGGCTCTCCTCAGGCGTGGCGGTTGGCGTCGCGCTGGGGGTCGCCGATGGCGTCGGGGTTGCGGTGGGCGACAGGATCTTCTCAACCTTGGCTCGCCCTTCCCCGGCTATCTCGATTATCTCGTCCAGGCCCTCGGCCGCCTCGGGCGGCGCCCTCTCCTTCACCTCTTTGAGGACCTCTTCCTGATCGGCAAGCAGCTCGCCGATCTGCGACACGTCCTCCGGCCCAAGCTGCTCAGGCTGGTCGAGGCTAGCCACCAGCGCGGCCGTTTCCTCCTTCAGCTGCTCGATGGCCACTGGCTCGAGAGTGCCGCTCTCCGCCCCGGCTCGGACTTCCTCCAAATTGGCCTGAAGCCTCTCCACCTGACCCTGGAAATCACTCACCACCGGCACTGGCGTGCTGATCGGCGTCACCTTGGCGACACCGATAAACGGCTCTTGAGAGCCACCGCCGCCACCCCAGGCGAGCACGCTCGCCCAGACCGCGAAGGCTACCAGGGCAGCGCTGCCCACGGCTGCTGGGGCCCAGCGCCAGAAAGGCCTGACCGGCTGCGCGGCCAGCCGCTTCTGGCGACGGTGGGCCATGGCAGTCAGGAAGCGCTCGCCGGCCGCCTGCGCGTAGAGCGGCGAGGGGTCGGCGGCATAGACATTCTGGAGCTCACACGCCGTATGTAGCAGAGGCTCCAGCTCAGCCGCCAGCTCCGGATAGAGAGCCAGACACTCTTCCACCGTGCTCTGGCCCCCGGCCAGCGCCGCCAGGCACTCCTCCAGCGTTTCCTCAAGCTTTCTCTTCATCGCCTTCCGGCTTCTTCTCCACCAGCAGCTCTCTCAGCTTGACGATGGCCTTGTGCTGTATGACCTTTACGTTGCCCCCGCTCTTGCCCAGGGCCCGCGCCGTCTCCGCCACCGACAGCCCCGCTCCGAAGCGAAGAGCGATCACCTTCCGCTGGGCCTCAGGGAGGTTGCGAGTCGCCTCCATCACCTCGTCCAAGGCCAGGCGGGCCTCCACCGCCTCCTCCGGACCCTGTGTATTCACCGGCAGGCTGGGCGATAGAGGGGAGAACCTCCCCCGAGCACCATCCCGCCGTTGATGGCTAACGACAGCGTTGTGAGCGATGCGGAAGAGCCAAGCCGAGAAAGGCACCTGCCGCCACTCGAACCGCTCTAGGGCGTCCAAGACGCGGATGAACACCTCTTCCGCCAGGTCCTCGGCATCACCCACGTTCCCCGTGCGAACCAGCATGTAGCGGTAGACGCGCGGGAAATACCTGTTATATAGCGTGGCGATGGCTCCTTCATCGCCGACCCTGGCGGCGTCCACCAACAGACGCTCGCCTTGGGCCTCCAACTCAGGGTACAAGGGCTGAGACCTCCTCTACCCGCCACCTTTGGCAGCTAGGCTGGCTACCCCGCCATCATACCCCATTTTGTCGTCATTGTGTAGAACGCCCGCTGCCACAATAAGGTTAACCTTCCGAACATTTGCCCGAACTCGGGAGCACCTCCAGCCCCTGCGACCGCGCTGTCAGCAGGGACTGGTTAACCTTTGCCGACCCTGAGGCGTTTTAAACAATTGATGGGCAACACATAATTTGTGCCCCAGACGCTTGACAGAGCGAGGGTGGTTCTTATAGAGTCAGGCACTGGTGGATTGAGGATGGTGGTGGCAGCGGAGGTGTTGCTGAAAGCCTGACGGAAGGAAATCTCCTTAAAGTAAGGCAACGAATGACCGAACCGGCAACGTGGCTTGGTTCCCGGCCAATGAGGAAGGAACCAAAAGCAAATCGGCGGGAAAGAGCAAGTAGACCGGCCGCTTCCCCTTCTAGGTGGGAGGATGGCTGGTCTAGCTTGTGTATGTGTGCTCTTGTTAGCACATTCCTGAAAGTGGGGTGAGCTATGCATAGGCTCTTTAGGAGCCGCAAGCGCTTCATCGGCTTAGGGGCGATGAGTGCGCTTGTCATAGCGCTGGCCGTCCTGGGAACCCTGTGGGGGTTCAGCCAGAGGGCCAGCGCCGACAACGGCGCCACCGTGTCACTGGTGCACGTCGAGCCCGGCGGGGGCGACTACACCGGTAACCCGTACTGCCCTGATACATTATGGCTGGACGACGACGAACCGCTCGTCAACCCTGCCCACGACTGCAACAACATCACCAGCCAGAACCACGTCATCCGCACGCAGGGTTGGAATCCGGCCTTCGTGCTCGCTGATGCAACGTGGAACGTGGAGAACATCGACGGCCCCATGGGGGCAGCTGTGGCCACTATCCAGGCTCAGGGCCGCTGCGGCGACATCGCGGAGGTGATCGGCCGCACCGGCTGGCTCACAGCCAATGACGACGAGCAGTGCCTCGTCATCCACTCCTCCACCCCGGGCGAGACGCGCGTCACCCTCACCTATGACGACACCGTCGCAGCCAGCACCATCTACACCACCGACCCCGTGATCAAGGAGTGGGACACTATAGTCGACAGCGTCATCCTCAAGTACGGTGACCTGGAAAAGATTACCAAGGTCACCTACGTCGACCCCGTCACCGGCCTGCTCGAGACCAAGACCCTGTACCTGCCCAAGGACGTGAACGGCGACGGCGTGCGCGACGCCGCTGACGAGCACCTGCTGGACAAGCAGAGCGCGTGGCAGGACCACGGTGTTGTTTTCGACGAGGCCCTGAAGCGCATCAGGCTGCCGGTGCCGCTGGAGCTCACCGAGATCGTGCATGGCGAGCACTGGGTGCTGCTTGACGGCGTGTGGGGACTCTTCCACCAGCCCACCGAGGGCGCGCTGATCCTGGCCGTCATCGAGTCCGAGAGGAATTGCACCTACTTCACCGACGCCACAGGCAGCGTGAACCTCGGCCAGCTTCTCTTTGACGTCTCCGACAACCTGGGCCGCTCCACCGTGTATCTGGACACCGTCTGCGAGGAGCAGGCGGTCATTAGCTTCTTCGCCCAGTACCCCAACCTGCCCGGGTCGGTGCGCTTGGGTCTGTACGAGTGGGTCGGCATCAACTGGACGACCATCGAGCTGGCCAAGCAGCCCCAGATCCGCTGGGCCGGCGAGGAGATCGTCCTGGCCAAGCGCTGGGCCCTGCCCGACGACTGGGCCCCCAACGTTGACACCACCGGGGCGGACGAGCCCATCTGCCCGCTGGCCACCATAGGCGGGGCCGTCTACAGCGACACCGACGACGCCGGTGACGAATACGATACCGTCGTCACCCACCAGATTAACTACGTCCTCCTCGACCCCGGCCTGGGCGCTCTCGAGGGCGGCTACGTCGACTTGAACGGCGACGGCGTCCTGGACACCCTTTCCTTCGGCGGCCAGTCCGAGGCTGTTGGCCACATTGATGACGAGTGCATCTCCAAGGCCCTGGCCGGCAGCGAGAATCCCGGCCAGCAGGACATCGAAGCCAAGCTCATCGAGGTCACCTACTTCTGTCCGTGGACCATTGGCGGCACTCCAGCCGCGACAGTGCCCGAGTACCGCGATGGGAAGTGGGTTTGCGCCCTTCCCGACGACGGGCCCACCCAATTCGACGCAACCCTGACCAGCGAAATCCTCGTCAACAAGCACGCCTTCCTAGTGTGGTACATCAAGATCTACGAGGTGAGCCTCACCAACGTGGACGGCGAGCGCGCCAACCACAACGCCGGCGCTTGGACGTTCGGCGAGGGTGAGGACACCGTGGACGACACCCTTAACGTCTCCGCCGACGCCCTCCTGCGGGTGACGGTGAAGGGCTGGTTCGAAGGCGGCAACAACAGCGGCCGCGGCGCCATGTGCGTGGACATGGACGGCGACGGCAACGAGCTCGAGGGCGACCTCGCCACCGAGCCCGGCGAGCCGTATCCTGTCCTGTACTACGAGGACGGCTGCGATGACCCGGACGACGAGATCCTCGACCACGGCCACTGGGTGCTCCCCGACGACCTGCCACTGCTGGCCGGCCCGGAGCCAATGTACACCCGCCCCAACTGGGACGTGATGAGCGAAGCCGACGCCAGCAAGACCACCGCAGTCGGCCCCAAGAGCACCCTGGACAGCCACGACACCGTCCTTCGGCCCTGGCTCGGCCGCAAGACGGTGGTTCCCGACGGCGCCATCACCGCGGCTGACGCCATCATGCCGCCGCTGAAGATCAGAGCCGGCATCACCGGCGAAGCCGAAGATATCGTCGGTTTCCTCAAGCAGGCCCTGAAGAGCGAGGTCTACGGCAGCACAAACGACTACCACAGCATCATGATCCCGGCCAACCCGGAGATCCCGGCCATAGTCAACAACGGCGGCTACGACTGGAGTAGCTATGGCCTGCCGCCGTGTCCGGACGGTGATAGCGACGGCGTCTGCGACATCGTGGACCTCTGCCCGCTTGTCTTCGACCCGACCAACAACGACGAAGACAGCGACGGCGATGGCGACGTCTGCGACACCGACGACGACGGCGACACCATCCTGGACGATGGCGACGCCAGCGGCGTAGAAGGCGACGCGCCTTGCGTGAACGGTGACATCACCCTCTGCGACGACAACTGCCCGCTGAATGCCAACCCCCTCCAGGAGGACGCGGACGCCGACGGCGTCGGCACGCTCTGTGACGTCGACGACGCGGATATCACCGAAACCGGCATCGACTCCGACGGCGATACAGTCGTGGACGGCGCAGACAACTGCCCCGCCGACTCCAACGCCACCCAGCTGGACACCGACGGGGACACCTACGGCGATGCCTGCGACTGGAACCCCGGGTTGCACTTCTTGGCGGCGCCGCCGGTACCGTACGACTTCTGGACCATCATCAACAAGTTCGGTGCCCCCAACCCGTGGTACATCGAGTTCTACACCGACAACCGCGGCGAGGGGATGTTCTTCGCCAACGGTGACTACAACCTGACCTTCGATGACTGCCGCACCGACCCGGTCACCGGCTCGCCTGTCTGCCGCCCGGGCGACGTGGTGGGCATCACCGAGATCAAAGTCATCGGCGACTACCCCTACTTCCGCAAGCACGCCGCCGTCCAGTCCAACGATGTCGTCAAGACCTGGGAGTGGGGCGGCTTCAAGAAGGTCACCGCCGAGCGGATCGACGCCACTCACACGGCGATCATCGCCCACCTCGTGGACCGCGACGGCTTCTGCAAGTACGACGTGAAGTCTGACCCCACCGCATCCAAGGGCGTGACCTTCTCCCCCAGCCTGAACCCGGTGCAGGGCGAGGAGATCGAGTTCATCCTCAACACCCAGGTCGGCTCCATCATCGACGTCTCGCCCAACGGCCTGTACAGCGCGCCGCACACCCCGCTCGGCACGGCAAGCGTCATCGGCCTGGCCGACGGGGTGACCATCAACCGCAGCGAGGCTGTGGCCCTGGCCGAGGACGAGCGTGTGCTTGATTACTACGACGAGGCCCGCCCTGTCCGCGAGGACGAAGAGTGCCAGGCCTGGATCGTCATCCAGCACCCGCTCGGCGCGGAGTTGGACGTTAGCGTCATCTTCCACGACCCCGAGGGCGATGTCGTCCTCCACTGGCCGCCGTCGGAGCTAATTGTCAGCCTGGTGCAGGGCTGGAACGACGTCTGCTACGTGGACGAGGACGCCGATGTCGAGGATGCCATGGCTGACATCATCGACGATGTGCTGGCCGTCTACCTGTACGACGCCACCGACACAGAGGACGCCTGGAAGGCATTCTTCCCGGACAACGCTGACCTCTCCGACCTCGACGTCCTCCTGCCCTACGACCAGCTGTTCATCCTGATGGCCGCCAGCGCCGACTGGACCCAGGAGATCAGCGCGCTGCCCGACAGCGTGGCCCTGGTGGGAGCCAGCGCTGAGGACGAGGTGGCAGGAGCCTGGAACAGCGTCTGCTACGCCGGCGCCGACAAGGCTACCGAGGAGGCCACCAGCGACATCTCGAGCGCCTTCGTCATCATGTACACGCTGGGCTCTGACCAGGCGTGGCGACGCTACGTGCCCGACCGGCCGGAGATTCCCGACACCCTCACCATGCTCCACCGGTTCGACTCCGTCATCCTGCTGGTCACCGCCGAGGGTGGCACCACCTGGGTGTTCGACCCGTAGGAGAGTAGTAGAGTAGAAACGCGACCGCCCGTTCCCGCGGCGGCTCCCAGAAGCCGTCGCGGGAACGGGTAGGAGAAGCAGAGGGAGCAAAGGAGAGGGATAGATGCGAAGATTGGCGATCATAACAAGCATTGTCGGGGCAGTGGCCTTTGCTGCCCTGCTAGCCTGGGGCCTGACCTTCAGCAGTGGCGTCGTTCAGGCCAACGACCTCGAGGAAGCCTGCGGGGAGTGCGCAGCCGACGACTGCAACTGCGAGGACTTCGCCACCCAGGCTGACGCACAAGCCTGCCTCGATGCCGACGCCACCGATCCCTTCGGCCTCGACGGCGACGAGGACGGCCTTGCCTGCGAGGACGAGTTCGCTGTCGACGAGACGCCCACTGTCGCGCCTGAGTACTGTGGCCCTGTCTTCCCCACTACCTTCGCGGGCACAGTAAGCGTTGACGCTGTGCCAGCTGCCGACGGCACGACCATCTCGGCCCTGGACAGCGACGGAGTGGTATGGGCTACCGCTACCACCTCTGGCGGAAGCTACAATATGGATGTTCCCGCCACCATGCCCGTCACAGAACCCTGCTTCCCCGGCGGGACGATTAGCTTCACGTGTGACGGCGTTGCAGCGGCCGAGACCGGCTCGGCTACTGGCGGCCTGAAGGACCTCAACCTGACCTGCGGCCCGCTGGCCACGCCGGAGCCCACCGTGGAACCCACTGTGGAGCCCACGCCGGAGGTCACCCCCACGGTTCTTCCGCCCACCGGTATGGGCGGCATGAGCGGTGACGGTGGCTTCATGTGGTGGCCGCTGGCCCTGGCTGCGGCAGCCCTCACTAGCGTGGCAGGCCTGTTTACCGCCCGCTGGGCCCGCCGCTAGGCTAGCTTCAAGCGAAACAATGCTGTAGGGCAGCTCCTTCGGGGGCTGCCCTACGGCGTCAGGCGAGAAAGCTGCGCGGCCAGCCCGATCTTGATAAGGATAAGGGCTGCTGTTGCCGCGCCCAACCAGGAGATGCTATCCTAGAATTGTGATCCGAGAGCTGGCCCTGGCAACTGCGCTACTGATGACTCTTCAGCTGAGTTCAGCTACCGCTCAGGAGATACCAATGCCCCCGGCTACCTTCTTCGGCACCGTCACGGTGGACGGCCGCAGCGTGAGCGACGGCACAGCGGTGGTTGCTCTCATCGACGGCAAGGTCTGTGGCGAAGGGGCGAGGGAGCCAGGCCAGAGGGGCACCTGGACAGCCACCGAGCCGAACCCAGAGTACAGCATCGAGAGCGGCGATTCGCTGTATGTGGTAGACGTGGCCAGCGATAGCCAGATACCAGGCTGTGGCACCGAGGGAGCCATAGTCACCTTCTTAGTAGGCGATAAGCCCGCCCACGAGAAGGGCCTATGGATAGCAGGCTCAAACCCCCTCAACCTCACGGCTGGAACGCCGCCCCACACCGGAGAGCCGGTTGCAACGCCCAGCGGGGGAGAGGCCCCTGCTTCGCCCGCCAGCCAGCGGGAGACATCTGACGACAGCGGCTTCAACTGGTGGCCCTTCGTGGCTGGCGGGACAGTCTTGGTGGCGATGGCAATAGCTGGCGGGGCAGTCCTAGTGGCGGTGGTAATCGCGGTAGCCTTGTGGCAAGCGAGGAGAATGGCTAGAAGGAAGCAAGCATGACGGCTATCAGAAGCATTGCCCGACGCCTGACCAACGTGTTTCGTTGGCGCCATAGCAGACTGACGCTGGCAGCCGTTCTCCTCCTGGCCTCGATAGTGCTCCTAGGGGCCGGCCTTGCCGGGTTACTCATGACCGGCGGGAACGGATCTGTCGTGACCAACGTCGGCGAGATCCCCATCTACGACGACGGCCTCAGCACTGCTACCGCCACGCCGCTGCCCACACCACCCCCCAACGACTCACCCCTGACCAGAATGATCATCGAAAAGATCGGCGTCGATGCCCCCATCATCACCCTCGGCTTGGACGAACAGTCCGTGCCCAAGGTGCCTGACGGCCCCGGCGACGTCGCCTGGTACGACTTCAGCACCAAGCCCGGCTGGGGCAGCAACGCCGTCTTCTCCGGCCACGTCGACTGGACGCTGTACGGCCAGCCCGTGGTCGGTGTGTTCTACTACCTGCGCGACCTGGGCCTGGACGACGTAATCAAGATCGTGCTGGAGGACGGAACGGAATATCGCTACAAAGTCACGGCCAATCAGGCGATAGAAGACGAGGATCCCAAGGCGCTAGCGGTGATGGGCCCTACACCCGACGACGTAATCACCATCATCACCTGCGGCGGCATCTGGATACGCGACTGGACCAATCCCCTCGGCGGCTACTACACGCACCGCCAGGTAGTACGGGCGGACTTGATCGAGGAGGAACCGCTACCTCCCTTCGGCCTGGCGCCCTAGAAGCGCCGGGCGTACCCTCCGAACCGCAGGTTGCCCTAGGTCGGCAGCGTTAGCGAGAACCTCTCGCTTGCCAAGATCCAGACAGCTTGCTGGTCTGTCAGCTCCGTCAGGGTATTGAGCCTGGGTATGTCGATGCCAGGCAAATACCTTCGCCAGGTCCCATTATCGCCGTTCCACGCGTAGATCGCCATCAACTTGCCGTTACCCACAGGCAAGACCTCCGTTAGCCGCATAGACCCAGGCGGACACTGGAACTGATTCCAGCCGGGTGCCAACTCGCGAACCATCGGAGCGGGCTCAAACGTGTCGTCTACTGCCCCCCTATCCCGCGTGGGAGGAGCGAGACCGAGGTCGGCGCCCGGCGGCGATGGGAATTCGACCTCCAGGGTCGGCGAAGGGCTCGGCGATGGCTCCGGCATCGGCGTGGGCTCAGGCATGCTTGTGGGCGACGGCTCCAGCGTCGGCGTGGGCTCAGGCGTAGCCGTCGGCGACGGCTCCAGCGTCGGCGTGGGCTCAGGCGTGCTCGTCGGCGATGGCTCCAGCGTCGGCGTGGGCTCAGGCGTGCTCGTCGGCGACGGCTCCGGCGTCGGCGGCGGACCGCCCCCGTCGTCATATCCGCCGAACTCGGCAGCCCAGTACCAGCCATAGGCGGAGTCAGGGCCGTAGGCCTTGGCCAGGCCAACCACCACGAAATTGGCATTGAGCATATTGGCGTTGTGACCGGGCGAGTCGCGCCAGAGCTGGAAAGTCATCTGGGGGGTGTCACTGCCTGCTGCCAGATTCTCGCCCTTCCAGGTGTTGTAGTTGTAGCCGAAGTCTGCCATCCGCTGGAAGGGGTCTCGTCCCAGAGAGTCAGTATGGCTGAAGTAATCCTTTTCGGCCATGTCACGGCTCATCCACCCAGCGACATCGGTTAAAGTTGGGGAAATATTCAGGGGCGCTAGGCCGTTCTCCACTCGATGAGCGTTAATCAAATCCAGTAGGGCTTGCTCATCCTGCCCTACCTGTGCACTCCCTATTCCTAAAGGAGAGGTAGCCAATGACACAAATAGGGCTGCTACGAAGAGCAGCCCCACGGCCACCGGCCACCATGACGGAATTCCCTTACCAGAAGAAATTGTCATAATGCGTTGACATGCGTGGTATAATAACTTAGCGTTAGGGGCCGAAAACCGGACCCGACGTGCTCGGGGCGGGGAGTTGGTTGATCCAGGCCGGCACTCCCCGTCCTGTGCTTTCCATAAGTTAGACGTTTATGTCACCCCCGCCGTTACACCATAGCTGCCTCCAAGCAGCACAAAGGCAGTGACTCTATCCATGCCCATGGATGTTCTAGCCCGCACTGCCGAAGGCCTCGGCCTTCCTCTAAACGCACGGCAACTGCAACAGTTCGAGGAGTACTACCACCAGCTCATTGCCGCCAATCGGAGCGTCAGCCTCACCAGCATCACCGACTACCAGGAGGTACAGAGACGACACTTCGGCGAATCCCTCGCCGTGGGTGCCGCCCTGTATCAAGCAGGAGTGCTCAAGCCTGACAAAGGGGCCAGGGTCCTCGACCTGGGCGCCGGTGCTGGCTTCCCCGGCCTGCCCGTGAGGATCACCCGCCCTGCCCTACGACTGACCATCCTGGAAGCCACCCGCAAGAAGACCGCCTTCCTGGAACGCCTGCTGGCCCGACTGGGCTTGGAGGACGTGACGGTGATCACCGGGCGCGCCGAGACCGTAGCCCACGAGCCGACCCACCGCGAAGGCTACGACCTGGTGTTAGCGCGGGCGGTGGCCCCCCTGGCCGTTCTGGTTGAGCTGACGCTGCCCTTTCTGGAAGTGGGTGGCTTCCTGGCAACCCCCAAGGGAAGTCGCGCCCCCCAAGAGATAGCCGAGGCCGGCCGAGCCCTTGGGACCTGCGGCGGCCGCATTGTCTCGGCCGAGTCTCTCCCCTCCCCTGCCCTGCCCCTGAGGCTGGTGCTAGTGCAGAAGATAGCTCCCACCCCTGCCGCTTACCCCCGCCGCCCCGGCATCCCTGCCAAGCGCCCCTTGCGCTAGCAAATCGCTTCTGCCAAACCCCTACAGATGTCCACCCGTTTCCGTCAGCGGCGAATTTTGATGGAAATGGCGCGATTAGCCCTCGAAAACGGCTAGACAGGCGACCGATAATGCTTTATAAATTCAGAGACCCGTAGCTGAACGGGGACGGCAGAGCGAAGATTATCTGTCTGAAGGCTCGTCAAGGGCAGCTTTCCTGTAAGGAGGGCACAGGATGGAGTTTCAAAGCGCCGGCTTCCAGAATCTAGGCAGTTGGTTGGTGCGGTTGGCCAGGCTCGACCTCACGGTCTTCGACGACGTGAAGGATGAAGCAACGGCCACAGCGCCAGCCCTAGCGGTGGTGGTGGCGGCCAGTCTTCTTGCGGGGCTCGGATCGTGGCTCTGGTGGATCATCGAGATTGATGTTGAAGGGATGAGCGACAAGAACTTCGAGGCGTTCTGGAAGACCTTCATCCTCGGCGGCATCTTTATGGCGGCGCTATGGCTGCTGTGGGTGTACATCAGCGCTATGATCCTCTCCCGCGCCTTCCGCGCCGGCGCCGACATGAATCAAATGATACGGACGACGGGCCTGGCCTTCGCTCCCATGGCCATCTCTGTCCTGGTGTTTATTTCGGTCCTGGCCGTCCCTTTTGGAGTCATCGCCGTTGCCGCAACCATTCTGCTCGTCAACGTGGCTATGCAGGCGACGACCGATGGCCAGCCCTACCAGGTAGTTCTCGCCAACCTGGCTGGCTTCGCTGTCTTTGCAATCGTCCTGGGGATCCTGGCCAACATCGCCCCGATCAGCATCGATCTCGGCATGGGCGCCAGTGTTGAGCAAGGCGGCCTAGCCCCGGGCATCTTCTTCTTCGACCTGAACCTGTAGCCGAGGCGCTCAGCCCACCTGCCCGCAAGCCAGCCAATCTGCCGACACCGTGGGGGACCCACCCGCAGGTGGGTCCCCCATCGTTGCTGTTGCCCCCTTGCTCCAAGCAAGCGGCTGGCCAACCCGGCGACCCTCATCTAGCCTACTGCCCCTTGTGCTCGTAGTTCATCTATCTGCTGCCGGCTGTAGCCCAGATCGAGAAGTACCTCTTCCGTGTGCTGGCCACGGCGAGGGGCCAGACTGCGCACCGACCCCGGCGTCTCCGACAGCTTGGCCCCCACCCCCACCTGCTGCACCTTGCCCACCGTCGGATGCTCCAGCTCAACCAGCATCTCCCGCGCCCGCACCTGAGGGTCGTTGAACACCTCCTCCAGGCTGTAGACCGGCCCCACGCAGATGTCGAACTGGCGCAGGTATTCGAACCATTCGTCGCGCGTCCTGGTCTTGAACTCCTGGCGGAAGTAGTCGAACATCTCAGGGTGCTTGTCGGCGTTCATCTGGTAGGGAATGAAGTCCTCACGGCCCAGAGCGCGACAGAGCGCCTCCCAGAACCCGGGCTCCAGGCAGCCGATGCTTAGCCACTGTCCGTCGCTGGTCTCGTAGACGCAGTAGAAGGGGACAGCGCCGTTGAGGAAGCTTTGGCCGGGCCGAGGGGCGATGCCAGAGGCAAAGTACTGGCTGGCCACAAGGGCCAGGAGAGAGAGAACGCCATCGGTCATGGCCATGTCGACGTACTGGCCCCGACCCGTCCGCTCGCGGGCGATGACCGCCGCCAGGATAGCGAAGGCAGAATAGAGACCACCCCCAGCGAAGTCAGCGATTATGTTCATGGGGATGGCCGGTGGCGTGCCCGGCCAGCCGATCATCCCCAGAGCACCACCGATGGAGATGTAGTTGATGTCGTGGCCCACCAGACCGGCGTAGGGGCCGCTCTGTCCGTAGCCTGAAAGCGAGCAATAGACAATGCGGGGGTTGATCCGGCTCAACGTGTCGTAGTCGACCCCCAGGCGCTTCACCACCCCGGGGCGGAAGCCCTCCAGTACCACGTCGGCCCTCTCGGCCAGCTTGTAGAACACCCGGCGAGCGTCCTCATTCTTCAGGTTGAGAGCGATGCTGCGCTTGTTGCGGCTGAGGGCATCGAAGGCCATGGCCCGCTCGCTCACGTCGCGCTCCAGCATGCGGGCCATCGCGCTACCGCGACCGTCCAGCGGCTGCTCGACCAGCAGGACATCGGCTCCCAGGTCAGCCAGGAGCATCGAGCAGTAGGGGCCGGGAGCCAGGCGCGACAGGTCGAGAACACGGATTCCTTCCAGGGCCAACATGAGCAGCACCTCCTGGTCACATGAGAAAGAGGGCGAAGATTCAGCCGCATGATGGCCCAGCCCCGAAACTGTGTCAAGCTTGCCGGCGGGTCAGTCGGCTTGCCCTGGGCAGCAGTTCTTGCTACGATATGGACACGAAGTGGGGCTGTAGTTCAGAGGGAGAACGTTTGTCTGGCAGACAAAAGGTCGGGGGTTCGAGTCCCCCCAGCTCCACCAAAGCTCGAATGCAAAATCGGCCCCGGTTGGGGCCGATTCCGTTTAGAGGCTCTGGCATTTGCTAGCCGTTTGCCAACCAACTCCTGAAGCGGTTCCTCATGGCGTGCTCAAGAAGGAAATCCAGCGCTAGTGGGTCAGGGCTTGATCTGCCTGCCGCACCCGCTCGCAAAGGGTCACCAGCAGCTTCCGCTGGAGGCCGGGTACGGTCTCCAGTAAGGACATGAAATCTCGCCGGTGAAGGACCAGCAGATTCATGCGCGTCGCGGCGATAACCGTCGCGCTGCGGGGCTTTCCATCGATGACCGACATCTCCCCTACAACGTCGCCGGGGCCAAGTTCAGCGATCGCCTTGCCATCGCCCTCCACTCGCGCCCTACCGTCGACTATGAGGATCGCTTCCATCCCCTGCGCACCCTGCTTAGCCAAAACCGCCCCTTTGCGCCGCTCGACCACGTCGGCGTACTTAGCTACGGTGTTGAGCTGACGTTGGCTAAGGCGGCTAAATAGCGGCATCTTCCCCAGCAGATCAACCTTCTCCGAGCGACGCCAACGAAACATCGGCACGGCTATCTCCCCCACACGAAAGTATAGAAGAGTCTACAGCCGCTCAGGCCCTCTGTCAACACCTGCCGCACCCGCCTCGCGGTGGCCAACGCTCTCGTGTGGCTTGTAGATGACCCAAAAACACGGTATGGTATAGGAGTGCCGTAACTGGCAGACAAGAGGTCAGGGGTTCGAGTCCCCCCAGCTCCACCAGTTCTTGTTTCACAGGGCAAAAGCGAAGAGCAGGAGTAGTAGGCGCCTCTTCCTCGCCAGAGAGCTGACGGCGGCTGCGAGTCAGCAACGGGGAATGTGCCGAACTCGCCTGGGAGCAGCGCCGGCGAAGGGCCAGTAGCCGGCGACGGGCAGCGCCCGTTACAGCGCCCCCGAGCGCCCCGACCTGTCGGGGAAGCAGGGTGGTACCGCGGAGTGGCCCTCCGTCCCTGTGGACGGAGGGTTTGTAGATTGTAACGATGAGCCGGAAGGGAGGTGAAGCCGTGGCGGAGAAGCTGACAACACACAAACGTGCAGTGCGCAGAGTGGCGGGGCCAAAGGCCCAGAAAGAGGTGCCGGTGCGCGGCGGTCGCCTGGATGCAGCCACGCAGGGGCGCGCCATTGAGGTCGAGAGAAGCGGCAGCCCGGCTCGGCTCACGCACGCCGCACAGAAGCTGAAGGCCAGCGGCGGGCGGCAGCACGTTCTTGCTGTTCCACAGCAACACATGGCGAAGGCCCGCGAGGCTATGAGGAAAGCCGGGGTTGCAGGCACCGTAAAGAACCTGGCCGGCACGAAGGCCCAACACGTGGGGGCCAAGAGAGCGACGCTTAAGCATCGGCCCAGGTCATCCGGCCGCGCCAGGTCCAAGTAAACCGCGTACGCGATGAAGGACCTGGCAGACGAAATCCGTGAGGTTCTGAGGCGCGGTGGGACGCCCGAACTATACCTTGACACCAACGTCATCCTTGACGTGGCGTGGGGCCGTGGTGAGGCGTCGGAGCGTCTTCTTCGGGCCGTGGAGAACCGCCGATGGAGTTGCGCCACGTCATTCTTTGCGTACATGGAGGCGCTAGACGCCGAACAGGAGCGCGTCTACACCCAGAGCAGAGTCCGGCGGGGTCTCCTGTCCGTCGAGGATGCCTGGAGAACGCGTCACCAGCGCGACCTCGCTGCCTCGAGCCTAGGCAAGATAGACGCCCGGATCTTCCGGGTCATCGAGGCTCACGGCCTGTTCAATCTGATCTACCTCGAAGAATCCGGCTGGGACCTGGCCATCGACCTCGCGGCCGCCTGCAACGTGCTGGCCACAGACTGCATCCATGTCGCCTGCGCGATTGCCGCGGGTTGCACGGGGCTCGTCACGTCGGACACAACGCTTGCGAAGCGCGCAGCGGACCACATCGCCGTCGCGACAGCCGAAAAGGCGGTAAAGAACATCGAGGCTATCAGCCCGCCGGACGCCAGCCGATCCGCGGGTCGAGACTATGCCCATCGATGACCAGCTAGCCATCGTCGGCCGATTGGCCCTCGCCGCCGCTCTCGGGGCCTTCATCGGCCTGGAGCGAGAGCTGCGGGGCTATCCCGCCGGCGTGCGCACCGTGGCCCTGGTGACCCTGGGCGCTGCCCTGTTCACCGACGTGGGCCAGCTCCTGGGCGGAGACGACCGCGTGGCCGCCGGCATCGTCACCGGCATCGGCTTTCTGGGCGCCGGCGTCATCTTCCGCGAAGGCTATACCGTGCGCGGAATCACCACCGCCGCCACCATATGGAGCGCCGCCGCTATCGGCATGGCCATCGGCCGCGAGCTCTACCTCGTGGCCGGCCTGGGCGCGGTGCTGGTGTTCATCCTGCTGGAGGCCCGACCGGTGGTGCGCAGGCTGGACGGCCTGACCGGGGGACGCCTGCGCGAACCAATAGAGCACGAGGACCCCAACCAGGAGGGGACAGAGAATGACCGATAGGTACAACCCGTCGGACATCGAGAAGAAGTGGCAGAGGAAGTGGGAAGATGACCGCCTCTACGAGTCGCCGGACGACGACCCTCGGCCCAAGTGGTACTTCCTCACCATGCTCCCCTACACCTCCGGCGACCTGCACATCGGCCACTGGTACCCCATGGCCCCCTCCGACGTCGCCGCTCGCTACAAGCGGATGCAGGGCTTCAACGTCCTCTTCCCCATAGGCTTCGATGCCTTCGGACTGCCCGCCGAGAACGCCGCTATCAAGCAAAAAATCCACCCCTACAAGTGGACTATGGACAACATCCAGCGCATGCGCCAGCAGCTGAAGTCGATGGGCGCCATGTTTGATTGGCGCCGCGAGGCCAGCTCCTGCGACCCCGAGTACTACCGCTGGACCCAGTGGTGGTTCCTCAAGTTCTACGAGAAGGGGCTCGCCTACCGGGCCAAGGCCCCCGCCAACTGGTGCCCCTCCTGCCAGACCGTGCTGGCCAACGAGCAGGTGCTGCCCACCGGCGACTGCGAGCGCTGCGGCACGCCCGTCAGCCGCCGCGACCTCGAGCAGTGGTTCTTCCGCATCACAAACTACGCCGATGAACTCCTCGACCACAGCCAGATCCAGTGGCCGGAGCAAGTGGTTACCATGCAGAAGAACTGGATCGGCCGCAGCGAGGGGGTAGAGATCGCCTTCGGGCTGGACGTGCCCGGCGTGGAGGAGAAGGAGATCCGCGTCTTCACCACCCGCCCCGACACCGTCTACGGCGTTACCTCCATGGTCCTAGCCCCCGAACACCCCCTGGTCGAGAAGCTGACCACCCCCGATCGACGAGCGGAGGTAGAGGCCTACGTGGCCCAGACCCGCCGCCTCAGCGATATCCAGCGCCTCTCTATGGAGAAGGAGAAGTCAGGCGTCTTCATCGGCTCCTACTGCAAGAATCTGCTGTCCGGCCAGGAAGTCCCCCTCTGGATCGCCGACTACGCCCTGCTAACCTATGGCACCGGCATCGTCATGGGCGTAC
>Ga0209979_1002304_pt1 | contig 18551 bp, 16 predicted proteins | sample AnhtaG_FD_183114 | JGI IMG/M metagenome (GOLD analysis project Ga0209979, IMG submission 183114) | Deep subsurface microbial communities from Anholt, Denmark to uncover new lineages of life (NeLLi) - Anholt_01485 metaG (SPAdes) (version 2) | ecosystem: Environmental > Aquatic > Marine > Oceanic...
TCATTATTGAAAACGGGCCTTTAGGGAAAAGTTCCCGAATAGTCCTATTAGTGATCTGCCCCTTATATCATCCTGCGGGTGGTGCGGCGCGGCGTGCTGCGGCGCGGTATACGGCGTGTCGAGCCGGAGCGCGTCTTCCAGGTGCGCGGAGTGCGGCGCGAACGAGTCTTCGGTGGGGTGCTGGGCGAATGCCAGCGCTTCGGCGAAGGCCGGTTGAAAGCCTTCGGACTGCCGGTGTTGCCCTTCCACACCGTTGGACTGGCTTTGCGAATGCTGAGGTCGACAGCTTTGTAGCGAACGGAATAGACTGTGCGACCGAGCTGACGGGCAATCCATGCCGTCTCGTAGTTCCGATAGAATTTGCGCATGAACGCCATCTCTTCTCTGGTCCACGGACGTGCATACCTGCGCGACGGTGTCCGACGCGGCCAGTTGGCACGGCGCGTTTTGTAACTGGTTCTACGCATAGCCATACCTAACTCCTTATGTGAGACGTTAAAAGTTGCGAACATTGACTATGGCCGAGTCAATACCCGCCGTTACTAAAGTCTAATTATTGTAATCGTCCTTTTCTTAAGATACTTAATACCAACTGGTTAAGATTTTCACAGAGGCGTCTAAAAACTTCTGCCCTCATCGATGTTCGGCTCTGATGGTTGATTTTAAGCAGAGGACATCTCAGAACGGCAGACCAAACACCTCCGATCACGCAGTGTAGGATTCAGACTATAGGATGTAGTCCCTACCACGCCATACAAGACGATAACAAGCAAGGGATTAGGTACCGGCACTGCCCGCTGTTGGCTGGGTATACAGCCCGCCTTAGGCGGATGGTTGTCAGCAACTTAAACCGGTTTTCGGGATCTGCCGACTGTCACGGCGAGTTTTAATGTTGCGCCGGGGCGCTTCGGGCCGTAGATTATTTCAGGTGCCAACCGAAAAAAAGTAATATGAAACGAGAGTACCTGTTAGTTGCCCTGTTCCTTTTGATAGCGGCAATCTTTCTCTATCTCTTCTATAGGATTATCATCCCGTTTTTCGTCCCTATTACCTGGGCAGCGGTGTTTGTTATCATCTTTTTTCCCCTCTATGAGTGGGTATGCAAGAAGGTCAAGTCTCGGGGGTTGGCGTCGCTGCTGCTCTGTTTGTTTATTGTCATTCTGATTATTGGTCCTATTACCTACCTTTTTGCCGCTTTAGTGGATGAAGCTGCTGATGCGGTGGCCAAGGTCAACGACATGTACAAAAACGGCCAGCTCGACAAAATTCTGGCTATAGACCTTCCATGGATAGATGCCGTCAAACAAAAGCTGAACCAGTACTACGATCTGTCCAAAGTAAATCTCGACGAGCTTATCAAAGATTCTATAGACAGGGTAACCGGTGTCATCTTCAACCAGACAAGCTGGCTTATTGCCAACGCCACCAAAACGATTTTCTATTTTATCCTGATGATTTTCACCATGTATTACTTCTTCAAGGATGGTGCCGCAATCGTTGGCAAGATCAAGAGGCTGATGCCAATCCCGCCGGAACAGGTAGAACTGACTTTCGGGCACCTTCGCGACGTTATCCAGGCCACCATGTACGGCGGCGTGGTGGTGGCTCTGATTCAGGGTTTGATGGGTGGAATTCTGTTTGCTATCGTGGGAATTCCTTCCGCCGTTTTCTGGGGAGCGATTATGGCCTTTTTGTCGATCATACCCTTCCTTGGGGCTTTTATTATCTACGTGCCGGCGGGGATCATCCTGCTGCTGGGAGGTTCTTATATCAAGGGGATTGTTGTCATCGCGGTCGGCACCTTAGTTATCAGTCAGAGTGACAATGTCATTCGACCCTACCTTATCTCCGGGCGAACCTCGATGCATCCCCTGATGCTTTTCTTTACCATTTTGGGCGGCATTTATCTCTTTGGCTTGCTGGGAATCGTGGTCGGGCCGCTGGTGGCTGCGGTTTTTGTCACCCTGTTGAGGATCTTCGAGTTCAAACTTCACCCCGAGCCAGAGCCTGAGCCAGAACATGAGCCAGCAGCTGAGTGAATCCTCCGACACATTCGGTGAGTTCGAATCTTACTTTGCCCAGTACTTATCTCCTGCCCATCTCGGCTATTGACAACAATCCTCGGTTTTCTTATTCTCTCGATGAGAACGCAAAAGGTTAATCTCTGTGGGACAAGACAACCCGTATAATCTGGAGGATGCCATGAACCCCGTCAGAAACCCTGTTTCAGTAGCCGGTTCGGTGCTGCTCTGCTTAGCTTTCCTTTCATGCGGAAACGATGATCCCTTTTCAGGGGTAAGCCCTGCTGCGATCCCGTTGGTCAGCATGAAGCTCTCCGGCCCCGGCGCCGTCAACAATAGCACTATCAAAGCAGGTGAGAATGTGTTAGTCGACATTTATATTGCCAACGACACGTTCTTTACGGGCTTCTCACTTGGTTTTACGGTCAAGTCCCCCATGATCAAGAACATCATTCATGTTATTGACAGCGGCAACGGGCTAAACGAAAACGGCGATATCAAGGGATACAACGGCTGGCAGGACAAGTCTATCTGGGATTTTGGAGGTGTTTTTACTGTCGAGCACGACTGGGATGGCGAACTTCCGGAAGTCTTGGGATTCGGTGGCCTGTGCATCGAGAAACAATACCTGCCGCACGATCTGATGAAGGTACTCTCTTTTGAGATGATCGTCCCTGACACCGGATTAATCACGGTCGACTCCTCCTTCTTCCCTCCCGGGGGTCGATGGATATTCTTAGCTCCTCCGCCGGGACAAACAGAAGAGCCAAATTGGCTGGGACCGTACACCTTCAAGGTAGTCAAGTAGTATAGACACCGGTGAAGCCTGTCGGTGACCACGGGTAGCCCATCCGCCTTTGGCGGACTGTGGGATGTCTTCCTCAGTGGCGGTACCACGCACGGACGTGTAGCCCACCTTACAGGTGAGTAATCATGCATCTTGAATGATTCTTTGCCCTGGTAGTATATTCAACAAAGCGAAACGAATTCACTGGACTTTCGTATCGACTACCAATAGCTTTCCTCTGTTAACACAGAGTCGCTGAGAATAGTCAGAAGCGGAGATAGATATGAATTACATGGAGTTGGTCAAGAAGTCCGTCAGTAATGCCTGGAATTACAAGTTTTTGTGGCTGTTTGGATTTTTCGTGTCCGTTTCTGATGGATTCGGCGGTTTCCAGTGGTCGAAAGACAAGATTGACGTTGGTGATTGGGCGGATCGCTGCGATTTCGGCTGGTTTAGCATCGATCCAGCCATACTGATTTTGCTGGCCATGGCGGCCTTTGCAGTGTGGATACTTTTCTGGTTTATGAGCGTTCTTTGTGAAGGATCACTCATACACGGTATCTCCAGAAAGGAATTAAACCTGCCAGTGGCCTTCGCCGACTGCTGGTCTTTTGGTCTGGGTAAGTTCTTCAGGCTTTTCGGCATCATTTTGTTAGCTACACTGGTAGTACTATTCGCCATATTCAGTTTGCTGGTATTTATTGTCCCCTCCTACTTCGCATCTGTTGCTCTTGGGGTCATCCTGACTATCCTCGCTATTCCGATCCTGATCGTGATCATACTCGTGGCTGTCTGTGTAGAGGGGTGGGCAATACGATTTGCAGTATTAAATGACGAGCGCTGGCTGGACGCCATCGGCAAAGGCTGGCATCTGTTTCAGCACAATATTGGCAAGACATTGGCGGTCGCTTTCTCATCTTTCCTGGCGCAGTTAGTCATGTGGCTCATCCTCATAATAGCCATGCTGATCCTGGCGATACCGTTTATTCTCGTTGGTGTGGCAAGTCTCTGGCTTGGTCTTATTCCAGGCATCGGGTTGGGATTGTTGGTGGTCATTTTATCTTCAGCGTTTTTTGGCACGTTTGCAAGTTCAGTCTGGACTCTCGGGTTTATGCAGATGACGGGATTAGCTGGTCCTCTGGCTGCGGAAGTAGCCGACACGACTCCTCCAGCGGCTGAATAGGGCAATGTTTTCTCGACCTGAAAAACCTGATTCCAAAATGTCCCAGCAGGCGTAAGGCAGAACCCTTTAGCGGTTCTGCCAAATAAACTGGGAACTCAGCAAATGTAGGGCAGAACCCTTTAGCGGTTCTGCCAAATAAACTGGGAACTCAGTTTATGCTTGACTCTCCAGGGTGACTTTCCTATTTTCTCTCATGCCGCTATTAAAAGAACAGGTTGAGCATATCTCCCGGTTGGCCCGGCTGAACCTGCCCCCCGACGAGATCGAGAAATTCATCCGGGAACTCACCGTTATTGTAAACTACTTTGAGCAACTTAAGGAAATCGACACCGAGGGGATCGAGCCGCGCAACCAGTTTATTAAGGCGGGAAATGTATTTCGAGAAGACAAGACGCGCCCCTCGCTGCCGCACGGCAAGGCTTTGGGCAACGCTCCCGACAGCGACGGTGAGCATTTCCTTGTCCCCAGGGTGATTCGGTAATGGCACCGACTGTCATAGCGGTCATCCCGGCGCGGTTAAACTCGAAGCGGTTTCCCAACAAAGTGATTTACCCTTACCGCGGCAAGCCGCTTCTTTTTTATGTGTACAACGAGGTGCGAAAAGCCAAAAAAATTGACCGCGTCGTCGTAGCCACCGACAGCAGGCAGGTGCAAAAAGCAGTTGCTGCTTTTGGAGGCGAAGCTGTATTGACCTCCCGCCACCACCACACCGGCTCAGATCGTGTGGCGGAAGTGATGCAAAAACTGGGCGGAGATATTGTCATCAATGTTCAGGCTGACAATTTTGGCCTCAAGGCGCCCGTACTCGATCGAACCATCGAGAGACTCGCCAGTAACGGCAGTATCGAATTTGCGACTTTAGCCCGCCGGCTTGACACTGACGAAGAACTGTTTGACCCCCACGTCGTCAAGGTGGTGGTAGCCGGGGACGGCACCGCGCTGTGGTTTTCCCGCCTCCCTATCCCGTATCTGCGAAAGGCCGATAAAAAGAACAGAGTGAAACAGTTCCTGTTTCTGGCGCATATCGGTGTCTACTTTTTCCGCAGCCGGGGGCTGGCGAGGTTTACCCGGTGGAAGCGGTCACCGTTGGAAAAGGCAGAGTCGCTGGAGCAGCTCAGGATTCTGGAAAACAGCGCCAGAATAACCGTTTTCAAAACTGCCATGCGACCGGTTTCGATCGATACACCGCAGGATTTGAAAAAGCTTAAGAGAGTATATGGGTGAGGAAGATGTATGTCCAATGAGACCAAGTACATTTTTGTGACCGGCGGCGTGGTGTCGGCGCTGGGCAAGGGAATCGCCTCGGCCTCGATCGGCCTGCTGCTGCAAAAGCGCGGCCTGAAGGTCTGCAATCTCAAACTCGATCCCTACTTGAACGTCGACCCCGGAACAATGAACCCCATCCAGCACGGCGAGGTATTCGTACTCGACGACGGTTCCGAAACCGACCTTGACCTGGGTCACTACGAACGGTTTCTGGATCAATCGCTGACCAAAGACAACAATGTCACCACCGGCCAAATCTATAACACCATTATCACCAGGGAGCGCCGCGGTGATTACTTAGGCGCGACGGTGCAGGTAATTCCCCATGTCACGGAAGAGATAAAAAACCGTATCAGGAAACTTGAGCAGTCTCCGCTGAAACCGGAGGTAGTCGTGGCTGAGATCGGCGGGACGGTTGGTGACATTGAGTCCCTGCCTTTCCTGGAGGCGATCCGGCAGATGGGACTGGAGAACGGCCGCCGCAATGCAATGTATGTCCATGTCACCCTGGTTCCGTACATTCCCACGGCCGGTGAGTTCAAAACCAAACCCACCCAGCACTCCGTGCGTGCTCTTCGGGAGATCGGTATCCAGCCGGATATGCTCCTGTGCCGCTCGGCGCAGCCGATATCTGAAAGTCTGCGGCAGAAAATCAGCCTCTTCTGTTCGGTTCCGACGTCGTCGGTGATCGTGGCCGAGGATGTGGCCACCATCTATGAGGTCCCGCAGAAGTTCCATGAGCAGGGGCTGGACGACATTATGTGCGAGCATTTCGGCTGGCAGATTCCACAGCCGGACCTGGCGGAATGGGAGCAGATGGTCCAGACTATCAATTATCCGAAGCATCATGTAAAAATTGCCATCTGCGGAAAGTATGTAACCCTGAAAGACGCCTACAAATCAATCATCGAGGCATTTGTCCATGCTGGGGTGCACAGCGAGGCGGAAGTCAGACTGATCTGGGTCAGCTCCGAAGACATCAAGCACGGCGGGGCGGAGAAACTTCTGCATGACGTCGACGGGCTCTTGATTCCGGGAGGCTTTGGCGAGCGCGGCGTTGAGGGAAAAATCGAAGCCATCCGCTACGTGCGTGAAAACGACATTCCCTTCTTGGGCATCTGCCTCGGTATGCAGTGCGCCGTAATCGAGTTTGCCCGCAACGCCTGCAGCCTACCGAACGCCCACAGCTATGAGTTCTACCGTGATTTGAAGTATCCCGTTATTCATCTGATGGCTGATCAAGAAGGCGTTACCGATCTGGGCGGCACCATGCGCTTGGGGGCGTATCCCTGCGTCCTGGCGCCGGGGTCAAAGTCCTATGAGGCGTACGGCCAAAAGGAAATCTCTGAGCGCCACCGCCACCGCTACGAGGTCAACAATGCCTACCGGAAGATGCTGACGGAAAGAGGGCTGCTTCTGTCGGGGCTTTCCCCTGACAGTCGGCTGGTGGAGATCATCGAGGTGCCGTCGCATCGCTGGTTTGTCGCGGCGCAGTTTCATCCGGAGTTGAAATCCCGCCCCACCCGACCGCATCCCCTGTTTCGGGAGTTTGTCAGGGCGGCGGTCGAATACAACCGCGAAGGAATGGCTGAACGTGCTTCTGAAACAACCGAACGCACTGACGTTACCGGAACAGGTCGATAAAATGTTCGGTCGGCGGGAATTTTGGTAAACGCCTAACCCTCTCAGTTCGTTATTCAGTGTAGGAAAAGGACCTGAATGGAGGTGTCGAGTGAAGATTGTATTACTTGTCGCGGCGCTGGTGTTGATGATCTCTGCTGGCTGTGGAGATGATCTAAAGCGGCCTCCGGAGGTCGAGGTGTTCTCCGGGGAGCTGGAAGTCAAAGACTTACAGGAGCTTGATCCGGACTTAGCTACGGATGTTGATACAGTTGTATTTACTGTCGAAGGTAATCAGTACCGCCTCGATCATACCACTGACAACAGCGGCTTGTGCGGTTCCGGTGGTACCGTTGGTCACTTCAGCAGTAATGTGATAACACTGACAAAACTATTCGTTATCCCTAAAGGCACGTGCAACGAGATTCATATCCCGGAAGGACAATTCAAGGCCGCCTACCCGGGTGACAGCCTTATTCTGGGTCCCGACACGATCGAGTACATTAGGACAGTGGACCATCAGCAGTTCATAGATTCGTTGTGTTTTACCTTTCGGTTGTCCAAGTAAGTATCGAATGTCGACAGGCTTTACAAGGCAAACCCCCAAGCCGCTCCGAACAACCAGGGAATGAAGCGCGTTTTTCGATGGCCGCTATGAAAGCGGAGATAAATGGTGCGTAGGAAACTGACAGGTCTGATACTTCTGGGGCTGATCCTAGTCGGCTGTAGCGAAGATAAGATACCACCTCCTCAAGTCGAAGTGTTCCTGGGGGAATTGGTGGTTCACGAATTTCTGGAGGATTATCCCACGTGGGTTAGAGACACCGATCAGGTAGTGTTTACGGTTGAAGGGGGCACCTACAATTTAGAGCATGTTACCAAAAAAAGTGATCTCTGCGATTCTAAGGGGAAAGCCATAGGTTTCGGCACCAATACGCTCATGTTGATACCGACATATGCTGATGGTGGAAACTGTGACCATCTAAAGGTCCCCCAGGGTGAATTCAAGTCTGTATATAGAGGGGACAGCCTGTACCTGGGGCCGGATACGCAGATGTTTAGCGGGCAGTATCCCTATACAATGATCTACGAATTTCAGTTGACCAAGTAGGCTTTCTACATTAGCGTCCCCGCCTTGTAATAGGCAAGGAAGAATTTCCACATTAGAACTACGGAAGCAAGCGCGTAGGGTATCATAAGGTATTTGTGACGGCGCGAGCTAACAGACGCACCAATCATAACAAAAAGGGGAAAAGCCACCACGATATGCCGGTAATAGCACATGGTAGTTCCAAACGTTGGCGTAAACAGCAGAATGCCGAACATGAACATCTGCCACGTGACTGGTATCTTCCTTGAGTAGAACAGAACTACTACTATCAGCGTAAATGACAGCATGATGAATACCGGGTCGTCAGTGCTCCGATGTATCAGCGACTTGGCAATCGGTACAAGTGGTATAGACACTTCATGACCGTAAAAGCTCTGGGATTGATGTCGCTGGTATAAAAAGAAGTCGTCAAACTTCCACCAGTAGTAGCAGCAGAACAAAAAGAGAGCCAGGCCGATGGTAAACAGGGCGGCAACGAGTAACAGTTTTTTCTTGCGGTCAAGCTCCTTCCATTTCGATACTAACGTGTACAAAATCGGCAAACCAATTACAACTCCAGACGGATAAGTTACTGCCAGCATACCTGAGAACAGGGCTATGGTTCCGTATCGTTCTTTTTCCAGCAGATAAAATACCAGCACAGCTAACAGCAGATAAGCCGAATACGGGAAACCCGTCAAAAAGTAGAAAGACGATGGGAACACCAGCAGGGCCAACAGTGAAAAAAGCGCCACTTTGTGGCCAAATCTGTTCTCAATAAGGCGGTACATGACCAGTAGGGCCAGCCAGAAAGCCAGCCAACTGGTAGCGATCATTGCCACTCGAATATCAACGCCAATGAGTGCAACAAATTGGCCGACAAGCCGCCCGACAAGAGGGTAAAATGGAAACCAGCCGACATTGCCGCAGATGTAGTTTCGGTCCCAGGGGCAGGGAAACTTCTCATAGCCGTCACGGGCGATCGACAGGTAGTGCTGGCCGTCCCATTGGATCAGCGTTCTTGTCAGAGAATAGTATTTCGACTCCCCTACCTCAAAAAGGACAAGGTAAATGAGAACAAATGCCAGCCACAGCAGCGTTGGCAGCAAAAAGCGTTTGCTTTTCAAATAGGAATAGTTCATTAAGTTGGCAGAACGCATACCAGTTTTGTAAGTTATCACAAGGAATGGTGTTCAAAAAGTCAAAACTTCTGTTTCCTGCGATTTATTTCCTTCTCGCTGTGTACTATACGCTTCCCTTTCTTCTGAAGTACGACTTCTGGGGGGTGCGTGACTGGGACATGTTTACCACTCTCGCCGCCGTGCCGGCCGGCACCATCGTGCATTACGGTCAGTTCCCGTTCTGGAATCCCTACCTCGGTGGGGGGAATATTCTCTTTCATCATCCCCAAGTTGCAGTGCTTTCGCCATTCCTGCTGTTCTACCTGATCTTCGGGGCCGTCGTCGGGCTTAAGCTCCAGGTGCTGGTATGTTACTTCTTGGGCTTCTGGGGGAGCCACCGCCTGACCACGTCGTTGGGAATATCTCGGTGGGCCGCAATGATGACAACACTTGCCTACTTTGGGTCAGTGCATTTTGCGCTGCACTTTGCCGAAGGGCACATTTCTTTTACCCATTTTTGCTTTCTGCCGTGGTTTGTTTACTTCGTCATGAACTCTTCCAAGAATAGACGAAACGTCATTTCTGCGGGAGCTGTTCTGGCCCTAATAATACTGGGCAACAGCGCGGCCGTTGTGCTTTTGTACACTCTTTTGTTTTCTGCTTTGTTCTTCGGGCTGTGTTCGCTTGAGACGAAAAAGATTACCTACCTGAAGTATTTGCTTGTTTCTGTTCTGGCGGGCTTAGGTCTGGCGGCAGTGAAGTTTGTCCCCACGGTCGTATACATGATCCAAAACAAGTGGGAAGGTAATCCTGATGAGTCAATCCCGATCACTGCTTTGGGGTCAATCTTCTTCGGCCTGAAGCACTCCCTGTTTACGCGGAATTTCCCCCAGCAGTACTGGAACTGGCATGAGTATGGAGCTTACATTTCTCCTCTCTTGCTGCTGTTGGCCGTGATGGCGCTGTTCCTTCATTTCAGACGGCACAGAATCTGGCTGATTGTGGCCCTGTTTTTTTTGCTTCTGGGCCTGGGCAATTTCGGTTTACTCTCACCCTGGACGCTTTTGACTCATCTGCCGGGGTTTTCCTCAGCCCGTTGTACGGGACGCGCCTTCCACTTTGTGGTTTTGTCCGTTTCTATCTTAGGTGGCTTTGGTTTTGACTCGATCAGAGAGCGAACAGTCGGCCACCGCAGGCAGAAGCTGCTGGGTTCCCTTCTCAATGCTGCCGCCGTCGTCGTTATCTTCACTAACCTCTTCCTGGTCTGGCCGATCATGAATAGTGCCTTTACACGGGAACCAAAGGAGATCATTCGTTCGCCGGTTTTCACACACGTCATTGACCGGGAGTCCAGAACCTACGAGAACTACCTGGCCAATCGCGGTTCTCTGGTAACACCCTGGGTGCCCGCCTATCATCCAAGCCGGGGACTGGTCGGCGCCGCCGACAGAGTTTTTATGGAGCATTTTCTTCACGGCGAAGCCCAGGTTGTCAACCGACATTACACGCCCAATAGAATTGTGTACGAAATTGATGGCCAGCATGAAGGAGACATGGTAATCAGCATGGGGTACGACCCTGGATGGCGCGCGGTCGATGGACGCCGTCTCTGGCAGGAGCAGGGTTTGATAACCTTTGCTTTTCAAAAGGGTCCGCAACGGGTGGTGTTGGAATATCGCTCCCCCTATTTTCTTCTTGGGCTTGCTGTCTCTGTTATCACAGCATTGGCACTCATTGTTCTCTGGCGTCGTTGGTGAATCGTAGCGGCAGGCGACTTCGAGGGGCATCGCGGCAGCGGTTGACTTTGCCTGTTGTTTTGACTATTGTTGGCGATTGAATTGAAGATGGCCGAATCTATCGGCTATGTGCGGAGGAGATATTGAGAGTTTTTTCGGCGGTGTGGAGCGTTTTCTGTTTTGCTCTGGTTTCATTTGCATTCGGACAGATGCCGCCTGGTGCTGATGGCACCAGGGTCGGCCTGGGCGACAGCTACCGGTATTTTGATCAGCCGATTGATCAGAGTCTTTACCTGATCCGGCCCGGCGACAAGCTAATCGTGACTTTCATTAAAGCCAAACTTGCTCCCCTGACGCTCTCAGTTGATCCAGAAGGCAAGGTTGTCAATGCAACGTTAGGCGTCTTCGACCTTTCCCATAAGACGCTGTTTGAAGCCAAGGGCATTCTTCGAAAGGCCCTACGAGAGCTGTATAACGTTGACGAGATGGCCATTTCAGTAACGGAACCTGCAAAAGTCGGCATCCTTGTCAGCGGGGCGGTCGCAGCACCCGGCCTGTACACCGCCTATACTTCCCTACGGGTCTCGGAGATAATCGATTCGGCTGGGGGGGTTATCCGTACCGGTTCACGAAGGTGGATCATCTTCTCCGGCGGGCCGCAGGAAATTATCGTCGACCTGGACCAAGCCGACTACCTTGGTGACAACACTGCCAATCCCTGTCTTTACGCCGGCTACAGCGTCTACGTGCCCAGTAAATCGGCTGAATTGGTGCAGGTGGTAGGTGAGGTAAACAACCCACGAGAGATAGAACTCGTACTCGGTGACGATCTGAATCTGCTTTTGTCTCTCGCCGGGGGAGTGCGCAGCAATGGGGATATCGGCGCTGTTCGAATCATCGGTGACCGCGAGCAAAGCCAGGGCCGAAAGGAAAATATCCAGGCTGGCGACATCATATTGGTCCCACCCAAATCAGCTGGGAGCGTGAGAGACCGTCTGATTATCTTCGGAGCCATATCCAACCCCGGCAAATACGAGTACCATCAGAGTATGACGCTGGAAGAACTCATTCGGCAGGCCGGAGATTTTACCTCCCATGCCAGTAGCAGCCGTACTACCGTCTTCAGAAGGGCGGAGGTTGATGAGTGGGGACGAACCACGGAGCTGAGATACGCCATTTCCAATGTGGTCAAAACTGACGAAAAGATTAAAGCGGTACTTCTTCAGCCGGACGACTCCGTCTTTGTTCCGGTGAAAGTCGGTTATGTAAAGGTCAGCGGCGAGGTTCATAATCCGGGGTTGTTCCCATTTGGCGAAGGTGAGAACGCTATGTTCTACATTGCTACTGCCGGTGGCTTTCTTCCAACGGCCGACAAGAGCCGGATCGATATCTACAACCGTATTTCCAGGATAACCTCTTCCCATTCGCCCGAGGTGATGGTTCATGACGGAGACGAAATTATTGTCAACGTTCGTCAGGAACTCAGATGAGCCAGACCCAATCTAACAACTTCTGGTTGCTTCTTGAGATGCTGGCCAGGCGGCGGCTGTTTATCATTGTTTTTGTGATTGTGGCGACGCTTCTGTCCGTTGCCGTCGCCCTGGTGCTCCCGAAATGGTACCAAGCGTCGGCTCTGCTTCTGCCTCCCAAGGACCTCTCGCTGCCCGTCCCGGGGCTGGCCCAGTTGTCGGAGGTGGTATCGATCACAAAAGGGGCTGATCTCCCTGTTATGGTAACTCCTTCTGACGTATACGCCCGGATACTAGAAAGTCGAACCATTGCAGAGCGGATTATCGAGAGATTCGACCTGAAAACCAGGTTTGCCGCCGATTATTTTAAGCAAGCCTACGAGGTATTAATGAGCCGATCGGAGTTCAAAGTGACCGACGAGGGGCTGCTGCTGATTTCATTCGAGGACAAGGACCCCGGCGTGGCGGCCGACGTCGTTAATGCTTTTGTCGAAGAGCTAGACCGGGTCAACCGGGAGATTGCCCTCGAACGAGTCCGTCAAAACAGAAGCTTCATCGAGGAGAGGCTGGCTCAGGTCAAGCAGGAACTGGCCTCCGCACGGAAAGAGTTCGAGGTCTTTCAACTGGAAAACCGTGCGGTCGATTTTGACGAGCAAACCAGACTTGCTGTCGAACAGGCCGTCAAACTCAAGATAACCCTGACTGAGCTGGATATTGAGCTGAAGATGCGTGAACGGAATCTTGCCGAAGATAATCCGGAATTGGTTGAGTTACGCCGCCGCCGACGCCTGGTCAGCGAACAACTTAGGCAACTGGAGGAGAGCAATCCCGACAGCTCGTTCTTTTCTCTGCCGGTCGCTTCCATTCCAACCCTGCGTGGGCAGTATGAGGTCCTGTACAGCCGGGTCACGGTGGGCGAGTCCCTGTACCGGATTCTGCTTGAGCAACTGGAGCAGGCGAAAATACAGGAAAACGAGAAAATGCCGACCATTTCTGTACTGGATCGCGCCAAGCCGCCCGACACCAAGAGCAGGCCCAAGCGGCTGTTGATCGTCGGTGGGACCTTCGGTCTCTCAGTCCTTTTTGCTGTTTTTATGGCCGCTTTCCTGGAATACCTGGCTCGGTTGAAGCAGAACAACCCTGAGGATTACGCCCGGGTTCTGTTTTTTACCGAAGCTTTCTTCGGATGGCTGCCCGGGGTAAAAAAGGCCAACAGAACATAAACCCGAATTGCAGGTATAACGAGGTATGAAAAACTTAGCCATCGCCGGAGTCGGAGCCTGGGGGAAAAACCTGCTGCGCAATTTCTACAACCTGTCCGCAGGACGCCTCGTCCTGGTGTGCGACCAGGACGAAGAGAGGCTGGCCTATGCCAAGGCGAACTATGTCGGCGTGGAAACAACTACCAGTTACGACGATATCCTCAAGCGGGACGATATCGAAGCCGTCATTCTGGCCACGCCTCCCGCCGACCATTTCAAGATGGCCATGTCGGCCATAGAAGCAGAGAAAGATGTCTTTGTCGAAAAGCCACTGGTGTTGTCGGTGGCCGAAGGAGAGAAGCTCGTTGAGGCGGCAGAAAAGGCCAATCGCATCCTGATGGTGGGGCATATCATGGTCTACCATCCGGCCACCATCTATTTGAAAGCGCAGATTGACAGCGGCGAACTTGGCCGGGTGTACTACCTGTACGCCAGCCGGGTTAACTTAGGCAAGGTGCGCGAGATTGAAAACGCCCTCTGGTCGTTTGCACCGCACGATATTTCCATTATCCTGTACCTGTTGGAAAAAGACCCGGTGCGAGTCACCGCCACCGGCTCGGCTTACCTCCAGCCCGGCATAGAAGACGTCGTGTTCACCACCCTCCATTTTGGTGACGGCACCATGGCCCATATCCATGTCAGCTGGCTTGATCCCCACAAGGACCGTAAGCTGGTCGTGGTCGGTTCCAAAAAAATGGCCGTGTTTGACGACAGTCAAGCCGGTGAAAAGATCCGCTTGTATGACAAGAGCGTGGCCACCCGGCAGGACTATGAAACCTACGGTGAATATCTTTCGATACGGACAGGTGACATAGTTATTCCGCAGATCAAGTCCTCAGAGCCACTGGGCGAGGAGTGCCGCCATTTCCTGGAATGTATTGAGAAGCGGGAGCGGCCTCGCTCTGACGGCACGGAGGGACTCAGAGTGCTGAGAGTTCTCGATGCGGCGCAGCAATCACTGGAAGCGGGCGGCGCGCCGGTCAACCTGTAAAAACAATGACCGAAATTGCGTGGATACAGAACCTATGCGAGGCGAAAGCCTCAAAGTTGTTGCCCAAGTGCTTCCGTGCGCGGTGGACGTCCCCGTCCGCCATCCACACGGAATCATAAGAAATAGATAAGGATGACCACTATGTCCACTTCTGTGATTGCTCCCTCAGCCTCAATCGGTTCGGAAACCCGGCACGGCGAATTCTGTGTTTTCGGTGAAAACGTAACAATCGGCAAAGAGTGCATGATCGGTCACCATGTGACCATTCACGATGACACCCAGATTGGCGATCACGTTCGGATCGACGACGGCAGTGTGATCGGCAAACGCCCCATGAAAGCGGTGATCTCGGTCACGACCTCCGATCAGGAACTGCCGCCATGCACCATTGGTCCCAACAGCATAATCGGTACCAACGTAGTGATATACCGCGGGTCTGAAATTGCCGCCAAGGTGCTGATCGCCGACCTTTCCACGGTGCGGGAGAAGGTGTCGATCGGCAAGTGCACGATCGTCGGGCGGGGCGTGGCCATTGAGAACTTCTGCAAGATAGGCAAGTATGTAAAATTGGAGACCAATGTCTATATTACCGCCTATTCGGAACTGGGTGACCGGGTTTTTGTCGCTCCCTGCGTGGCCACCTCGAATGATAACTACGTTGGACGTACCGAGGAGCGCTTCAAGCACTTCAAAGGGGTGATTGTCAAAAAAGGCGCTCGTCTGGGCGTCAACGCCACGATACTTCCCGGAAAGGTAATAAACGAAGATGCCCTCGTGGCTGCGGGGGCGCTGGTGACCTCCGATACCCCCGCCAAAAAGATCGTGGCCGGTGTCCCGGCCAAGGTCATCCGCGACGTGCCACCGGAGCAATTGTTGGAAAATCAGGGTTGGAAAGACGATTAGCAACAAGTTGCATTTATTCTGTGGGCGGCGGACGTGTACTACCGATTTTGGTGGTGTCGGGCGACTCCGCCCGACATGTGATTGCAAAGCGGCTGTCATGCAGGGTCGCATAATAGCACCGCAAGATGTACCATTGGTTGTCGTTTGAAAGCAACCCCGTATGAGGAGAAAAAAATGGCTGTTCCCCTGTTGGATTTGAGTCGTCAGTATGCTCAATTGAAACCGGAGCTTGATGCTGCCGTCATAAACGTTTTAACGCATGGCAAGTTCATTCTTGGGCCTGAAGTAAAAAAGTTGGAAGAAGAGGTCGCAACGCTGTGCACGGTTAAACATGCTATCGGCGTGGCGTCGGGAACTGATGCCTTATTGCTAGCCCTTCGTGCGGCCGGGGTTGGGCCGGGCGACGAGGTCATCACGACCGATTTTTCCTTTTTTGCCACGGCCGGTGTCGTTCATCGCCTCGGTGCCAAACCGGTCTTTGTCGATATCGAGCCCGACACTTACAATATCGATCCCAACTTGATTGAAGCGGCAATAACAGCAAAAACCAAAGTCATCATGCCGGTGCACCTTTTTGGGCAGGTGGCAGACATGGACCCGATTATGGAGATTGCTAGGGAGCACGGTCTTAAGGTCATCGAAGACGCTGCGCAGACGATCGGATCGGAGTATAAAGGTCGTAAGGCCGGGTCGATCGGCGACTTCGGCTGCTTTTCGTTCTTCCCCTCCAAGAACCTCGGCGCGGGGGGTGACGGCGGTATGATCGTGACCAATGACGATGCCAATCATGACCTGTGCCGCATCCTCAGGGTCCACGGTTCCAAGCCAAAGTACTACCACAAAATTGTGGGCTACAATTCCCGCTTGGCGACAATACAGGCTGCTATCCTGCTTGTTAAACTGCCGCACCTGCAAAAGTGGTCCAGGAAACGGATAGAACATGCGATAAAGTATGACAGCGCTTTTGCCGACCTGACCAATCTCAAGCGGCCGGTGGTAAAGGACTATTCGACCTTCCATATCTACAACCAGTATACAATCGCCGTCCAGGACCGTGATGAAGTGCAGGCCAAGCTGCAAGAGGCCGGTATCGGCTGTGTGATTTATTATCCGGTGCCGTTTCACAAGCAGGAGTGTTTTGCTTATCTGGACCACAAAGCGGATGACTTCCCGGTTACCAACCAGGCCGGCTCGCAAGTGCTTTCCCTCCCGATTTACCCGGAACTCACGGACGAGGAACAGGAAGAAGTAATCGAGGCAATTAAGAAGATCGTTTCGTAGATAAACGATGTAAAGGACCAGGTGGCCCATCGCTTGCGGTGGGTTTGCTGGCTGGGTGGCTCACAGGCTGCGTGGCCGCCTCGTATAGGACGTGGGCTTGACCTACGGTAGAAGTATAATTATCTACTCTATTTTCAAATAGGGAGAGAGCCGTGAGAAAAATCTGCTATCTGTCTTTGTTTCTCTTGTTACTGCTGGTGCCGGCAGTATTGGCGCAATCTGATAGTGCAGCGACAGACGTTGTCAACGACAGTCTGACCGAATCTGATTCGGCAGTCGTCGACACAAATATGCAATCTGGGTCGGCGGCAACTGCCGAAGAACCGCTGTATCCGATGTCGGAAGAACGCAAGGCCAAGCTGATCTCCTATTCGCAATTCAAGAACGTCTGGCGCTTTGTGGAGTTCTTCGTCAGCATCGGTGTCTTGACACTTCTATTGGTCACCGGCTTCTCTGCGAAAATCCGTGACTGGGCGAAGGTCGCCCGGAAGCGATTCTTTATCGTCTGGCTTTTCTTAATCCTGATCATTGTCGCCGACTACATCCTCAGCTTTCCCTTCCACGTCTTCCGATCGTTCATAATCGAAGATAACTGCGGCTTCATGAACCAGACCTTCATGCAGTGGTGGGGGGAAGACCTGCTGGGACTATTGCTCGGCGCCATAATCGCCATCATACCAATGTGGTTCTTCTACTGGGCTGTGAGCAAGTTCAGGAAGTGGTGGCTGTGGTTTTCAATCGGGGCTATACCGTTTCTGGTTTTTTTTATTGTCATTGCACCGGTGGTGATCGCACCGCTGTTCAACAAGTATGAACCATTGAAAGACAAGCAGCTTGAATCGGAAATCCTCACACTCGCCTCCAGAGCCGGCATCGAAGGCTCCGACGTTTTCCAGGTCAACGCCTCCAAACAGTCCACCAAGATCAACGCCTACGTCACCGGTCTTTTCGGCACCAAGCGGATTGTGCTGTACGACAACTTGATTGACAACTTCGAGTATGACGAGATCAAGTTCGTCATGGGGCATGAAATGGGGCATTACGTCATGCACCATATCTGGTGGGGGCTGCTGGTGGCGATCTTGTTTATTGCCTTCGCCCTGTGGCTCACCAGCAGGACAATCCAGCCAGTGATAAATCGCTTTAGAGCGCGTTTCAGGTTTAACCGGCTCTCCGATATTGCTTCCCTGCCGCTGGTGATGATATACCTGACGATAATCACCTTTGTCTTCCAGCCGATCACCAACGGCGTCAGCCGCATAATGGAGCGCCAAACTGATAAGTATGGCATGGATATAAGCAGCGTGTCAGGCGAGTCAGCAGCAATTGCTTTTGACAAACTCTCGGTCTTTAACCTCTCCGATCCCGACCCGCATTGGCTGATCGAGTTCTGGTTCTATGACCACCCGGCGTTGAAGAAGCGGATGGAGTTTGTGCGGGGGTATAAGCCTTAGCGTTACGTATTAAAACTGTAGTAGGCAGGTGGCCCACCGCCCAATGGAGTGCATCCTTGAAGGGATCATATGATTTTTTAGTTGTTATAATATCACTTCCGCCAGACGGCAGGGCGCAGGACAATCAGGACGGTGAATATCTCCAGCCGACCCAGCAGCATCGAGAAGATCAAAATCCATTTACCCGGAATGGGGATCCAGGCGTAGTTCTCGGCGGCGCCGATCCCTGCCAGCCCCGGCCCGATGTTTGCGATAGTGGCGGCGGAACAGGCCACGGCGGTGGTAAGATCAGGCACAAACAAGGTCATCAGTACCACCGTGATGACAAACAGACCGACGAAAAGAATAAAAAACGAGGCCACGTTTA
>Ga0209979_1002305_pt1 | contig 18549 bp, 18 predicted proteins | sample AnhtaG_FD_183114 | JGI IMG/M metagenome (GOLD analysis project Ga0209979, IMG submission 183114) | Deep subsurface microbial communities from Anholt, Denmark to uncover new lineages of life (NeLLi) - Anholt_01485 metaG (SPAdes) (version 2) | ecosystem: Environmental > Aquatic > Marine > Oceanic...
CATTAATATTTTGCCATTTCAGTTTACTATTTTTTCTTTTTATCTGATTCATTAATTATTATCCTTCCAACCCCTCTTTTACACCAAGGAATAATATATTTAATTTAAACTTTTTGAATTAATTATTCAATCAAAGATTTTTAATATAAATAAATATCTGGGGTCTTATGTGGTCAGGTCTTGCAATATCACTTTTCCTCTTCCCCCTCAATTTTTTTAATTAAAATGGGACAACACATTCTATTTTTTCTATGGCTTAGCTTTCCATTTTACGAGGTCTTTCTTTGGGACGTCTATCTATAATAATACCTAAAGTTTCAATCATTTTAGTTAAGAAACTCCTCAGATACTATAGGTTTTTCGCTAAAAGTTACCGAATTATTGACTTGGCAAAACCGTCCTTTTAATATTTTTTAATCTTAGTCAAAACTTCTGGTTTTAAAAATTAGATTTTTAGTCCCCTCTCCTCTTACCAGAACAACTGTACTTCCTGTTTTCTCATATACCAGCACTGGATAGTTACAATAAGTAATGGCATGTCCCTTAGGAAGAACAAAAAACGCATCATAATGGCCAGTTTCGTATTCGAATACGTAACGCCCATCTTTATCTATACTAATAAAGTCGGTCTTTGCTGTCACAGTTACTTCAATAGCAAAACTCCCTCCTTTCGGAATTGGAGTGGGAAAAAATACTTTAACTGCCTGCTTCTTTTTACTATCATCAACAACTTCAACTACTTCATACTCTAATTCCTGTTCTGTATTTTTCTCGATCACAGAAATTACTTTAATAGGGCCCTTGGCGAAATCATAACCAGTATTAGGAAAAATACATTGAGCTTCTCCTTCTATGTTTATTTCCCATAAATAAGTAACTTGCATTATTCTTTCATCTACATTAGGAACTGTTATAATTACCTTTGCAAAAACAAATGCTTGAAACAATAAAAAACACAACACTATGATACTAATTATAAAATATTTCTTCATTTTACTACCTCCGTAAAAAGTTACCTAATTATTGACTTGGCACACCTTCCCTATTTATCTAATTTAAAAGTAAAATATTAATTGCTTAATAAAATGGGATGTGTATTTATTTTAATTATTAAACACCAACTAACGCTGGGTATCTCCGACGTCATTTTTTCTATTCTAACAATAACTCTAGTTCAATCTCATCCCTTAAAGGTATTCCATCAATTCCTGTAAACGGGATCTCTGGTTTTAGCTTTCTTGATTGTTTCAAGGCATTTCTATAAATAGCCACCAGCGAATAACCTCTCAGTTGATAAAAACGCATAGCAGCTAAATTGTCATTTGTAGTTATTAGCCAAAGACGTTTACATCCTTTAAATACTGCAATTTCCTTCACATGCCCAATCAAAGTTAACCCAATACCTTTCTTTTCAATAAAACTTTCCAAAAGAACAACTTCACATTGGTTATTTTCAATGTTGTGTTGTATAGTATAATTCCAACAGGTTTATTTTTTTGCTCTGCAATAAAACTTGGAAGCTCCACAGCATTATGGATTCTATTTCTGCTTACAATTTTGTCTGAACCCCAATTCTCCTTAAGATATAGGGCAATCCATTTTATATCTTCACTCGTTTTTTCCCTAACATGAAACTCCAAAACATTCAACTCACTTTCAAAAACCTTAATAACTGTAGTGATACGATGCCGCTATAGGCCCAAATTAGCAAGGGATTCCACCTATCGTACAACATTCCAGTCATTTTTTGCGGAGTTACCATAATTAGCGCAACTTATCCGAAGGCAAAAACCATAATAATAGGCAATTTGGATCGGAGGGGCATTAGCCCCATAGTCGCAAATATCCTAATACATGCAGTACTGTGTTTATCCTGCCAAAATTAATTAAAATAGGGACACACCTATTTTTTTATGGTTTAGCCTTTTATTTTACGAGGTCTTCCTTTGGGACGTCTATCTACAGCAATACTTAAAGTCTCAATCATCCGGTTAGAAACTTCTCAGCCCCATAGGTTTTCCGGTAAAAGTTACCGAATTATTGACCTGGTACAATATCTCTCTTATTCATTTCGGATTTGCTCTAAAATCCAATCACTTATTATTTTTAAAGCCACCGGTGAAATTGTTTCCTCAATTCTAGCATACTCCGATGGTAACCCGGTTTGGGCAGTCTGGAAAAGATGATTAAGACCCGGCAATTCTTTAATAGTATAATTTTGGTTACCTCCCTCCTTGAGAGCCTCTTCGATAGCACTGAGATTTTCTTTAGGAGACACCTGAAGGTCTTTCTCTCCATTTATAGCAAATACCGGACATTTTACCTTGGATAAAATTGGTTTAGGATCATAAGTCAGGAAAAAACGGGACCAGGGAGACAATAAGCTCTGAAGCTGAGTATTAAGAAACTCTTCTGGGTCACTAATCCAATCTTTTTCTTCATCGCTTAACTCCGCCAAAAAAGCTATAATCGTCTGTCGAAGTCTTTCTTTAGCAATTTCGTTATCCTCTTCTTCTTTTATAAGAGAAAACATCTTTTCATTAAACTGACGATTCTTAGCAATTTCTTGTTCACTGGCACCCATTGCTTTTGAAATTAAATCAGTCTGTAAACATGAAACTTCTTCTCCAGTTAATCCTGTCCCGGCCATTAATACAATAAAAGCCACATCCGATGATTTTACAGCTACTATAGAAGCAATCAACCCCCCTTCACTATAAGAAATAAGGCCGATCTGTTTAGGGTTTATTTCTTTGTAGGTTTTAAGATATTCCACACCTACTAACACATCGGATGCAAAATCTTCAATGGTAGCCTGAGAAAAGATCCCGGTAGATTCTCCCACTCCCCGATCATCTACCCTGAGAACTGCAATACCCTGACGAGTAAGATAATCTGCTAATACCAGGAAAGGACAATGACCAAATACTGTTTCGTTTCGATCATGAGGCCCGGAACCGGATATTAATAATAACGCCGGAAATACACCTTTATCAGAGGGTAAAGTCAGCACACCAGCAAGTTTTACCCCTGCCTTTAAGTTTGTATAGTCTACTTTTTTTTCAATATAAGGATAAGGTCTTTTTGGCTCCTGAGGTCTAAGTACTTCCACTGCTTTATCAACCCGCTTAACTGTAAGGGGTAAAATCTGTCCGGACTGTCTCCACTCTCCCTCAATAACTAAAAAATCTTCACTGATTTTACCTTCATAAACACCTCCCGCAGATTTTAGTTCCAAATGTAAGGTGTTATCTTTAAATATAACTTCTTCCACCGGGAAGCCAGTTACTCCCTGGTCGGGGCTATCCATAGTTGCAGACAGAGCTCCATCTGGATTCTTAGAAATATTGAAGACAATCCTAAACTCTGTCTCAAGAACTTTTAACTTGCCTTCCCAGATACCCTCGATACCGGAAGCAGAAGTAACTTGCTCTTGAGCTGAAACTATAAAAAATGCACTGCCTATAATTATTAAAATAAAGCAGATCAAAATGCTAAACAAAACTCTATAAATCTTTTTCATAACATCTTTTATCCTTTTCAATTTAATTAAAATAAGGCCACGTCCTAATTTTCTATGGCATAATTTTCCATTTTACGAGGTCTTCCCTTAGGACGTCTATTTATTATAATAATACCTAAAGCCTCAACCATCCGGTTAAGAAATCCCTCAGATCCTATAGGTTGTCACGGTAGGACAGCCAGTTACCCGACTGCCCCCGCACAGATCCCAGCGTGCGGAACTACCGCACTGGGCTCTTCAGAGATACTCGCTTCCGTAAAAGACAAATTAGTATTGCCATCTTTGCTATTCCCTGCAGGGAGGTTTGCATTTGTTATCCAGTCCAACAGTCTGGCAAATGTTATCCTTTGCAGGCTACGTATTCTGTCAGCCCCTTCCTCTATTGTATAGAGTAATATGAGCTGATCCGAATCCCTATAAGCCATCAGTCATCCTCTCTTTTCATCGGGTAGTCTTACCTTTTGATAAGGAGCTTATAGGGTCTCCCAAGTTCTTTATATCTCTCTACAGACATGCCATGTGCCAAGACCCCGACAGACCCTCTTTAGAATCTCACCTTTAGCGATTCTTTTGTATAGGCTTCCGTTACGGAAACAACGTCGCCATCTGCATTAATCTTTATTTACGAGGCTGTATAATTCACTTCAGGAAGTACGGTCTTCCCTATGGCCTATCTGTTTCCCTGTGTACGCTTCATCTAATGGTTACCCATTTCGATGCAACACTCGGTATGGGTGGTTGGCTAGACCTTACCCAACAGGGACTTTCACCCTGTAAGAAATATAGAGCTTCTTGGCGCTCTTTCGCTAAAGTTACCGAATTATTGACTTTGCACACCGTCCCATTTATTTAATTTAAAAGCAAAAAATATTAATTGTCTAAGAAAATGGGATGTGTCCCTTTTTTAAGTGCTGACAAATGCGTTTACTATTTTTACCATTTTACCTTCAGGAGCACTGTCAATTTGTTGCCTCCAGAGGTTGATATGAACTGAACCTGTTTCATCTTGTAAAGTGGCAGTAACGACATCAGCAAATCCGAATCTGGTCTGAACACGTTTTCTTGGACCTACCCCTACAATTCGGCCTGTTACCTCAATGTTTCTCATGCCAGCTCGAATTTCACGAATTTTTACCCCGGGCATAAGTGTTCCTCTTTTTCTTTATTTAAAGAATAATAGTGACAGAAACCAACAAGAGGACACAGGGAGCATTTTTGATTTCTAGGAGTGCAAATTAAAGCAGTAAAATCTAGGATGGCAAGGTTGGCTTCTCTAGAATTTCTTCCGGATGAATATACTTTGGCCATTTCTATAACATGTTTATCCCTGCGTCCTTCTTTTGATGTGTTGATTCCGAAATATCTTTTGAATAATCTTACGATATTGCTGTCCACTATCCACTCTTTTTTGTTGTAAGCTATTGACAGTACTGCTCCTGCCACATATTCACCAACGCCGGGCAGGGTCTTCAGTTCTTCTCTTGTCTCAGGAACTCTGCATTGATATTTTTCTTTTAATTCTCGTGCTAACAAACTAAATGCAGGCATACGCCATTTCAACCCCAGATGATATAAAATCTTTTCCAATTTTTTATCCTTTGCTTTTGCTAGGGCTCTAACATCAGGATATTCAGTAAACAGTTGCCGATAAACTTCTTTTACCTGATCTGCTTTTGTGCGTCTTAACATCATTTCAGCAATCAGAACACGAAAGGGGTCTCTGGTGTTTCGCCACGGATAATTACGTTTGTTTCTTTCAAACCATCTGAGAATTTTTCTGCGAAATATTCTGATGTATTCTGGTTCCGGGATCCAGTGTCTGGAGCTATTTTCCATAGAGTTCCTTTAATTCTTTAAGAATGAATCGAGCCATAATACCTGCCAAATAAGGTGGGACAGCATTGCCGACCTGCCTGAACTGTTCTGTTCGTGGCCCTTCAAACTTAAAATTATCCGGGAAAGACTGGCATCGTGCTGCCTCCCGTACGGTAAAAGAACGGCATTGAAAGATATCGGGATGAATATAATAATGCCCGTCCTTACATATATGAGCGGTTATTGTAGATGCAGGTTGAGACCACCACTGGACCTTGAATCTGTCGAGGAATTTATCCAGATGATTATGTGCAGGAGTAAGATCAGATTTTTCCTTCATAAGGTCTATTAATGTAGCTGCTTTATTTCCGTTAAGATGTCGTTCTATAAAAAATTTATATCTTTCAAGGTCACTTTTCATGTGTGTCCTTGCTCTGTGATTGATAATTCCAGGTGAGTTTTTTCTCATTAATTGTTGATAGGGAGTAATAACACTATTTCTATATTCGTCAAACCATCCATCATTTCCTTCACGTGGCTTCAAAAATGGCAGATCGCCAATTGCATCGCTAACAGTGTGACCCCCATTACTTGGCTCTCTTGCTTTAAGGATTTTTTTGAAAACATCTTTAACATCCGATTTCTTTGATAGTATAATCTCTTTATATCCTATAAAAACCACTCTTTTACGTCTTTGAGGGACCCCATATTTACTACTATCCAGAAGATACTCTCGTGGATTTTTGGAATACTCATCAAAAGTTGGTGCAATTTTATAAGGTGGAGAGATATTTCTGAAGTCCTCCAGCATTTTCGAAAATATTTCCTGCCCTTTTGCCTCAGCAGTAATCAAACCAGGAACATTTTCAAAAACAAAGAAATCAGGCTGGATGGCTTTTAAAATTTCAAGATAATATTCGTAAAGAAAATGCCGGTTGTCGTTTACCATTCGTTGAGGATCTCTCGCACGACCAACCAGCGAATATGGTTGACAGGGAGGGCCTCCCAGTACTACATGTATGCGGGATTCAGGTATTCTATAATATTTTTTAACATCTTTTATCCTGTCAAGTATTCTTTTAAAATTATCCTTTCCGAACTCTGCCTGTATTACTTCAAGTTCAATTTCTTTTTTAATATCGGGAAAAGCATCATAGATTTCATCTTTTGTTATTTCCTCTTTTAAATATTTAAAATATACTGGAGCCTGTCTTTTTTCTTTTAATTTGTGATACAGACATCGAGTTTTGAGTGTTTCACATGCCCATCTGTTCATTTCAATGCGGGCTATAACCTTAAATCCTGCTTGGCTAAATCCTTCACTCAAACCTCCACATCCTGCAAAAAGGTCGATCACATAGTAGATTCTTTCATTTTTCATCGTTGCCATATGTCCCCGCAAAAATCTTGTTTAACTCTTCATGTAGTTCGTCTTTGGTGAGTACAGTTGCATCTCGATTCATAAAAGCATGGCGGACTGCTTTTGTCAATTTTCTCAACCAGTCCTGTTTTCCTCCTGCTACCTTTTTGGCTTTCATTCCGAGCCATTTCACTATTCTTTCATCCTGTCTGATTCTCTGTGAGTCAAGAAATTCCACCCAAGCCGTCCAGTTGCCGACTGCTTTTACAAATGACCAAGGAAATAATCCTATTTGGTAGCAGTAAAAAAAGTGACTACTCCACCATCTTTCGTTTGCTCTTACTTTTGGAGTTCCGGGAGCAAGTTCACCAGCATGATCATAAAGAGCCCGCCATACATATTTTGTATCCTCCGATTGTATAGTTTTCTCATCATACACAAAAGAGAGTCTTCTGCCAACTTCGTACCAGAGTCTTATTACACCAGGTTTCCCTTTGAGTGAGATAAGGCTGCCCTTTTTCATTATATTTTCTATTTCCTTCATTTTTTCATGAAGATATTTATCAAGTCTTTCAGCATTTTCTCTTGCCTCTCTTGTCACAAATCTGTCCGATTTATAAACCTTCACATCTGGATACTCTTTCCCTCCTATAATCCTTTTTTCTCTAATAATGACTACCATATTCTTACCCCATATAGTATTCGTGCATAATTTTCCCAATCAGTCTTGAGATTTCTTGAGATAAACGGGCCGGGTCTTTCAGATCTTCATCTGAGAAGATTTTTCCCCTCTCGCTTCTTATGTCAATACGAGGAACTTCATTCGCCATAATTCTAACAAGATAGTCTGTAAGCTGATCTTCGGTATCATCAGAAGCTTTTTTAGCCAGATGATCTAAATTATATTGAAATATATATCCGCTGGACTCTCCAGATATTGCTTCACCCATAATCAACTTTTGCTCTTCCGGGAATACCATGCCATCGCATTTTTCAAAAAGCCCCCTTTCGGGTGGCTCTTCTTCAAGATAGAATTGTTTTGAAAGGATATGCAGCTCGTAGCCTTTCTTCTTATTATCAATATTAGCCATAAGTTGAAGTTTTGCCCTAATAATATAGAGACCTCTCCCCGGGAAATCTTCTTTATTGAAATCTATGTGGAATGGGCCAAATTTCTTGCTTCGTCCATGTGACTTCAAAGTAAAATCTTCACTCTTTAATAAATGATGCACCTCACGTTTATGATGTAACAGATACATTTTTAATCGCACAGGAACAGATTTATCCGTATCATTAGCAGCCCATACTATTATATTCTTCAATGATTCTCCCCAGTTGATTCTGCGCGATTCCCTAGGAAATTGCATCGGCTTCATTTCTATCCTTATCTTTCTTTTCTCTCCCCTTCCTCCATTACCGCCATTACCTCCGTCCCCTCTACCTCCAAACAACCCCAGCTTTTTTATTACTCTATTCATTGCATATACAGCCCTGCGTTCTGCATTTGCTTGTCGTTCATGCTCAACTTCGCGTGGGTCTGCCCCGCATCCGAGTTTTGCTCTGGCGAATGCGGCTAGTTCATCTTCTATAAACAGTTTTATTTTTTTGGCCAAGCCTCTAGTAAAGTTATAAGAATAATGCTCACTTCCCTCATCGACAAGCAAAGCCCTGTCTAATTTCTTATCAAAGGTAATATAGCCGTATACAGAATCAGCGATTTCTTGAGGGACATAATGTATATATATCGGACATATTTTCATCCCACCCCGTTGAATAGCAACTCCCCTTATATCCTCCAGCACAGGGCATGTAGTGTTCCTAACAATATGGAGCCGCTTTATCACATATTTTTCCCCCATATATTTAATCTTGATTTCCTTTTTGAGCCAGACTTTATACATCTTGCTATCCGTCTCGGGCAAAACGAATTCATCGGGTATTGTTGCTTTCGCTTCGGAACCATTTTGCCTCACGAGAATCTGGACTCCGTATTTACTGAATTTACTTATTATTTCCCACCAAGTCTCACCGATAAATCGCAGGAAGCTTCCGGATTCTATCAATTTAATCACATCATTAATTGGGTCAACTATTATAACGCGTGTTCCAATTTCTGAGAGTGGTGGCAATACACTATCTGTCAGTTTGACAAGCAGTTTCTTTCCTTCATCACCATCAAATGCATCTATTGGTGAATCCGTCAGCTTTATAGTACGATACCCAAATCTGTATGTACCATCTTCTCTCAAACTATCGTACAGAATAGTATAATTATTCGACGCGCCAACAAAGATGAATTTCCCTTTCCCTCTTGAGCCAAGAGCTTCTTCCGAAGGCCCTTTTGTAAAAGCAACATTCTCGAAGCGTCCCCACTTCTCTTCCAGTGGTAAATCTTCCTGAAGTTCCTCGGGCTGAAGTACACGGCCCGTGAGGCCCGTCGTGCCCTTATCTGTCATAGTTAGAAAAGTCCTTCCGGATTTGCCTTTTACTAACTCAAAAACAAAAGACCAACCCTTTCCCAGCCGTTTATCCACCCGGGCATCCCACCCATTCTGTATACCGTCCTTTTGAACGCCGTGAGCAACACCTCTATGTTCCCCATAACCGTCAACAATATCTATAACTTTATTGGGCCAGTTGATTACCGTGTGCCTTGGAGTTCTAAGTTCAATACCCTTAAATAAATCACCAGATTTTACCATCTTTAACCCCCTTTTAGCTATAGTTTAAACTTTTCCTCTTTTGGAAAGTGAAATTTTGCTCTTACCTCTTTAATCTGTCGTTCAATCGTAGAAAAAATTTTATCTATTTCTTTTTCGGTATATTTATAAACCTGCCTGTTCGCACAGTTGCCCAGTATCTTGAGTTTCTTCAGCACTGCATTGGTTCTCAGAGTAAACGTTCTTTTGCCTGGGAATTAATCACTGGGATATTCCAGACATCCCCCATTCGCACACCTTTCTCATCTACCCTTGTTTTATAAACTTCACTACCTTTGGATTATGGGGTCAGATCTTGCAATATCACTTTTCATATTCCCTTTCGATTTTTCTAATGGCTCTGCTCACTGTAGCATAATCTATACTAATATATTCTGCTATCTCTTTTAAGGTATATCCATACTTGAGGTGGGCCTCATACATTGCCTTGTCTTTTTGACTTCTTGTCCTTACATTTAAAGATCTCATTAAGAGGTAGTCTGGTCATGTTGCTAATATGGCATAGCCTTTGTTATATTGCAAGACCTGACCCTTATTACCTTTTAGTTACAATTAAGACTTTCCCAGTCAATATATTTATAAGGCAAATTGTTATTGAGTGGTGGAACTTCTCCATGCCTTTTAAAATAGCACTTTAATAATCGTTCCTCCTCCTTCCTAGCTTCAATTTCATTCCTCAACTTCTTAAAGGAATATTGGATTTTACAATTATTGTACCTTCCTATGAAGTTGGTATATTTCTTTATAAGATTCAATCTTTGCCCTTCTGCGTGAGCATACCCCTTTCCTTCTATTGCACCACGAAAATATTTTATCCGCCTTTCTGTATCTATTGAACTACCTATCTGGAGAATTCCATCCTTATCTTTATCAAGAAATCGAGGAATCTCAATAGGATAGTCTTTTGAATCAGCTAAGCGTATTTTATAAACTCCGCAACCTTTATAACTTGCATTCTTCTCAAGATCTACCCACTCATTCCATCTTGACATGCTCTATCTCCTCATTAAAACTAGGTATTTCGCTTAATGGTATCGGTGTAAAAGAAGCTTGGCGAAGCCAAATTAAGACGAAGTGTAGCGTAATCTTTTACACCGTGTTACGTTCTGTTGTGCCGTACAATATAATCTTTTTAAATAGATCCTCAATAGGATTTATAATTACATTATCAATTTTGTCTTCAGAGATATTTCCTGGCCATGCAGATGATAGAGTAAAATATTGTTTGCCAACTTTTTTGTTATTATCAGGAAAACCAGGCCAATTTTTTAAAGTCATTACTACCAAGAACGCCTTTGCGTTTGGAAACTCGTACTTTAGTTTGGTCTCTCTTTTTTTAAAATCTTCTTCCCATTTATTTCGATTCCAGCCTAATTGTGTTTTACACTCAACTATTGCAACTACCTTATTATTTTTCCAAACGGAAATGTCCGGCCTAATGGCTCCTTTTTTTTGTCTTATTTGTCTTTCTGAATGAACTTCTAAACCAATATCCTCTATCTCTAAGATTATTTTTAGGTAAAAGACTATTGTCTCAACAAAAAAATCAGAGGCTGCTGACAAATATCTTTTGTTCAAGAATTCCTTAATTTTGTTCTGAACATCGTAGTAGGCTTTCATTCTGAGGAGAATTGCTTTTGTAATATCCCTTTCTTCAAGGGAAATAGAAGCATCGGATTTGATTTCCTCATAAAGACTCAACAATTGCTTCTGCTGATTATCCAAGCTTTCCCAATATTTCTTTTCAAACTCCAGTAATGACATAGTTAATTCCTTTTAGGGCACAATTACACATAACTTGTTTATATTTAAAATATGGACACATCCTATTTTTTCTATGGTTTAGCTTTTCATTTTACGAGGTCTTCCTTTAGAACGTTTATCTATAGTAATACCTAAAGCCCCAACTATTAGGTTTTCCTCTAAAAGTTACCGAATTATTGACCTGGTACACCTTCCCTATTTATTTAATTTAAAAGTAAAATATTAATTGTCTAAGAAAATGGGATGTGTCCTTATTTATTTCAACTCAAATTTTGCAATTCCTTTAGCTTGAAATTTTCTGAATATTATTTAATGCCCAAAATAAACTTTCAGCTCTTTAATATTTTTATCATTAAGCAATATTCTTTCTAACTAAGCAATTAATTTGTGTTATTTACTTTGCTTCAATTCTTAAAGCATCTTTCGAATATCCAAATATCTTTAAAAGATCATGACATATCCTAACAATATTATTTGCACTTAAATTAGTTTCCACAAAAATATTAGTATTGTTAATTTTTTTAGGGGCCCTTAAATCCTTTTCAATATACGAAAAATACGGACGTTTTCTTCCTTTTAGATTAAGAACTTTGTTAAAATCAGCACTATGCAATTTATAAAGAACATTAACAAGTTGTATCAATAAATCTTTCCAAGTATGTACTTTGTATTGCTTATTCCTAAAGGAAAAAGCTATTATAGACTTACCTGTATAACTTTCTAATATTATCTCCTTCGGGCCCACACGGGGTTCAAATTTTCCTGATGGTATTGTAGAAATTATCAAACGATCTTTATTTTCAGCTATAAACTTTTCAATGCCTTCAATATCAGGCCTATAACCACAAATATTCTCAGTAGTTTCACGGAGCAATTCTATAAATATTTCAGCTGGCTCTGTTAATATTATATTCCATGCTTTTGGCAACGTCTCTTTTAAAATATTTTGTTTCTTATAACTTCTATAAATATTTTCCGCATTTTGTTTTGCTATACCATTAACAACATTTTCTTTAGAAATAAGGTCAATAAACTTAGAAACAATCTCGTCCGTTTGTTGTTGAAAAATATCAATCGTATAAAATTTTCTTTGTTTCCAATTTACATCCAACCTAGGCAAATAAAACCACCATGTTACACCATTGGTTAAAAGGGCTAACTCAATACTACCTACTTCATAAGCATAGTTTAATAACTGACCTTCGTGATTTTCTAAATCTTCCTCAGGTTTTTTGACTTCTATAAATATTTTATTTTCATTTTCTATACATAAAGAATAATCCACCCTTTTCCCACTAAGAGAATATTCTGGACGTACTTCATTAATATTATAAATATTCCAACCAAGAATTGATAAAAGCTGTAATACCATCATTTGTTTTATCGCAGCTTCATCTAAAGAAAAAATCATTTTATTTTTTTTAATATCTTTAATTAAATTGGATAATTTATCTATCATTTCCTAGCCCCCCCCCTAATATATATTTATTCCCATAAAAAAATTTATTTATTTTGAATTAAAAATATTTTTTAATAAGAATATTTTTTCTTTAGTAAAATTACTAGAATATACAATATTAAATATGGTTTTTTTTGATTTCCAAAAAACGGCTATACAAGCTACGCCTCCTTCAAAATCATCCAAATCATCTATAGATTCCTCGATTAACTGCAATTTATTTTCTATAACTCTTTTTTCGAATTTTCCTAAATCTCTCACATCTAGAGCAATAATAAAATTAAAAATAGGATTAATAACTTTATCTTCAAAAATTTTTTTATTATTAATTCTCGCACCTTTGATAAATTGGTAAAAATCTTTCATACTTTTATTAATTTTATCTCTGTTACGAATAATAGATTCAAAGCTTTCTTTTGATTCAGCTATAAAAAATAATATCTCTGCTTTTTCTTTATATTTTTGTAATGCTAGATCAGGTCTTTTTACTGTTTTTCCAACATATAATCTATGAATATTATTGCCCTCTTTAACATAAACTTTTTGCCAGGCTCCTCCTGGTGGACTTATATAGTTAAGAAACCAATTATCTTTAAGATCAGTCATATTTAAAAATACAGATATTAATGCACATTCTTCAGTAAATTTTTTTGGTTGCTTTTCAATCATATTTTTTAAGTTTGCCATTGTATTATCTCTTCTCCTATAATAAGTATATCCATATAATTGATAATTGATTTGAATATCTTAGAGCCTGATACATCTTTAGCTTTTTTCAATTCTTTATTTATATCAAAACCTGTTGGTGGGTCTACATGACAATATAGTACAATGTTCATAATTTTTTTATTTTCTAAATCTTTGGTAAACATTTCTGAAAAAGCTACTATTTCTCCTGCCTCTGGATCTCCTGCTATAACTTTTTTCTCACCTTTAAAAATTCTTATAGGAATAAACAATGTTGGTTTGTTTAGATCTATTTTTTTATTCAAATAGTCTTTCTTACCATACAAATTGTATAAGATATCGAAAAATTCTTTAGTATCCTTAGTTATTGCACATTTAGAATCCGATATATATGAGAAAAAGCTTGGAATTTTTCTTATTTTATTATTTTCGATTGATTCAAATAGGGTAAAAGATTTCTTTTTTAAAACCTCTATTAATGGATGCCCTTTTAACCGTTTTGAATTTAATTTTGTCCATTCAACAAACTGTGAAAAATCCCAATCTGCAAATTCAAAATCTGCTTTTTCCTTTTCTCCATTAATGATTTTAATAATTTCATCAATTAAATGATTTTGTTGAGAGCAAATAAGATTTTTAGAAGGAAACATTGAGAAATCTTTGTCAATTCTTCTAATATTTCTATTTCTATAGACAACAGATTCTGTTATATATTCAAGCATGTCTTTTAATAATTTTCTCTCATAACTATTCTTTAATACTTTAAATTTTTTATCAACCTTGAAAGCCAAAGTTAAAGAGACGAAGTTTGCTAAATTCTTTTTTCCGTTTTTCGAACTTCTATTAATGTTTATCATTGAATCTATATCTGGATCTGAATAATATACGACAAAAGAACCAATTTTATAGCGTAAAGAATATATCAAGTGATTAAGCACTTGTAAACAAGTAGCCTCTCTCACAACATCTTTTTCTTGAGACCTATCAGTACCCGCATAAAATGTCTGATAAACCATCGAAGTTTCATTAATTGCGGCTCCTATTTTACGTCCTTCTCGTTGCCATTGAGAATTACCTACATTTGCTGTGCCTGTTGTTTCAATTGCCAATATTGGCTTTGCGTCTTTATCTGTAATTACTATATCAAGTTTATCAATATAATTTATTATTTTACTTACTTGTTCTGGCAAATCCCAGTTTTCATATTTACCGCAGATTTTAATACCTATACTCTTATTAGTATTTTTTATTTTAAAAAAATATATTGGCTGATCAATCTGCTCTGCAAAAACACCAAGAAATTCAAGAAATTCACCATGCTCAATAATTAAGCTTATTAATTCCCAGCTCTCAAGGATATTATCAGAATAACTATAAAAAGGTATAAAATTAAATAAGCTTAGTTTTTCTGCTTCACTCTGACTTAAAACATTTATCATTATTTTACCCCACAATAATATATATATTCTTTTGTTTTGTTTTCTGGTACTTTATATTTTCTATTTTCGTGATCTGATTCACTTCTAAATCTTCTATAATCCTTTTTATATATTTTTAATTCTCCCTTATTTTTTAAAATATCTATGATATTTTTTTTTGAAATTATTCCTTCATTATTGTAACTCACTAAAATATGTTTACCTTTTAAATTATCAATAAGCTCCGCAAATATTTTGAGGGCTGAGCTTTTCATACAATAATCAGATCTTTTATTTTCATATGGTCTCATGCCAGTCTTTCCATAAATTGCTGGATTATCTAGACAAGTAATCGTTTCTAACAAATGATAATTTGCAGCGTACTGTCTTGAATTATATGGCGGATCAATATAGGCAACATTACAACTTCTAACTTTAACTAATTTATTTGCATCCATTTTAAATACCTCATGTTCTTTTTCGCTTTCTATTATCTCTGGCATTTTCAATATTAAAGGCTTTAGCGCCATAGATCTCCAAATTTTAAGATAAGCACCGTAAGTGCCAGAATTATTTGCTACATAATCTGAACGATCGATTAATTCAGCTAATAGTATATAGAATTCATCTTCTGTAATCTTTCCACCATCTTTCCACTTTTGAAGGCACCCTCTAATAGCATCGATCCGCATTGCATTAGAATCAGAAAAATATCTTCTTTTATATTTTTTATTTTTAGTTCCACCTTCACAATAGTTATTATAAATAAATCCTTTTTTGCCTTTAAGATTGTTTAAAAAAAATATCGCTTTTTTAAGTTTTTCTATTCTTTTTTCTTTCTCGGTTTTTAAAGTTTTAAAATCAAATAAATTTTCTTTTGGCAATTTTATACCTTTTAATTCCAAATTATTGAACTTAGGATACTCAGTAACCTTTATATAACTTCTTTGAAAAGCATAGGAAAAATCAAGTATATCCGTGGAAATTATTTTAAATCCTAACTTTTTAAAATATTTACCTACGTTTGCCGTACCGGCGAAAAGATCCATAAATGTACCGTTGGTTATATTATTGTCTTTTAATACAAACTCGATAAAATCTAGTAATCTAAATTTATTTCCTATGAACTTCATGTTTTATATCGCTTTCTTTTTTAAATATAAGGATATTTTGATGAATCATTGAGGGAACAAATGAATAAGGATATCCATAAACATGCAAACTTTTACTAACATCATACCAAATTAAATTAGCTTTTAAGTTTACGTAATGTATCTCTGAAACTTTATTTGCTAATTCTGCTGATAAAATATGATACTTTTTATTTCTATACATATCTCCTATAAAAATTGCTAAATATTTGTTACTTTTCAAAACCCTTATACATTTTTCAAATATCTCTTTCATTTCATTAAGCCAGTCATTTTTAGTTTGCAGCTTTTCACCATTAAATTTAGATAAATTAGTCTTTCTGGCTCTTTTACTTCTAGTTTTTTCAAGTTTATCCATATTCCAATAAGGAACATCAGTAAGAATTAAATCTATAGAATTATTTTTCAATTCATTCAACAAAATTTTACAATCGCCTACTTTTGTCTTTTGTGGTTTCAACCTCTCTAGTTTACATACTTCCTTATATATATCCACCCATTTCCTATTTATTTCAAAACCAATTGCTCTTCTATTACATAAACTTGCTCCAAGTAAAGTGCCACCCACACCCATTAATGGATCAAGTACTGTTTGATTTTTTTTAGTAAATATTTTTATTAAATCTGTACATAATTCTGGAGGTTTCTGACCTCCATGTTGTTTTCTTAAATGCATTTGCATATTAGGGGGATAATTTTTTGTTATCACAGATTTTGTTGAGAATTTCCACTCTTTTCCTGTAAGATCATTTAATTTATTTTTTTTACTATACACTCCTTTATTATTTTGTGGCATCATATCTTTATGTTTCTTTTTGTTTAAAACAACTTCTTCTAATAACGTCATTTGTTCAGGTAATTTAACTCTATTTTTATCTTTCATTTCAAACTATTTAAATCCTCCCTAAAACTTAACTTTATTATTTTTACGTTTAATCATTACCCTTTATAAATAATTTGCATCTTTTTGCTGTTTCATTTATGATTTCCCAAGTAGTGTTCCTAAAATAAACATTTTCCCACTAACTGCTTTTTTAATTAAAATTTAGTGTTTTTTACAATTATATCACAGGGCTGTGATTGCAGTATGGCAATAATTAGAAAGATAATGTAAAAAATATGAAAAAATATTGATTTTTTTAGTTATTTTTTGATAACCATCTAATATTACTACAAAAGGCTGGTAAAATCCTTCTTTTTTGGGAAATTGTTTTATTTTATTCAATATTAATTACTATTCCCTCTTTTTCCCATTCCTCCCATTCGAGGTTGGTTATTTCGGGTAGTTGGGTGAGGTCTTGCGGGTCTTTGAATCCTCCCAGTTCTTCTCTTAAGGCAATTATTTTCTGGGCGAGTGGTTCGCTTATTTGTAAGATACTGGTAAGTTCTTCCTGGGATGCGGAGTTAATATCTATTATTTTATCTTCTGGTTTTGCGGGAGTGGGAGAAGTAGGCAAGAAATCTATTTTGGCTTTATTGAATAATTCTTTGGTTCTTTCGGAGCTGTATTTATTAGTCCATAAGTTTACAAATTGATTTTGAAATATTTCAATTATTTCCGGGTTGTCTATTACCATTAGATTTTCGTCATTTCGGTTGTTGGCGGAAAAGGTCCAGTTGTAGGAGCCGGTAAGTAGTAGGCGATTATCGATGATGGCAAATTTATTGTGCATAATATAATTATTCGTACTGATTCTTGCTTTTATCCCCTTCTGCACCAAGAAACGGGATTGGCTGTATTTGTAATCAACCTGATCTTGATCCAGATAAAGCCTTACCTTTACGCCTCGCTCGCGGGCTTTTACAAGAGGGAGTGCTATCTCCCGATCGGTAAAGATGTACATAGCTATATTAATAAAGGTTTCGGCCTGATTAATATTTTTAATTATTTCTTTTTGAGGATTATCGTATAGGGAGAAGTAGGCTTCGGTTTTAGCAAGGGTGGAAATAGATATAGTTACAGAAAGAACAATGATTAAAAAAGCAAGAATACTATATTTAGCATTTCTTTTTAGATATTGCATTTTTTAATGTGCTCTTTTCGATTTATAAAGTTGCTTACTAACGTACAGCGCTTAGAATCAATTAAAGGGGGGACAGACTTTACTTTTTACCTGGCATAAATGTGGGGAAATAAAAGAAGTCAGTCCCCCTTTTATACATAAATGAGTGAATACAAAAGAAGAATGTCCCCCTTATTAGCTTAATTTTAATACTTTTAATTTTTAATAGCAAGTTATGGAAGGGGGAGGGAATTTATGAGAAAAGATGGATTCCCACTTTCGTGGGAATGACATAGAGGGGAGCGGGAATAACATAAAGCAAGAAGGAAAAGGATGGCTAGTGATTGAAAAAAATTTGTTGAAATAATAAATTAAAAATGTATAATAATACTATTGACTAAATAGCAGTATAAAAAATAGTTGGCTATAGGTAAATAATATAAATATTTGAAAAGGAGTTGATAAATCTAAAAACAATCTTAAAATCAGCATAAACGAAGATTAAGGCATTTTATAATTATATATTTACTTACTTTTCGTTCTCGATATTAATACGAGATTAATTTACTACTTTCAGTCACAGCATTTATCGTAGCAAGATAAAAAGAAAGGAAACATACTAATGAAAGAACCAATGAAGATTAAAGAC
>Ga0209979_1002306_pt1 | contig 18544 bp, 13 predicted proteins | sample AnhtaG_FD_183114 | JGI IMG/M metagenome (GOLD analysis project Ga0209979, IMG submission 183114) | Deep subsurface microbial communities from Anholt, Denmark to uncover new lineages of life (NeLLi) - Anholt_01485 metaG (SPAdes) (version 2) | ecosystem: Environmental > Aquatic > Marine > Oceanic...
CCCTGAGCCCAAGCGAGACGTTGACAAGCCTTTTTTGATGCCGGTGGAGGATGTATTTAGCATAACCGGACGAGGGACGGTAGGGACAGGTCGTGTGGAGCGGGGTAAGGTTAAGGTGGGGGATGAGGTTGAGCGTGTGGGGATAAAGGAGACTCGTAAGACGGTTGTTACTGGGGTGGAGATGTTTCGGAAGATATTGGATTTTGCCCAGGCTGGAGACAATGTGGGGTTGTTGTTGCGAGGTATAGACAAGAATGAGCTGGACCGGGGCATGGTTATAGCGGCGCCCAAGAGCATCACCCCCCACACCAAGTTTAAGGGTGAGGTATACGTATTGACCAAGGAGGAGGGAGGCCGGCACACACCTTTTTTCCCTGGTTATCGGCCTCAGTTTTATTTTCGGACCACGGATGTGACCGGGGTTATAACATTGCCGGAGGGAGTGGAGATGGTCATGCCTGGGGATAACACCACCATGGGGGTGGAGTTGATCACTCCCATAGCTTTGGAGAAGGAGTTGCGGTTTGCCATTCGGGAGGGGGGACGCACGGTTGGAGCCGGGGTGGTGGGAGAGGTGATAGAATAGGTCTCGGTGTGAACCATATGGTTCACACCAACGGATTGAACGGGTCAACGGATTGAACGGGTCAACGGATTGAACGGATTGAGCGGATCAACGGATTAAACGGATTAAACGGATTGAACGGATTGAACGGATTGAGCGGATCAACGGATTAAACGGATTAAACGGATTAAACGGATTGAACGGATTAAACGGATTGAACGGGTCAACGGATTAAACGGATTGAGCGGATACATCTGAAAGCTTAAGGATAGTTTGTCTTAAAGGACTATAAATTTATGCCCAGAGAAATTATCACCTTGGCTTGTGAAGTGTGTAAACAAAGGAACTATACCAGCACCAAAAATAAAAGGAAACATTCGGAGCGAGTAAGTTACAAAAAATATTGCCCGTTTTGTAACAAGCATACCAAGCATAAGGAGACCAGATAGGAAAAGTGAAAAATTTTGCTCAAGCTGAGCAGATTTGATTCGTATCAGTTTCGGCCAGAGGTTCCATTTGTTTTGTTCACACAAGAATCCTGTGAATTCAGTTTTAGGATAAGAAAAAGAACTTTTAATTGAAAACAACTTTTTAAATGTTGAAGAGGTGAAAGCTTTTCAAATCACTCGTATTTGAATTTTTTGCTCAACTAAAAACATTGGAAAAATATTAGAACAGGTCTGTAGCTCTAATTGGTAGAGCGCCGGTCTCCAAAACCGGACGTTGGGGGTTCGAGTCCCTCCAGACCTGCGTATGAGGGTACTTTTATACTATGTTTGAAAAGATAAAGCAATTCTTAAAAGAGGTCAAATCCGAGCTTACTAAAGTTACCTGGACCAGCAAGCAGGAACTGATCTATTCTACCTATATAGTGATAGTGGTTTCCATAGTTCTGTCAATCTTTATCGGCATAGTTGATATGATGCTTTCCAATCTGGCAACCATACTTTTGAGCTGAAGCACAAATATAGTTATTTTTGCTTTCCTGTGGGAGGATTGATACAAAGATAGATGGAGAAAAAATGGTACGTGGCTCACACCTATTCAGGTCATGAGCAGAAGGCTAAAAAATATTTGGAGAACGCCATAACCACGCAGGGTTTAGAGGAGGAGGTGGGAAGGGTGCTGGTTCCCACCGAGACTGTGGTGGAAATGAAGCATGGAAAAAGGTCAACCACAGTTAGAAAATTTCTACCCAGCTATATTTTGGTGGAGATGGTTCTGACTGAGGGGACCCAGCACTTGGTGACCACCACTCCTGGGATTACAAGTTTTGTGGGTGCCTCCGGGAAACCTGTACCCTTAAAACCTGAGGAGGTGGAGAGGCTCTTAAAGCAGATTGAACGAGGACGAACCAGAGATTACGAGGAAGTTCCCTTCAAAACCGGAGATCAGGTGAAGGTGATAGATGGTCCTTTCACCGATTTTTCCGGTTTTGTCAGCGAGGTGGACCAGGAGCGAAAGAGCCTGAAGGTGATGGTGAGTATCTTTGGACGACCCACTCCGGTGGAGTTGGACTTTCTTCAGGTTCAAAATGTTTAATCCGTTTTCCGACTGATTCTTGAAACGAGCAGAGCGCTTTATTTTAATAAGGTCTGTCTCCAAATATGGGTCAAAAATAACCTAATGATCTACAAGAGGATATTGATCTTTTAAATGGAAATTTGCTAAATAACTGATAAGAATAAAGCTTGGTGGTATTGTTGCGCATCTAACCCCGGCCACAACTCTGGTTGAGGAGTGAGGTGCTTACCAATAACACCGGGAAGAACACAAAAGGAGACTAAGGCAAAGTGGCTAAGAGGGTAATAGGAAATGTTAAGCTTCAGATTCCGGCAGGCAATGCTACCCCTGCTCCTCCGGTGGGTCCTGCACTGGGTCAGTATGGAATGAACATGATGGATTTCTGCAAGTTATTCAATGCCAGGACCCAGAGCCAGGTGGGTTTGATCATTCCGGTGGTGATCACCATTTATGTGGACAAGTCCTTTTCCTTTATCACCAAAAGCCCACCCGCCTCGGTGCTTTTGAAGAAGGCGGCCGGTGTAGAGAAGGGCTCGGGGGAGCCCAATCGCATGAAGGTGGGTCAGGTTACCCGAGCGCAAGTAAAAGAGATTGCCGAGCTGAAGATGAAGGATCTGAATGCCTCCAGCCTAAAGTCAGCCATGAGGGTGGTGGAGGGAACCGCCAGGAGCATGGGTATACATGTGGTGGATTGATGTGAAGCAAAAACAATGGAGTGAAATTTGAGGTCATGAAAAGAGGGAAAAAATACAGACAGGCGAAGGAAAAGGTGGGGAAAGGGAAATCATATAAACTGGAGGAGGCTATCAAGAAGCTGAAGGAATATACCTACGCCAAGTTCGACGAGACCGTGGAGATGTCGGTGAGATTGGGGGTGGATCCGAAACATGCTGATCAGATGGTTCGGGGAACCACCCTTTTGCCCAATGGGACCGGAAAGAAAGTGAGGGTGCTGGTCCTCACCAAGGGAGAAAAGGAGAAGGAAGCTAAGGAGGCGGGAGCAGATTTTGTAGGGTTGGAGGAATACATAGAGAAGATCACCCAAGGCTGGTTAGACGTGGATGTGGTGGTAGCCACCCCGGACGTGATGGGACAGGTGGGAAGATTGGGGAAGATCTTAGGTACAAAGAGGATGATGCCCAACCCCAAATCTGGTACGGTGACTTTCGACGTAGCTAAGGCGGTAGGAGAGCTTAAAGCAGGCAAGATTGAATTCCGGGTGGATAAGGGAGGAAACATCGGAGCACCTATCGGCAAACTCTCCTTTACCGAAGAGCAACTTACTGAAAATGCCAAAGTTTTCATGGATGTGATAATTCGAGCCAAACCTGCCGTCGCCAAGGGAACCTATTTGAAAGGTGCCTCCATCTCCTCTACCATGGGACCTGGAATAAGGCTGGACACATCATCAATTTTAGCCATGCTCAAACAATAAAACATTTTATCCAAACTTTTCCCGGACCTGTCTTCCTTATCAGACATCCGGGGTTTAATTTGTAAAAACAGGTTGGTGAAATAGAAGAGTTTAAAGGAATCGCTTATGTTGAAAGTGGAAAAGGAAAAGACGGTAAATGAACTGAAAGAGAAACTATCTTTGACCAAAAGCCTATATCTTACGGATTTCAGAGGGTTGAATGTGGAGGAGATGACCAAACTGAGAAGAGAGTTGAAAAAGGGAGGGGCAGAATATAAGATCACCAAAAATACCATGATTCGCATGGCGGCGAAGCAAAGCAGATTTGAAGGGACTTTAGATTTCCTAAAAGGGCCTACCGGTCTGGTCTTCTCCTATGAAGATCCCATCAGCCCGGCTAAGGTGCTATACGAGCTTCATAAAAAGGTTGAGAGGCCAAAGATCAAAGTCATCTGGATGGAGGGGAGATTGTTAGACGAAAGTCATCTCAAAAGATTAGCCGCCCTTCCTCCCAGAGAGGTTATATTGACTCAGATTCTCTCTGGCTTGAATTCTCCTATGGTCAATTTCGTAGGAATTCTGCAAGGGGTGCTGAGGAATTTCGTGGGGACCCTTGATGCCCTAAAAGAGGCAAAGATAAAGACCGCTTAGATCATACATAGGCTCAAAGCCCAAGATTAGATTTTTAAGTTGTGGTAAAAACGGATCGAACGTCCTAGTTGTGAAATAAGATGAGCATTGCAGTCGAATCAAATGCTGATTAATCTCAAGAGACTCGGGTGGTGCTTCTAAACGAACTCTTTTGCTTCGTTTCATCCGGGGAGATCGAGAGGAGTTCAAAAAACTAAGGTAAAGGTAAAGAGCTAATATGGAGGTTAAAAAATCATGACCACAGGTTCAGAGAAATCCACCAAGAAAGCGAGTGCTAAAAAAGCCGAAAGCTCACCCAAGGAGAAACAGGTGGCGGAGGCGACCAGCAACATCGATCAGGTGATTGGAATTATTGAGAAGATGAGCGTTCTGGAGCTGGCAGAACTTTCTAAAAACCTTCAGGAGAAATTCGGGGTATCCACTGCTGTGCCGATGGCTCAAGCGGCCGGTCCTGCCGGAGCGGCGGAAGCGGCGGCGCCAGCAGAGGAACAGACCGAATTCTCGGCTGTGTTGGCTGCAGTGGGAGATAAGAAGATTCAGGTGATCAAGGTGGTAAGAGAGCTGACTACATTGGGGCTGAAGGAGGCAAAGGATCTGGTGGATGGCGCACCCAAGCCGGTCAAGGAGGGAGTATCCAAAGAAGAGGCAGAGAAGGTCAAGGCTAAATTGAGCGAGGTGGGCGCCACCGTGGAGATCAAATAAATACCTACTCCAGGCGGGTGTTCGTCACCCACCGTTCATTTCCCGCAGGTGAAGAACACCAGCGGGAAGCAAAAAAAATCCAAGTTGCCACGAGGACCAAAAATAAAAACAAACAAAGATCTCAAAAGTGCAGGTAAAAGCTTTCTTGAGTCAACTGATCTTGTGACCCGATAAACTTTAGGCTTTAAGTTGCGCACCCATTTGAACTGGAGTGCAAACATCATGGTCTTCGACTAAATAAGTTAACATATTGAGGAGTTACTGTGCGGTCTTTGAAAAAGCTAACACCTAACTCCTTTAACCATAGCTTAATCATCTCCAAAGGCAAGGATGTCCGCATATTTAGTTGATTACCATTATGTTTGCCAGGTTAAGCCAAACTTTACACTTCAGTTTACCTCTGGGGATTAGACTTTTTCGAAGATCTTTTTTGTGTACCCCGGTTTAATTGAAAAAGATGGATAAGCTTGATCTCAATAGATGAGGTTAATTGCCATTCAAAGGCTAAAGCAGAACATATCAATTCTTTTGCATGTCAAAGAGTGTTCTAAGATTTTAACAGGAAGGCATTTTAAACCTTAACCCACTCGGTTGAAAGGTCAACCAGCTTGGTTGATCTTTTTGATCCAAAGGAGCGTGGTGAAATTGCAGAAGATTAAAAGGGTGAATAGAAGATCCTTTTCCAAGCTTAAATCGGGTGCAGAAATTCCCAATCTTCTGGAAGTCCAACTGAGATCCTATGAGGAGTTTCTACAGGTTGACGTGGAGCCGGAGAAAAGAGAAAATAAGGGATTACAGGCGGTTTTTAAGACCATCTTCCCTATAAGTGATGTACGAGGAAACTATTCTTTGGAGTTCGTCAAATATATGCTGGGAACCCCCCGCTACACTGTCCAAGAATGCTTGGAGAGAAACATGAGCTATGCTGCTCCACTTAAGCCTACCTTGAGATTGGTGGTGCGGGAGAGCCAGGGGAAAAGCAAGATCGTAAAGGATATCATCGAGCAGGATGTGTTCTTAGGCGAACTCGCCTTGATCACCGATAAGGGGACTTTTATAATTAATGGTGCAGAGAGGGTGGTGGTAAGCCAACTGCATCGTTCTCCCGGCGTCTTCTTTGACGAAGAAACCCATCCCAGTGGAAAAAGATTGTTCTCCGCTCGCATCATCCCCTATCGAGGCTCCTGGGTGGAATTCAGCTTGGATATTAACGACGTAATGCATGTCAACATCGATAGCCGGAAAAAAATTCCGGCAACCACCCTCCTACGGGCGCTGGGATATTCCGGGGATGAGGAAATCCTAGCTCTTTTCCATCAGATTGAAAAGGTGGTGCTTGCCGGCAGGAAGCAGACTAAACTGGTGGGAAGAATCTGTGCCGAGACCAAGGTGGATAAGGACACCGGAGAAGTGATCATCTCCGCAGGAGAGATACTCACAGAGGCCCACCTCGATGGATTGAAAGAGACAGGGGTAAGCAGGCTGAAGCTTCTGGTATTCGATTTACAAAAGGATGTCAACATAATCAACAATACCCTTCAAAAGGATCCCACCAAATCTCAAATTGAGGCATTGATGAAGATATACACCCTTTTGAGGCCCGGGGAGCCGCCCACCGAGGAGGTGGCACAGGGTCTTCTGGAGAGACTCTTTTTCACATCCAGGCGCTATGATTTGGGTGAGGTGGGGAGGTATATGATAAATCAAAGGCTCAATCTCAATATTCCTTTGAATGTGACCATTCTGGACAAGCAAGATTTTGTATCAATAATCAGATACCTGGTGGGTCTCAAGAGGGGAGAGGGATATGTGGACGACATAGATCACCTGGGAAATCGTCGGGCGCGAACCGTGGGGGAGCTTTTGTCCAATCAATTCTCCATCGGACTTTCCCGGATGAGCCGCACCATCCGGGAAAGGATGAGCCTGAAGGATACCGACACCCTGACCCCTCATGATCTGGTAAATGCCCGCACCGTCTCGGCTGTGATAGTGGCCTTCTTCGGATCCTCCCAGCTCTCTCAATTCATGGACCAGACCAATCCCCTTTCTGAGTTGACGCATAAAAGACGCCTTTCCGCTCTTGGTCCGGGAGGACTGACCCGGGAACGAGCTGGATTTGAGGTAAGGGACGTGCATCATACCCATTATGGACGGATTTGCCCGATTGAGACGCCGGAAGGTCCCAACATTGGACTGATCGCTTCATTATCCACGTATGCCCGGATCAACAAATATGGTTTTCTGGAGACCCCTTATAGGAAAGTGAAAAGGGGAAAGGTGACCCAAAAGATCGATTATCTGACCGCCGACCAGGAGGATCGCTTTGTGATAACTCATGCCAGTGAGCCTCTGCATAAGGACGGAAGATTGGTCAATACCCTGGTGAGGGCTCGCCATCGGGGGGATTTTCTGGTGGTCCCCCCCCAGAAGATAGATTATATGGATGTCTCTCCCAAACAGTTGGTGAGCGTAGCGGCGGCTCTGATTCCCTTTCTGGAACACGACGATGCCAACCGGGCTCTGATGGGTTCCAATATGCAGAGACAGGCGGTGCCATTGCTTGTGACTGAGCCCCCCTTGATCGGCACCGGCATGGAGAGGAAGGCGGCCTCAGATTCCGGAGCCATAGTGGTAACTAAAAGAGATGGAGTGGTGGAATCAGTAACCTCAGAGAAGATTGTCATTCGACCCACCGATTACACCTCAGATACGGATATCTCCGAGGTGGACGAATATGAATTATTAAAATTCAAGAGGTCCAACCAGGACACCTGTATAAATCAGAAACCTCTGGTAGAGGAAGGGGATAAGGTAAAAAAGGGGGACTGCATTGCCGATGGTGCCGCTACCTGCGCAGGAGAGCTGGCTTTGGGAGCTACCGTTCTGGTGGCTTTTATGTCCTGGAGAGGATACAATTTCGAGGACGCCATCATCGTTTCCGAGAAACTGATGGAGGATGATAGATTTACCTCCATCCATATTGAGGAGTTTGAACTCCAGGTGCGGGAGACCAAAAGGGGTGCAGAGGAGATCACTCGGGAAATTCCCAACGTTTCAGATGAGGCTTTAGCAAACTTAGATGAGCAAGGGGTGATCAGGGTTGGAGCGGAGGTGGAAGCTGGGGACGTTCTGGTGGGAAAGGTCACCCCCAAGGGCGAGACCGAACTTTCCCCGGAGGAGAGGCTTTTGAGGGCTATCTTCGGAGAGAAGGCAGGTGATGTTAAAGAAGCCTCGTTGAAGGCTCCACCGGGAATGAAAGGAATAGTGATTGATACCAAGGTCTTCTCTCGCAAAGAGCGAGGAGAGGAGGTTAAAAAAGCAGAGAAAAATGAGATAGCCAGACTCAAAAGAGCATTCGGTAAACAACTGGAGATTTTGAAGAATCTGCGAGACGAAAAACTGGCTAAACTTCTGGATGGGAAAACCGCCAAGACCATCCGGAGTGCCAAAGATGACTCTATCGTTTTTAGAGCCGGGTCCAAATTTAAGGAAGATTCATTCAAAAATATAGACATAGATGATGTGATGGCAGAGGCGGGCTTCACCCAGAATCCCAAAATTAACGATAAGGTGAAGGCGCTTTTATCCAGCTACCAGAACCTGGCAAACAGAAGAAAGGCGCAGTTCGACGTGGATTTAGAAAAAGTGATCCGGGGAGCGGAGCTACCTCCGGGAGTGGTGCAATTGGCTAAGGTAAGCGTGGCTACGAAAAGGAAGCTCTCCGTGGGAGACAAAATGGCGGGAAGGCATGGCAACAAAGGGGTGGTTTCCAAGATAGTGCCAATAGAGAATATGCCCTATTTGCCCGATGGGACTCCCGTGGAGCTGATCTTAAATCCTTTAGGCGTGCCCTCCCGAATGAATGTGGGACAGATACTGGAGACCCATCTGGGCTGGGCAGCCAAAAAAGGTGGATACTTCGTCTCCTGTCCCGTTTTCGATGGAGCTAACTTGGATGAGATAAAACAAAGCCTCCGGGAGCAGGATCTGCCAGAATCAGGAAAGATCACCCTGTATGATGGTATGACCGGAGAGCCTTTTGATGAACCCATCACCGTGGGATACATGTATATGATGAAGCTTTCCCATCTGGTGGACGACAAGATTCATGCCCGCTCCATAGGTCCATATTCGCTGGTTACCCAACAGCCATTGGGGGGGAAGGCTCAATTCGGAGGACAGAGGTTTGGAGAGATGGAGGTGTGGGCATTGGAAGCTTATGGATCTGCCTATATCCTCCAAGAGATGCTTACCGTGAAATCCGATGATGTAGCCGGAAGGTCCAGAGTTTATGAGGCAATCGTAAAGGGAGAGAATCCGCCAGAGCCAGGAATTCCGGAATCGTTCAACGTTTTGGTAAAAGAACTGCAGAGCTTAGGACTTGATGTGGAACTGATGGAAAGCTAAAAATGTTGTATTTAAAGTAGAGTTAAAAGTTAGGTAGGTATGAATAGAAAAGGAGTTTATCCCCATAATCCCCTGGTGGGGAAAGGAGGTTGCTGATGGTTGAATTTCAACCAAAAAGCATTAGGCGACCATCGGACTTCTTCGCTATAAAGATTCAGCTGGCATCTCCAGAGACCGTAAGATCATGGTCTTACGGAGAGGTTACCAAGCCGGAGACCATCAATTACAGATCTTTCAAGCCGGAAAGAGACGGTCTTTTCTGTGAAAGGATATTCGGACCGGTCAAGGATTGGGAGTGCTCCTGCGGGAAATACAAAAGGGTCAGATTCAGGGGGATAGTTTGTGATCGGTGTGGAGTGGAGGTGACCCAGTCCAAAGTTCGCCGGGAAAGGTTGGGACATATAGAGTTGGCGGTGCCGGTGAGCCATATCTGGTTTTTCAAGTCCATCCCCACCCGGATCGGATATCTTTTGGATCTGTCCATAAGAGAACTGGAAAAGATATTGTATTATGAATCCTATATCGTGATAGATCCGGGCAACACCCCTCTTAAGTATAAGGACATAATCTCCGAGGGGGAGTATACTGAATTAGAAGAATCGGGCAAAGAGTTTGTGGCCAAGATGGGGGCGAAGGCGATTTTGGAGCTTCTTCGGCAGGTGGATGTGGAGGAGCTTTCTATTTCGCTTCGTGCTCAGGTGAAGATTGAAACATCAGTTCAAAGGAAGAAAGACACTCTAAAAAGACTCCGGGTGATTGAGGCATTCAGACAATCTCAGAACAAGCCGGAATGGATGATCCTGACCGCTCTTCCGATCATTCCTCCGGACCTAAGACCACTGGTTCCCCTGGAGGGAGGGAGGTTTGCCACCTCAGATCTTAATGATCTCTACCGCCGGGTGATCAACCGCAACAATCGGTTGAAGAAGCTGATGGAGATAAAAGCGCCCGAGGTGATTTTGCGCAACGAGAAGAGGATGCTTCAGGAGGCGGTGGATGCTCTCCTGGACAACGGCAGACGTTCTCAGTCTGTGCGAGGAGATTCCAGAAGACCCCTTAAGTCGTTATCTGACCTTCTTAAGGGGAAGCAGGGAAGATTCAGACAGAACCTGTTGGGCAAGAGGGTGGACTATTCGGGCAGATCGGTGATCGTGGTGGGGCCGGAACTTAAGGTGCATCAGTGCGGATTGCCCAAAACCATGGCATTGGAACTTTTCAAGCCCTTCATCATTATGAAGCTGGAGGAAAGGGGCTACGTTCAGACGGTGAAGTCGGCAAAGAAGCTGGTGGAAAGAGAGCGCCCCGAGGTGTGGGATATCTTAGAGGAGATCATTCATGATCATCCCATTCTTCTCAATCGTGCCCCCACCTTACATAGATTGGGAATTCAAGCTTTCTATCCGGTTCTGGTTGAAGGGAAGGCGATTAAGTTGCATCCTTTAGTCTGCGCGGCCTTCAACGCAGACTTTGATGGGGATCAGATGGCGGTACATGTGCCTCTCTCCTTTGAGGCCCAGTTGGAAGCCAAGCTCTTGATGCTTTCGGTGAACAATCTCTTGTCTCCATCCAGTGGCAACCCGGTTGCCATCCCCAGCCAGGACATGGTGTTGGGGTGTTATTACCTTACTAAAGAGAAGACAAAAGAGAAGGGAGAGGGAAAAATCTTCTCCTCCACCGACGAGGTAACTGCCGCTCTCGACGCCAAAGAGGTGGGATTGCACGCCAAAATTAAGCTCCAAATTGGAAACAAAATTGTGGAGACAACGGTGGGGCGAGTTCTCTTCAACCAGATAGTTCCTCCGGAACTGGAATATTTCAACCAGTTGGCCACCAAAGGCAAAGTCGCGGATTTGATAGCTCAGGCTTATCGAAAGTTAGGAGCTTATCGCACCTCGGTTTTTCTGGATGATCTAAAAAGGGTCGGCTTTGAATATGTCACTTTGTCTGGGGTGACGGTGGGGATAGATGACATGGTGATTCCGCCGGAGAAAAAGGGTTTAATTGAAAAAGCCGAAAAAGAAGTGGAAAGGATATGGAAGCAATATGAGAGGGGTTTAATCACCAATGGTGAGAGATACAATAAGGTCATCGATACCTGGACCCGCACCACCTCCGAAGTAGGGGAGGTGATGTTTGAACGGTTAAAGAACGCACATGGTGGATTCAATCCCATCTTCATGATGGCGGATTCGGGAGCCAGAGGAAGCCAGGAACAGATTAGACAATTAGCCGGGATGCGAGGTTTGATGGCTAAGCCCCAGAAGAGAATCACTGGACAGATCGGAGAGATAATTGAATCTCCCATAATCGCCAATTTCAGAGAAGGATTGGACGTACTGGAATATTTCATCTCCACTCACGGAGCCAGGAAAGGTTTGGCTGATACCGCTTTAAAGACGGCAGACGCTGGTTATCTTACCAGAAGGCTGGTGGATGTGGCGCAGGACGTGATTACCACAGAAGAAGATTGTGGAACCATCTTAGGATTGAGCGTCTCCGCTTTGAAGGAAGGGGAGGAGGTAATTGAGTCGCTGAGAGATAGGGTCATGGGACGGGTGACTTTGGAGGATGTATATGATCCCATCACCGGAGACCTTCTGGTTAAAGCCGGAGAGGAGATCAACGAAGAGGCCGCCGCTCGCATAGATGAAAGCGGTATAGAGACGGTGCGCATCAGATCTATCCTCACCTGCGAATCCAGAAGAGGAATTTGCACCAGATGTTACGGGCGAAATCTGGCTACCGGGAGGATGGTGGACTTGGGAGAGGCGGTGGGAGTGATCGCTGCCCAGAGTATAGGAGAGCCAGGGACTCAGCTTACCCTCCGAACCTTTCATATCGGTGGAACTGCCGCCAGAATCGCTGAGCAATCCAAAGTAACTGCTAAAGGCGAAGGAAAAGTAGTTTATAAGAACATAAAGTCTGCCACCAAGAAAAACGGCGATATGGTTGTTCTGGGAAGAGAAGGGGAGATGGACCTATTAAACGAGCGGGGAGGAGTCAGAGCCAAATATAATGTCCCCTACTCCGCCATCCTGCATGTCAAGAATAACCAGGGGGTGGAGAAGGATGATGTCCTCTTCGAATGGGATCCTTATACCCACACCATTCTATCGGAGTGTTCCGGCCGGGTGGAATTTGTAGATATAATTGAGAATGAAAGTTTTAGAGAGGAGTTGGACGTGACCACCGGCTTGAGGCAGAGGGTGATAATAGAGCAGAGGGAGAAACTGCTCCGTCCCCATATACGGGTCAAGGATTCAAAAGGAAAGAAGCTGGGCAACTACTCCATACCTACAGGAGCTCATCTCTTGGTTCACCATGGGGATACAGTCGAAGCTGGAGATTTCTTGGTCAAGATCCCTCGCGACATCTCCAAGACCCGCGATATAACCGGTGGACTCCCCCGGGTGGCAGAACTGTTTGAGGCTCGTAAGCCCAAGGACCCGGCTGTGGTATCAGAGATCGATGGGCTGGTGGAGTTTGGAAAAATCATCCGGGGTGCCACCCAGATTCTGGTCAAAGGGTTTGGAGGTGAGGTAAGAGAGTATCTGATACCTCATGGGAAGCATATGAGAGTCCATGACGGAGATCGGGTCAAAGCTGGTCAGAGGCTTTGCGAAGGGCCCATCGATCCTCACGACATCTTGGGGATTAAAGGGGTCAACGCGGTACAGGAGTATCTGGAAAATGAAATCCAGGAGGTATATCGGCTGCAGGGAGTAAAGATAAATGATAAACACATCGAGGTGATAGTGAGGCAGATGCTGCAAAAGGTGACGGTGGAGGACATCGGCGATACCAACTTCTTGGAGGGAGAACAGGTGGACAAACACAAGTTTAGGGAGGAGAACGAGAAGGTTATTGCAGAAGGAGGAGAACCAGCCACCTTCCAGCCTTTGCTTTTGGGAATGACCAAAGCCTCCCTCTCCACGGAGAGCTTCATCTCCGCCGCCTCCTTCCAGGAGACCACCCGGGTGCTTACGGAGGCGGCCATAAATGGAAAGACAGATTACCTTTTAGGTCTTAAGGAGAATGTGATCATCGGGCATCTGATCCCCGCTGGCACCGGGCTGGAAAGATACAGAAGCATAAGGATAAAAGAGAAGGAGAAGAAGGAGGCAAAGGAGCGAGTGGAAATCTTAGAAGAGATGCCATAAGCAATAAATGTATGTCCGGCACCAAAACAAGTTTTTGTGATAGCATTTCCAAAAGATGACTTATAGTTTCCATAGAGCTAATACAAACGCAAGGGTGAGGGGCAATCAAGTTAAATGTAACAAATCGAAGATGCATACGCATTTTCGTGTGGCTGTATTAAAAAAGAAAAGGAGTTTGATTGGTCCGTATTTTCGGGGAACCTATAAGCGAGTTGCAATTCGAATGTTGGGGCTTATCAACCTCAAGTGGATAGATAAACTCCCCCATTCCATAGAGGAAAGAGTGGCTTGTTCTGTTTTGGAGAGACAGTTTATCAAAAACTTCAGCAGAAACAAGGTGATCGGATTTGCCGATGGCGACGATTGAGGTTTGGTTTTCCTAAAATACTAAAAGAAAACGCTTGACATTTTGTAAAAAGTGAATATTTTATAAGTTTAATTTGCCAAGCCTTTGTGTTAAAGGCACAAGTTGAAAAGCTTAAGGCCTGAGGCTGGATTGATTTTCTCGAATTAGGATGGATGAATCCAAAAAGTTAAAGGAGAGGAATCTTTGCCGACCGTAAATCAGTTGATTAAAAAAGGAAGGAAGACCATAAAATCCAAACCTTCCACTCGTGCATTGCAGAGATGTCCACAAAAACGAGGAGTTTGCACCCGGGTTTATACCAGCACCCCCAAGAAGCCTAACTCGGCTTTGAGGAAAGTAGCCCGGGTGAGGTTGACCAACGGCATCGAGGTTACCGCTTATATCCCGGGAGAGGGTCATAACCTCCAGGAGCACTCCATAGTGCTGATCCGGGGTGGGAGGGTGAAGGATCTGCCCGGGGTAAGATACCACGTGATCAGAGGTACGCTGGACACCAGTGGGGTGACAGAGCGAAGACAGGGAAGGTCAAAATACGGTGCCAAAAAGCCGAAAAAGACGGCTGAAGCATAAAAGTTGGTTAAAAAAACAAATCTGCAAGGAGTGAGTCTTCTCTGTGGCAGAATTTTTTTGTATGTGAGAAACATTTTTTTGAGGACGAAGAAATGCCAAGAAGAAAAGCGGCAGTTAAAAGAGAGAGAACACCGGATTATAAATACAAAGATGTTTTGGCCGGACAGTTCATCAACTACGTAATGCGAAAAGGAAAAAAGAGCGTAGCGGAGAAGATATTTTATGACGCAATTGAAATTCTCACCAAGAAGACCGGCCAGCCGGGGCTGAACGTCTTTAAGAAGGCCTTAGAGAATGTGCGTCCCATGCTGGAGGTAAGACCTCGCCGGGTGGGGGGCGCCACCTATCAGGTGCCGATAGAGGTCAGATCGGACAGAAGCATCACTTTAGCCGTGAGATGGATAATAAGCTATACCAAACAAAGAGGCGGACATTCCATGGCAGAGAAGTTGGCGGCAGAGCTTTTAGCCGCCTCCAAAAATGAAGGAGCCTCCATCAAGAAAAAGGTGGATACACACAAGATGGCTGAAGCCAATAAGGCTTTTGCCCATTTCAGATGGTAAGAGATAATGTAAGTGAAAAGTTTGTGAAATAGATCCTTCGTCGAGATCTTCCGATTGTGATTTGGTGCAGAGGGGTCTTTTTATATGGCAGTGAAAAAGGAATTAAAGAAAGCAGTCTAAAGTAATCTCAAGTGTTGAAAACAACAGCAAAGGAAGTTACTCAGGCTTATAATAACAGGTTTGCCTTTATGCCCAGAGGTTTTCCATTACAGAAGCTGAGAAATATCGGGATCATGGCGCATATTGATGCCGGCAAGACCACCACCACCGAGCGCATCCTCTATTATACCGGAAAGACTCACCGGATGGGAGAGGTGGATGATGGTGCGGCTACCATGGATTGGATGGAACAGGAGAAGGAGAGAGGAATAACCATCACCTCTGCCGCTACCACCTGCTTTTGGGAGGGCCACCAGATAAACATCATCGACACTCCCGGACATGTGGATTTTACCGTGGAGGTGGAGCGATCGTTAAGGGTTCTGGATGGAGCCATCGCCATCCTCTGTGGGGTGGGGGGAGTGGAGCCTCAATCTGAAACGGTATGGAGACAGGCAGATAAATATAATGTTCCCCGAATAGTTTTTGTAAACAAAATGGATCGAATAGGATGCAACTTCGAAAACGCAGTCACCATGCTGAAGGAACGTCTGGGTGCTAATGCCATCCCCATACAGCTCCCGGTCCATGGGGAAGAAAAGTTCTCCGGGATAATCGATCTGATCAGCATGAAATACAGGGTTTATCACGAAGAGAGTCTGGGTGCCACCTTTGAGGAACTTCCAATTCCCCCAGAATCCATGGATAGAGCTAAAAAGAGTAGAGAGGAGCTTTTGGAAGCCTTGACCTTTTATGATGATCAGCTTTTGGAAAAATTTTTGAATGATGAACCCATACATGCAGATGAGATTAAAAAAGCATTGAGAAAAGCCACTCTGGATGTAAAGGTCTTTCCGGTGCTTTGCGGATCAGCTTCTCGCAACCAGGGGATTCAGAAGCTTCTGGATGCAGTGGTTGGCTTTCTGCCTTCGCCTCTGGACATACCCCCGATGAGAGGCACAAATCCGGACAAAAACAGAGAGGAGAAAAGAATCCCCTCAGATGATGAACCTTTCTGTGCTTTGGCTTTTAAAATAGTCTCAGATCCCTATGTGGGGAAACTTACCTATTTCCGGGTTTATTCCGGGAAGTTGAAGGTGGGGAGTGTGATTCTGAATGCGAACACCAGGAAGAGGGAGAGGATGGGGCGAATCCTGGAGATGCACGCCAACAAGAGGCTGGATAAACAGGAGGTGTTTACCGGAGATATTGCTGCCGCGGTGGGTTTAAGAAAAACCATGACCGGTCACACTCTCTGTGATCAGAAAAAGCCGATCCTGTTAGAAAAGATGACCTTTCCTGAGCCGGTGATCTCGGTTGCCATTGAGCCGAAAACCAAAGCAGATCAGGATCAATTAAGTGAGGCGCTTTCCAAGCTGGCAGAGGAGGACCCCACTTTCAGTGTAAAGGTAAATCAGGAGACCGGGCAGACCATAATCTCGGGAATGGGGGAGCTTCATCTGGAAGTTTTAGTGGAGCGGATGATGAGGGAGTTTGGCGTAAAAGCTAATATAGGAAAGCCGCAGGTGGCTTATAAAGAGACCATCACCCTTCCGGCTCAGGCAGAGGGAAAATTCATCCGGCAGACCGGGGGTAGGGGTCAATACGGGTGGGTGAGGGTAAGGCTTCAGCCCTTGCCTAAAGGAGGCGGGTTTGAATTTGAGGACGCCACCAAAGGAGGGGTTTTACCCAAAGAATTTATTCCCCCGATTAAAGAGGGAATCGCTGAATCCATGCAGAATGGCGTTTTGGCAGGATACCCTATGGTGGATATTAAGGCGATCCTTTTGGATAGCAAGCATCATGAGGTGGATTCCACTGAACTGGCTTTCAGAATTGCAGGTTCATTGGCTTTCCGGGAGGCGGCGACCAAAGCCGATCCCGTTCTTTTAGAACCAGTGGTGGATGTGGAAGTTACTGTGTCTGATAAATATTTAGGAGATGTGATAAACGACTTGAATTCCCGACGGGGAAATATCCTGGGGATTCATCCCAAAGGGGACGTTCAGGCGATTTCGGTGGTGGTTCCTTTGTCAGAAATGTTTGGCTATGCTACCCGGCTCAGATCTTTAAGCCAAGGTCGAGCCATCTTCACCATGGAATTTGATCATTATGAACAGGTGCCAGAAAACATCTTCGAGGGTTTGATCACCAGACTTAGAGGGTTTTAGATAAGAATTATGTTTAGAGAATCAGGAAAAGTTGGAACTCTAATCCCAACTGTATTCATCTTTGGGGCAGGTGCGTCTAAAGATGCTGGTATCCCTTTGGCAAATGAAATCTTACCCAAGATTATTTTACAACACAGTGAGTCGCTCGGAGAACATGCCATTAGAGTAAAGGATTTCCTGAGGGATTTGAGATGGAGCCACAAAGGTGGAAAAGATCACTTACCAACTTTCGAGGAAGTCCTGTCTTTTTTAGATTTAGCAGTAGTTAATGGTGAGGTATTCTCAAAAACTTTTCAAAAGCTGGAGAAGATACGAGATTCTTTCATACATTGTCTTGAGTCCCTTATCGAGAGCGAGAGAATGAAAAATGAAACAAATACTTCACACTACAAAAAGCTTATTTCACTATTCTGTCCAAACGAACTCCCTTATGCCACATTTATCACCCTTAACTATGACACCTTGTTAGACGAGGCTTTGATTGGTGCACGAAGCGTAGCTGGCCACGATGAATATACAGGAGCTGATTATTGCCTGGTAACACATTCAGGTCGGTTTTCCTTATTCGGCAATGACAAGAAATTGCTTGAGAATTTCAAACTCTATGATTTTGCTCATAGCAAGTCACCAGTCAAGCTACTCAAGCTTCATGGGTCAATCAATTGGGGTTTCTGCCCTCGTTGTCGAATGATGGTGGGGCCATATAGAGGTGCGTTTTCAATAAACTTGAATGGTGTAGAGAAGAGATGCCCCGATCACGGGATACCCCTTCAGACTCTCATTGTACCACCATCTTGGAACAAGAACTACAGAGTTCACTCAATTCAAACCGTTTGGGAAATGGCGAGATTGAAATTAATTGAGGCGGAGCGAGTAGTCTTCATTGGGTATTCGTTACCTGAGGCAGATCAGGAGGTTAGATATTTGCTGAAAGTGGGGCTGTTTAGAGAAGATGAACCGCCGCCCTTCATATATGTAGTGGATAAGGAAGGGGGAGATGAGGATACTGAAAAGAGATATAGGAGATTTTTTAACGAATTAGAGTATCAGGTAATTGGCTTTCGCGGATATCTAGAAGGTCTGAAACAAACGAGTGATAAAACGGGGGTATTGGGTTTAACAGAAGAAGAGAACAAGAAATTCAAAAGTAGTTCATCGAATGCAAGCAGGAAGGAACAAAAGCCAGCGTTTGAGAATTCTCAAATAAGATAGGAGTTGAAATATGGCCAAGCCGAAATTTGTACGGACCAAGCCGCATGTGAATGTTGGGACTATCGGTCATGTTGATCATGGTAAGACCACCTTGGTGGCGGCGATAACCTTTGTATTGAATCGGAAGGGATTGGCT
>Ga0209979_1002307_pt1 | contig 18538 bp, 17 predicted proteins | sample AnhtaG_FD_183114 | JGI IMG/M metagenome (GOLD analysis project Ga0209979, IMG submission 183114) | Deep subsurface microbial communities from Anholt, Denmark to uncover new lineages of life (NeLLi) - Anholt_01485 metaG (SPAdes) (version 2) | ecosystem: Environmental > Aquatic > Marine > Oceanic...
CAAGCCGCCGCGATTGGAAAAGGCCACCACGTACTACTGGCGGGTCGATGAGGTGCACGGAGACACTACCGTCAGGGGCGACGTGTGGAGCTTTATTACCGACGGAACGCTGATGCTGCAGGTCGATTTGGCACTTGTCAAGTGGAAGAGCAGCGAGCCGATGCCGGAGACGGCAAAGCCCGGCTGGACCGTCTGGGCCGACCCCCGATGGGCCGATATGTACAGTCACGACGGTGCAGAGCTCGAAAACGTCGGCGGCACGCCGATCGATATCTGGCTGACCCTTGGCAACGAGGGTATGGGCGCCGTGAAAGTGAAGGGGATGCGGATGTACTCGATGGCAGGTGAAGGACCGCCCGCCGGGGCGCCCGAAGGAGACCCCATCTGCAACACCTTCTATCAGTCGGCGGACTGGGCTTCCCACAGCGGCGGGTCGCTGCGATGGGGAAATATTCTGGTGGCCTTCGAAGATATCCCTGCGGGCGAGTACGAGCTGTACAGCTACCACAACAACTTCTATCACTGTGACAGGTACGAGACGAGCTGTCTGGGGCCCATCAAGTACCGAAGCTTTTGGCTGGCAACGGCCCACGAGCAGGGCCCCATGCCGGCGATTACGGTCCAGGCCCTGCCGCCTAAGCCTTTGCCGGGCTATAACAAATGGGGCGTGCCGAAAGGCCCCGGCAAGGGCGTCACTGCTATAAAGAACGCATACAACGTGCCCAGCCAGCACGTCGATAGCGACGCCAAGCTCACGCCGTCGGTGGTGCGCTTCCGCACGGACGGCTCGCCCGTGCTCGTGGTCTATGAGGCCCCGAAGTTCTATATCGACTACCGCGATTACCCAGGCGGCCGGGCGATTCTGAATGCGTTCAGGCTTATACGCACAAAACAAAAATAGACCGGGGAATTGAAAAGATGAAAGGACAAATGAGCAGGCGGGGGTTTCTACGGTCGGCAGCGAAAACATCGTGGTCCTTTGTGATGTGGACGAAGTCCACGCCGCAGAGACTTTTGAGCGTTTTCCACAGGTAAAAAAATGCCGCGACTTCCGCAAAATGCCTGAAGAGATGGACAAGCAGATAGATGTCGTTACAGTGACCACCCCCGACCACGTCCATTACCCGGCTGCACAGGAAAAAATTTTTGAGATGGGCCATTGACATTGAGCTGACCATGAGGAATAATGACTTCAAAATGAAAAGTCTTTTTAAGGAGAAAAAGCAAATGTTGGTAAAACGAATGTTGTTGGTGTGTGCGGCTGGTGGCTTGATAGTGGCCGGTTTTGGGTGCGGGAAGCCTGCGATCATAGGTTCTGATGCGGGCGTTTATTCCTGGGGCAGGCTTTACGCTGTGGCCGGTCGGGACCTGACCAGCGTGCATGGGGCGGCGTTGAAGGCTGTCAAGGATTTGGAATTAGCGGTCACAGAGGAAGCCAAAGACGTATTTTCCGCCAGAGTCGTCGCCAAAGGCGCCGATGGTAAGAGGGTCACGATCGTTATCAAGCCGCGGGGCGAAAATATGACGGACCTAATTATCAAGGTGGGCGTGGGGCCTACCGGCAACAAGCAGAGGTCCCAACTGATATATGAGCGGATACGGCAGAACCTTGCAATTGGCGGCAAGTAGCAGAATTGCTGTGTGGGCGTGCTCGGAGCATTAAGTCTGAGGACGCAACAGCACACACGATTGCTTTTGGGTATGGTCGTATAAGCGATTCTTTCCCGACGTTTCGGTGCCCAGGCCGGGCAGCGAGAGCGTGGCGGGCTCGGGCTATTTGCAAACAGCAATCCGAACAGCTAAGTCACTTGACCATGCAACTGCTGCCACCGCCCGGAAAATGCTCTGGCATTGGGCCGACTAATCAAGGGAGAAATATTGGCTGGGGGCCTGACTTCGTGCGCAATAAAAGTCTCGCGCAACAAGCCGGCGGCTAAAGCTCAATAGAGGCATAAGTCTTGCGCATAATATGTTAGGAAGGTTAAGTTAATATCGTCCGGCACAGACGAGCTGACCGCCTGATTGCGATTTCAGCATTGCTTTGGGCATGTGAAGAGCCTGCCGCGCGTAAAAATGGCCTTACCCTCGATGAGCAAGGCCAATATCATAGGTCCACCTTCGTATAGGCATGATCTACCCCAGGTGTAACCAATATGATTCTAACATCCGACGTCGGTTGTTGTCAAAGCTTTTTTTTGGAAAATTGAGATTTTTTTCCTGCGAAGCCGTCAGAAGTGCGGAAATAGCCAATATTTTTTCCTAATATCGCCGTGCCCGGGCCGGGCAGCGAGAGCGTGGCGGGTTTGGGCTATTCGCAACAGGCTTCCGGTGGTTCCATCTCGCATCTGAGCCATTGGTCAGCTAATTGAGCAAAATCCGGCAAACCAACCCTGCAGTCGCCGTTAAGATCGGCTGAGAGGTTCGACATACAGACTTTCCTTGTCGCCAAAAAGATATCACAGTCACTTCCATCGTAGGCCTCCCAGACGATATTTGAGCCGCAGATCTGGGGGGACTCATCGTCGTAGCTGTTGTCGGTTATTTGGGTCGTGGTGGCGGTGGTGGCCGAGTAGAAGAAGATGTCCGAGTCGGCGGCGTCGTGGCCAAACCAGACGACATTCGAGCCGCAGATATGGGGGTCCAAATCGTCATTGTCGTTGTCGGTAATTTTGGTGGTCTCTGCGGTGGATATGTTGTAGATGAAGGTCTCCCAGTCGCTGCCGTCGTCGCAGCGCCAAACGACGTGAGAGTCACTGAACTGAGGGTACCAATCGCTATAGCCGTTGTTGGTTATCTTGGTGGTGATTTCTGTGGTTGTGTCGTGGAGGAAGATTTCCCAGTCACCGCTGTCGTAGCCGCACCAGGTGACATTCGAGTAGTGGATCTGAGGGTTCCAGTCATCGTAGCCGTTGTTGGTTATCTTGGTGGTGGTTGTTGTGGCAGCGTCGTAAAGGAAGATGTCAGCGTCGTCGCCGTCGTAGCCCTCCCAGACCAGTTTCGAGCCGTGGATTTGTGGATACCAATCATTGTAGCTGTTGTCGGTAATCCTGGTGGTTGCGGCTGTGGCTGCGTCGTAAAGGAATATCTCAGCATCGCTGCCGTCGTAGCCTTCCCAGGCCACTGCGGAACTGTAGATGCGGGGAAATTCATCATCGTAGCTGTTGTTGGTAATCCTGGTGGTTGTAGCCGTGGTTGCATCATAAAGGAATATCTCATAGTCGTGGCCGTCGTAGCTCTGCCAGGCCACATTTGAGCCGGAGATCTGGGGGTATTTGTCATCGTAGCCGTTGTTGGTTATTTGGGAAGTGGTCCTGGTAGTTACGTTGTACAGGAATATCTCGTAGTCGCTGCCGTCGTAGCCCTGCCAAACCAGATGGGAACCTGAGATCCGGGGGTACCTGTCATCGCGGCTGTTATTAGTAATCCTGGTTGTGAACCAGTCCATCGGAGTACCCGCGGAAATCGTGAGCGACCAGTCGTTGAGCGTGCCGGTGTGCCCGGTCGAATTGTCGCTGATTTCCAGGGTCCAGGTGCCGTTCGGATTTTCGCTGTTCAGTTTGCCCAGGACTCCCTCAGGCTGGTAATGGCCGGTAAAGGATGCGGTGCCGGAGGTGATCTGAACGGGCGCCTGCTCGTGCAGTATCGTCTGGCTGAAATTTTCTCCTGTGCCTCCAACACCAGTGAAAAGTTCCACACGGGTGCCACTGGGGCTTATCAGGAAAACTGCCAGGTCGCTATCGCAGGTGTGAACAATTTCTCCCAGCGTAACAGTGACGTTCGTGGTGAAGACACTTAATCCAGTGACGGTTATAGTGGATGTGACGGTCGAATTGTCGGTAATCGCCTTCGGAACGTCCGTTGAAACAAAGGCCTGGGTTTGGGCCCGCGCAACTTCAGGCGCCGCAAGCTGGACGAAATAAATAGCGAGTACCGCAAGTGGTAATACACGTGTTTTCATTTTTCGACCTCCAATCTGAATTGCTTTGTCTAATCAGCTAAATTGACCCTTATAAGGGTTCTGTCTTCTGGTTCGGGACCTCGCGCTTAGGCCTCAAATAAGCATTTTAGGCACCTTTGCAAATTAGCTATTACTATAGTACGCCAGAACCGCTGACATAATGTATGGTAGACGTGCAGAAGCACAAAGAACTGCATACTCTCATCTACCCTGCCCCTAACAAATAATCATTTAGCTTGTTTTAATTATAGACTTTTCGTACGCGAAAGTCAACGAAAATCCGGCTGACCGGGCTATAAATACGGTTTGTGGGCCACAGAGGGCGCAAGCGGGATTTGCGCTCGCAGGCCGTCTTTATCCCCGGCCTCGCTGCGGCCAGGCCGGGCGGCAACAGCGTGGGGCACTTTTTAGACTCCCTGCATTGCCGAACCGACTGTGGGCAATGGGACGCTGGGCATCCGAAGTGAAAAATTGACAAAAAGCAGGTGTAATCGGCCGCAACAAAAAGGGAAGACGCAGGCAATTTACGTCAAATCTATCATCACCTCGCCTCCCTGTTGCGATCTTCCTTTATCGGCTATCTGCCCTGTATAGCGAAACCGCTTGTGTCGCAACGTATATATAATACAAGAAACCACACCGCCTGTCAATGCGAAGCTGTTTTTCTTTTTCTTAGCATCGCCGCACCCAGGCCGAGTTACAAGCGTGTAGAACATTCGCGGATGGCAGTATAGGTCAACTCCGCCTCAACGAATGAGCCGGGTTTTAACCTCTACAGCGTTTTCGGTGTTGCAGCCGAAGAATCGGACGTCATCATCCTCAGAAGGGCAAAGGTACTTCATCGTCTCCCCAACCAGGAGCCTTAACCTGTGCCACTTCTGAGGACGGCAGACAAGCTCAGCTCTGCGGAACAGCTCTCTTTCTGTAGAACAGGAACAGAATAATACTCAAGGCAATCAAGCCAACAAGCCCATTGTCGCCCAGAGTTTTCAGCAATGCGGTGAGATTGGCAACAATTCCGCCTCCAAAAAAGGCAACGGTATTGCCAAACAGGATTTCGGCCGCAATCCCAAGGGCAATCAACAACAAAGCAATCTCAGTAATCTCGCCCAGCCATCTTTTTAGTTCTTCGAGAAAATGCATCATTAACTCTCCTAAATTGAGTATTAAAAAAAACAAGAAACTACGAACATCTTGGCATCTTATTTCGACTTATCCTTTCAGATTACTTTAATATTTATGCCGAAGTCACCAGGGCATATTGTTCCCAACAAAGGTTCCACGTATTTTGAAGGCTCTGACAAAAATACCACGAAAAAGGGCCTTATCAGTATTGAAAAGGCTGTAAGTTGACCGTGCTGCGTGCCTAAAATCCCTGCGAGGAGATTTGTGTACAGGCTTAAGGCTTTTGTATCGTTTTTCGTTTATCCTGCCGAGAGCTGCGAGCGGCTAAAGGAACCTTTTGCCTGCTTTTTAACTGCCAAAGGGCGAATATGCAGTGATATACGCCGAGGGTGAGTTACCTGCCACGTTGTGAGTTGGGCCCCTTTTTACTCGAATTTTAGCGTTAAGATAGGCAGATTCTGCTTGACCTTTCGTGTTAAAATAGGCTATAATGTTCTTATGTTCGGGAGCATTATATCCTTTGTCTTACGCATATGCCTTATTGCGGCACTCTGGGTCCTTGTATGGCAGTATGTGGAGCCGAGAACACAACTGATGCGAATACTGAGAGCTGCATTGCTCCTGGTCGGTCTTTTGTGTATCTTGGCCGTGTTAAGAATCGCGGGGGGGTGATTAGTAGGGGGCCTCTCTGTTGGTCCCTTGGCTTTCTCCGGCGGTGGGCCGGGCTTTTTTTCACAGGTTTTTACGGAGGGGATGAAGAATTTTCGCCATCTTAAAAAGCCTGTTCTTAGGCTAAGAACAGCGACGTTCAACAAATACCGATGGCCTGTAAAACAGGTGAAAAACCAGTCAGCAGTTACTGATGAACCTTCAATCGCGTGCGCTAATGTTATGAGCACTTGCTGTATCAAAGCCTGATGTCGAGCTTCTTCCATGTGGCCAGGATATCCTTCTTGGAGTAGAAGCCAACGTGGCGAAACACTTCTCTGCCGTTGCTATCGTAAAAAATCTGAGTTGGAACTGCTCTTACCCCATATTTCGAACCTGCTGCTCTGTTTTTGGCCACGTCAATATACGTTATCCGAAATTTCCCTGCGTACTTGGTCTTCAGCTCGTCTAATATCGGCGTCATCTGTCTGCATGGTGGACACCTATGTGACCCAAGCTGCAGCAGCGTCGGCAGACCGGAAACGACGCCCTTTTCGGTAGCTGGCAGACGTTGGCTCCACCTCGTGCCCGACCTTTCAAATTCGACTTTGTCTTTGTGTATTTTAAGGATTCTTACTCCGCCTATCAAATCTCCTTCATGGACTATTTTGCCGTCAACTATAGCCAGTGGGTTATCCTCAGTATAGGAGATTGCGGTTAGCGATACATCCTTGTTCAAGGCCGCAGTGGCTTTTGCCGTTGGCCAAAAGCCTCTTGTCGTTGGCCAAAAATAGTAGGCGATACTCGCTACAATCACGACAGCCAAGCTCAATGGAAACAGCTTCGACCAAGAGTTACTATTTTTCTTTTCTGTCTGTTCCTGCATTTTATTTTGTTCTTTGGCTACTCGGCTTTGTGGTCCCCATCGGCTGGTTGCTCAGAGTCGGTCATTTGCCAGGGTATCCTCAGGGTTACTGGTCAAAAAGCCTTACTTGTTGTTAGTTTTCGACAATTTTTGCTATGCACTTGGCTGATTTTGTGAGTTTCTGTCAGATTTTAGACCGTCTTTTTCGGGCCGATCTAGGGGTTGATACGGTATTAGTGGCAGAGGACAATCATAAGCTTTTGACAAGTAGTTCAGTAGGAGGTAAGGTACTTGTGTAAGTGGTCGGCCATATTGTTGCGTATTACTTTTGAGGTTCTTTTATGGAAGAAAGCCTGAAAAGGCGGATTTTGCTCGGCGTTACTGCGGGATGTCTGGTTTTGACCGTTCTGATAACTTCGATGAGCCGCTCTCGGAGAGGGGGGATTCCCGGAAGGTTTGCCAAAGAGCTGATATGGGTCAAATGCCGGGACCCGAACTGTGCAGCGCAGTATCAGATCACCAAGAAAAAATACTATGTACATATAGAAAAGAATACAGAGCTTTGGGCGATGAAACCACCGGGTCTGATTTGCAAAAAGTGTGGAAAGAAAAGTGTTTATGAGGCCGTAAAATGTGAGAAGTGCAGGTTAGTCTTCGAGGTCTATACTGTTGCTCGTGATTTTCGAGACAGGTGCCCGAATTGCGGCAATAGCAAAATAGAAAAGGATAGAGAGCGGGCAAAAGCCAGGAAGGACAAAGAACGAGCAGCAAGAGTCTCGGGAGCCGGCAAAAGGAAATAGCCGCCGGGGTGGCTGAGCTTATCAATAAGCGGCAACGGCGATTATCTATTGGCAAATGCGGAATTGTCCCGAAACATAAGCCAAACGTAAAAGGCCAAGCCTTGGGGTTTTCTTTAGGACGCCGATTTTTCCCTGGTGCTGTCAATCGGGTTCGGGCACATCGGCCATCCAGTCCGGCCAAACCGGAAGAGGATCGTCGGCAGGCCAGTCTCGGTACCACTTAAGTTTCCACAACTGCTTAATGGTTCTCTTGTCCACAGAAAAGTCGAGAAAAAGGACGTTTACGTGATAAGGGGCGTGTCGTCTGATGCAGGGGCGCCTCATCTCGTCGGGCCATCCGGAGGTCCAATGGTCACTCTCATACTCGGGAGGCTCATCCCATGGATGTGGCTGCATATCCTTCCACTGGCTGCACAGTAGCAGCGGCCCATAAGATGCGCCTCTGGCATAGGGAGTTTTCCAGCAGAGACGGTCGAAGTCGAGCGGGTCAGACGCGCAGGAACCGCCGTTTGCAACCCAAAGGTTTATTCCGTAGCTGCCCTTATAATACTCCCCGAAGTCTGTGGTGTTCTCCCAGGCCATATACGGATTTCGCCCTGCCTCTTCGGGCGTTCTCACAGCCATGGGGCAGAGGATAAGCTCCAGGTCTGGGTAGTAGTATTTCCTTATGCAATGGAACCAGCTTACGGCGCCACGGCCGGAGCCGCAGCTTCTCTCCATAAATTGGCCGTCGTTATCGTCGACATACATCTTCCAGATCTGGCCCAACTGGAGTAGCCTCGACGTGCATACTAACTCCCTGGCATTGGCCTTTGCCCTATCGAGCGCCGGCACCAATATCGACGTCAATAACGCAATAATGGAGATTGCCGCCAGAAGCTCTACCAACGTAAAGCCTTTTCGTTTGTACATAGAAATCCTTCTTTCTGTTAATCTTGCGTTACTGATTTTTAGGTTGCGCGAAACCGGCTCTCTGCCGCCTTAATTCTGCGTTATTTCTTAATGTCTGGCTATCAGGATTCTATCGAAAGACCACCACAATTGTAATTATACGCCTGCTGTTGCCGGCAAGCAAGGAAAAAAACAGCAAAATATTGCTGTTGACTGGTTCATAAGGTACGGTTATATTTGTAAAATAAGCTGAAAATCGAAAGCAAAGCACAGACTAAGGGATTAAAAATGAGACGATGCTCGAAATGTAAAAAGTTGAAAGATGAGAGCGAATTTTACAAGAAACGCACACCTAAAGAGGGATTCAGTTACTGGTGCAAAAAGTGCGAGAGCGAATATGCCCGCCGGCGTTACAATAGAGACGGCAGGCGTGCGAAAAGATACCTCAGATATGAGCAGCGCCATCGGGTTGTCGGCGGTGTGAAACAGAAGCGCTGCAGCAGATGCAAAAAGTGGAGGCCTGAGAGTGGGTATTACAAGAAAAGCAAACACAAGGATGGCTTGGCGGTGTGGTGCAAAGAATGCGCGAACAAGGCCACTAACGACTGTCGCAGGCGGCGCACGGCGGCTCTAAAGGCAAACGCAGGCAAATCCCGTTAGAGGGCTTCTACGGACTTAAATCTTCTATTCGCTGACCCTCAAAACAGCAGCGGCGCGGATTTTCGAGCGCTTTATTGAAAGCAGAACTTCGTTGGCCTGCTCAAGCGCAAATTCCTCGATGGTCGGGACTATGGGGATTTGAGCGGCTAATGGTAAAAATTCCTCAGCGTCGGCGCCGGTGACGTTGGCGACACTTTTTATTTCTCTTTCCAGCCAGAGATATTCGGTATAATCGAGTTGCGGGACAGGCGTCTCCTTGCGGATGGCGTTTATAATTAGTCTGCCGCCTTTCTCCAGAACGAGCAGGGCGTCGCGGACACACTCTCCTACCGGGGTAAAATCCATCGCTCGATTTAATTTGGCCGGGGGTTCGTCGCCCGCCCGGCCTGTCCAGGCGGCGCCGAGCTTTTTGGCTAACCGGCCGTGCTCGGTTGTCTTGGTGAAAACAAAAACGGGACTGTTGGGAAATTTGTGTTTGATTATCTGAATCACGATGTGGGCACAAGCCCCGAAGCCGTAGAGGCCGATGGTTTGGCCGTCTGTGATTTGGGCCAGTCTCACTGTGCGATACCCGATTACGCCGGCACAAAGGAGGGGGGCCGCCTGAGAGTCGGAAAACATTTCGGGCAGCAGATAGGCAAAATCCTGCAAAATAACCATATATTCTGCATAGCCGCCATCAGCGTCTTTGCCGGTCCATTTTGCGTCGTTGCAGAGGTTTTCCTGGCCTGTATGACAGAAGCTGCATTTGCCACAGCTCGAATACAGCCAGGTGATTCCCACTCGGTCGCCCGTTTTGAATTTTGTTACGGTTTTTCCCTTATCGGCCACTGTTCCCACTATTTGGTGCCCCGGTACTACGGGAGACTTTGTCGGTGTCAATCTGCCTTCGGCTTCGTCGAGGTCAGTATGGCAGGCCCCGCAGACGGAGACCTTAACCAGGATTTCGTTATCAGCCGGCTTGGGGACCGGCAAATCAGCCAGCTCTAAAGGCCTTTCTTCAATCGGACAGCTTTTCTTTAGTATCATTGCTCTCATTTTGCCGTTTCCTGACTAAGCTGGTCCGCAAAGACCTGGTAAGCATCCTGACCAAACAGACAAAAGGCAACTTTTTCCAGGCCGGTTGTGCCTTTGAGATAATCGATAGCTGTTGTAAGCATTATTTCAGCACATCTTTGGATGGGCAAGCCAAAGACGCCTGTGCTGATTGCCGGGAAAGAAATACTTTTCAGGTAGTTTTCATCGGCTACTTTGAGTGAGTTGAGCGTCGCGTTTTTGAGCTTGTTGTCTTCGTCGCCTTCGCCCATTCGGGGTCCGACAGCGTGGATTACGTGTTTCGCTTTCAGATTGCCGCCGGTGGTTATCACGGCCCCGCCTACGAAGGTGCCTCCTATTTTGTGGCACTCGGCCTGGATTTGAGGGCCGCCTTTTCTTCTGATGGCTCCAGCCACACCGCCGCCAAGGATGAGCTGGGCATTGGCGGCATTGACGATGGCGTCGGTCTGCATTTCGGTAATGTCGCCTTCGACCAGCTCCAAAACAGAATTGCCAACATTTACTTTCATAGTATCAGCCTCCTTAATTGCTGTTTCACGATAGGTTACATTATTCAAGGCCGAAGTTCAAACAAACTTGTCCGTCCGGTTTTATTACTCGCAACAGAGCACATCCCTGCTCCTTTCCGCGCCCCAGAGCCGATTCTCTTTGCTCAGCTTGTAGATAAGGTCCTGCATTTCTTGGGAAATCGGAGGACGACCGGCTTTCCTACGAGACTTCCATCGCCAGAAGTACCGCAAGGCTACAGAGTGCCACTTCTTGACTGTAGCAGGTTGCATCAGATGGACAAAATCCTCCCAGTTGTCTTTTGAACGAGCGAAGTTCCATACGCGACATACACGCTGCAGGCCATAAGTCTTACCGGTGGAGATCGAGCAGGCCTGGCTCATCGCCTCGACCTCCTGTGTGCTAAAGGGAAGTTCTTCTCCAGCCTCTGAGCCTTCTTCTGGAGAAGCTCATTATCCATAGTGAGTGGCGCATTAGTTCAATAGGCTGTGGTAGTCAAAATAAGGCTTGCCACTCCCCAAGGCCTGTGCAAAAAACTGGCGCACTTTGGCGCACTGGAGGGGCCTGATCATCAGATTTTCTTAAGCAGGCAGAAGACTTGAGCTTTAACGACAAGTTTGATATGCTATTAGAAAAGAGGCTCAGTGGCGTAGCTGAGCGAGGAAATACAAATGTTAAATAGAGAGTCCCAGATAAAGCTATTATCTCTGTGGAGGCACGTTCATGAAAAGCTATGCAAAAAAATCAATATCCCGCAGGAAATTCTTAGCAAATTCGGCTTTGGCTGGTTTTGCTTTTCATTTCGTTCCCAGCCGATTGTTGGGAGCAGATGCACCCGGCAACAAACTTAATATTGCCGGCATTGGTGTTGGCGGAATGGGCGGCGGTAATCTGAAACAGTGTGAAAGCGAGAATATCGTAGCGTTGTGCGATGTTGACAGCGATTACGCCGCGAAGACTTTCAAGAGATATCCCAAGGCAAAGGTTTATAAAGATTATCGTGTCATGTTCGATAAACAAAAGGACATCGACGCGGTTGTCATAGCTACGCCCGATCATACTCACGCGGTAATCACCATGGCTGCTATGGCGAGGGGAAAGCATGTTTATTGCCAGAAACCTCTGACTCATACGGTTTATGAAGCCCGAAAGATAACAGAGGCGGCACGCAAATACAACGTGCAGACTCAGATGGGCAATCAGGGGCACTCCTCCGAACATATCCGTTTATTAAAGGAATGGCTCGCCGACGGTGCGATTGGAGATGTCAGGCAAGTCTATGCCTGGACGGATCGGCCCGTCGGCGGCAGGCCCTGGTCGAATTTCGCGGTCAGGGCCAGGCCTGAAGATACGCCTCCGGTTCCCGAGACGCTTGATTGGGATCTGTGGCTCGGACCTGTTGCGTACAGGCCCTATCATCCTGAATATCATCCGATGAAGTGGAGAGCCTGGCTTGATTTCGGAACAGGCGCATTGGGAGATATGGGATGTCACATAATCGACCCTGCATTCTGGGCATTAGATCTTGGCGCTCCGGAGAGCATCGAGGCCACTACAACTCACTGGCAGCAAGAAGTCAGCTCACAAACTTTCCCAAGGGCCTCAATTGTCAGGTACGAATTCGGCGCTCGTGGGAAAAGACCTCCTGTCAAGTTGACCTGGTTTGACGGAAGGCTTTTACCGCCTATATCCGGTGCCCTTGAAAAGGGCCGGAAGATACCAGGCAGCGGTGCTTTTATTATCGGTGATAAGGGCTGTATGCTGCATGGTTCACATGGCGCCGAAGGATTGCGGATCGTTCCTGAAACAAAAATGCGCGAATACAAACAGCCTGAAAAGACGCTGTCCAGAGTTAATAACAGCCATGAAGGCGATTGGCTGCGTGCGTGCAAAGACGGAAAGCCTGCAAGCTCGAATTTTGAGTACGGCGGGGCATTAACCGAGATGGCGCTTCTTGGCATGATTGCGATTCGAGTGAAAGATCAGAAACTGCAATGGGATGCCGGTAACCTGAAGTTTACGAATAATGACGTCGCCAATGAACTTCTTCACATCCAATATCGTGACGGCTGGCATTTGTAATAGAGAGGTCTTTCATTACGCAACAACCGGGAACGGCAAAAATCAGCCGATTGCTTCAAATAGTAGTCAGATAGCAGTCTATAAAAAGTTAAAAGAAAGAAACAAAATGAAACATCTAACGGTAAAGTTTTTTGCATTATTGTTACTTCTTAATTGCAGCGGTTTGTCTCAAGCACAAGAAGATTTGCAGCTATCTCATGAAACAAGAACCTATGGCGTTGAGTTAGCAGCCGATAAGCCGGAGTTTGCAAGTTTCTGGGTAGATTCGCTGGGCAAGGGGCGCAAGTGGACCAATGGGATGCTGGAGGGAAGTTCAAAGCAAACCTATCACACATCGAGCGAGAACGGATGGATCCGTTATGCAAACAAGCAAACAGATGCGTGCACTCTTTTTAAGTTTGAAGATAATTACATCATTATCAAGTCTGTTGCTGCCGGGGAAAATGCTGCAGAACCGTTTGTATTGAAGTTCAGGTTTCGTGGCAAACATCCGGCCCATGCAACGCTGCTGGGTGTGATGGAAGATGACGGATCAGTCAAACTGCCTGCTGTGCTGCACATCCCCGGTCAGGGTACGCTGCGTATTACGGGCAGCTCTGCCAGTCAAACGCCGCTGCGTCTTGGCTATCAAGGCACACCCGAAAATGCAACGATCACCTTTTCTGCCGGATCGAAGGAAAACCCGTGGACTCAGTTCAGGCTTGAAGTGGTCAGTCTATACCCTAAGCAGGCAGCAATTGAACCAGATGTGCGTTTTGACGGCTACCGTCGATGCTGGCTGAACATCCTGCAACTCTCAAGCAAGCATCGTATGCTGGCCAACCATGCCGGCTCAGACGTGTGCGGTCTTTGTTACCATGAATACAGCGAGGTCGCCATGCTGACCGGTTCCCTGGCTGATGGCGTATCCGGCTCGCAGCTCTTGCGTGATTCGCTGAATCGTATTCTGGCCGGCAAGAAGACCTATGCCATGAAGGGCTATGCACATGGCAAATATCCCCAAACATCGCTCGATACGTGGCCCTCTCTACTGACCGCAGCGCACAACTATTACCAGGCAAGTAAAGATGACAAGTGGGTCAAGGCCAACATCGACAAACTGCTGGAATGGGGACGCGAGTCACTCAAGACAGATTCCGATGGTAACGGGCTGATTGAATTTCATCAGAGCGGCAACTTGGGCGAGTGCAAGGTACGTCCGGCAAACTGGTGGGATTGCATCAACTTCGGGCATGAGGATGCCTACTCCAATGCCATCGCATACCGCGGCTTTAGAGGTCTGGCCAGGCTTGCCGCCGTTGCGGGCAGGAAAAAGGACGCCAAAGAATTTGAGCAAGCGGCGCAGAAGCTTAAAGGTGCTTATTACAAGACTTTTTATAATCCGGAAACCGGGATGCTGGCCGGATGGAAGAGCCGTGATGGTAATCTGCACGATTATGCCTTTACCTTCATCCAGGGGATAGCGATTACTTACGGGGTGGTCGATGATACGAACAAGGCCAATAAACTGCTCGATGCAATGTTCAAAAAGATGCAGGAGGTAGGATTCTACAGGTTCGATCTTGGTCTGCCCGGCAACCTGGTTAACGTACCGGACGAGGATTACTATGATCAAGGTACGTCTCGCTGGGGCGGCGCAAATGCGTTTGAAGTTTATGAAAACGGCGGCGCCTCTGCCAACCACGTATATTACACCATAGCTGCCTTGTACAAACTTGGCAGGCAAAAGGAAGCCGACCGGATTCTATTTCCGATTCTCAAATCGTTTAATGAATGCCGCTTCCAGGGCACCGGTGACAATGACAACGAAACTAACGACTGGCGTGCCTGGGACGGAACACCATGGGGTTATGAGGGCCTGCTGGTTGACAACTACCTGGTGGTCAAGGCTGTGCTTGTACGTCAGGGCCTGATCGATCCGGTATGGGGCTTTTGGGTAAAATAAAGGGGTAAATAAAAGACAATAACCGAGTGACGACCGCAGGGCTGCTATGGTCTGAGTCTTTGAGTGGAAGTAAAGAGTATTCAGATTAGACCGCCATACTCTTGTGGCTTATGCGAAAAGTTGTCACACTTTGGCGCACTGGAGGGGGCTGATCATCAGATTTTCTTAAGCAGGCAGATGGCGTATCGGGCTCGCAACTCTTGCGTGATTCGCGGACTTTTCCTGACTCGTCAAGGGAGTTTCGCTGTAAACTCGTAGTGCCCTGAGTCGGCAGCAAATACAGTATTGCCGTCTTCCATACCTATGAACCGGAGACCTTCGACTTCAACTACTGCTCTGCCACCTTCGGTGACACTGTCTAAATTCTCTGCCGGCACATAAATCGTTGCAGTGGTATTTGCGGGGATGGTCACGTCCATTTTCAAGCAATCTTCAAGAACCCAATGTGTTGCGATTCTGCCGTGGATGGAGTTGTACTCGCCCCTGGCCCATGTGAAGCCAGGCCCGGGTCGGGGTCTGATGATAAAATGCTTGTAGCCCGGATGTTGCTCGTCAGGGTTTATGCCGACAATGTTCCGCCAAACCCATTCACCGATTGACCCGAAGGCCCAGTGATTGAACGAATTCATGCCCGGGCCTTGAAATTGGTCATCCGGTTTAGCGCCACGGCCTTTGACGAGTCCGTCCCAGCGCTCCCAAATGGTAGTTGCCCCCATCTCGATTGTGTACCCCCAGGATGGGACGGTTCGCAAATTGATAATGCGGCAGGCCTCATCGTGGTAACCATTGCGAGTCAGCTCGAGCATCAGCCGATGTGTAGTCTGGATACCGGTTGAAAGATGGCCATCGTACCGCTCAATTCCCTTAAGTAAATGCTGGACTGCTTTGGGACGGAGCTCATCAGACAACAGCTCGAAGCGAAGGGCCAGGGCATAACCGGCCTGTGTGTCGCCCTCAATACGACCATCCGGCTTCACAAAGGCTTTGTTGAAGGCTGCTTTAATGCCGGCGAATATCTCACCGTAAAGCTTCGCATCCTCTTTACGACCAAGAGCGGCCGCCATCTTTGCGACAATCTCGGTAGAATGCGCAAAGAAAGCCGTGCCCAGTACAGCTTTGGGCACTTGGCCTCCTTCCTTCGGCCAGCCGTCGAGATTAAGCGTATCCCCGTTGACCCAATCGCCGTAATCGGAGCCCCGCTCCTTCTCCCAGAGCAGGTTTGGATTATGCTGTCGGACAAAGTCAACCCATCGTCGAGCGGATTCAAAGTGCTCTTCCAGCAGGCGCTCATCGGCATAGTTTAGATACACCAGCCAGGGCACAATTGTACCGGCATCGGCCCAGGCAGGGACATTGTAGCGCCTTTTGCTCTTGGGGTTTCGGCCAGGGTGGGGCGTATAACTTGGGTAGCGTCCATCGGCAATCTGGGAATCACGAATGTCGAATATCCATTTGGAGAGAAAGCTCGCCATATCCATATTGAAAATAGCGGTTTGCGAGAACGCCTGAATGTCGCCCATCCACCCTGCTCGCTCGTCTCGCTGCGGGCAATCGGTCGGCAGGCCATGCATGTTGCCTCGCTGCGTCCAGACGATATTCTTCATGAGTTGATTGACCAGCTCATTGGAGCACTCGAACTTACCCGCACCCGACGCCGCTGAGTGGAACACGCGTCCGACAAGGTCGGTTAGCACCGGTCTCTTTGACAAACCGGTTACTTCGACATAGCGAAACCCATGATATGTGAAGTGCGGCTCGAGCATTTCGCGGCCTTGGCCCCGCAGGATGAAACTATCAGTCTGATTTGCGGAGCGCAGGTTGGCCGTGTAAATGGCGCCATCTGCGCTTAGCTGCTCGGCATGTCGCAGTGTCACCACATCGCCCCTGTGACCTTCAGCGGTCAAGCGGCACCAGCCGACCATGTTCTGGCCCATATCAAATACATACACCCCCTTGTTCGGTTCGGTCAATCTGATGGGCATGAGTTCCTTGACCACACGGATAGGTTCGTTGCGCTGCCAGACAAGATTCACGTCGGCAATATCGACGATGTGCGTTTTTTGCCAGTTACTATCGTCGAAAGCGGCGGTATCCCAGCCGGGCATCTCGCGCCGGGCATCGTACATCTCACCGTCATACAAGTCGTTATGGCGAATCGGCCCATCAGCTATAATCCGCCACGACTTGTCGGTCACGACCGTTTGAGTTCGCCCGTCAGCCAACTCGATGTCAAGGCGTAAAATCAAGCCTAACTGTCCCGCAAAAGGGCGTTGGCTGGGAGGCAGCACCTGCCAAAAGCGACCTGCGTGCCAGCCACGGCCGAGAATAGCGCCGATCGCATTTGTTCCTGAAACAATCTTATCCGTGACGTCGAATGTCTGGTATTGAGTGCGTTTGTCGTAGACAGTAACCTCCGGTGCCAGGATATGGTCGCCCACCCGCTTACCGTTGAGATGCAGCTCATAAAGGCCCAGGCCGGTTACATAAACCGTCGCGCATCGCACGTCACCGTTAACTCTGAATGACTTTCGAAGAAACGGCGCGGGCAATGGCGCCGGCATTTTCGCGTCAAATGCTTCATCCTCCAATTTGGTTTTTTCTGGGTCCAGCGGCAGCCCAACCCACTGTGCCTTCCAATCGGACGGCTCCAGCAGGCCCATCGACCACGTGGCCGGTCGACTCCATCCGGAATCCTTACCATCCTTGTCCCAGACCTTTACCTTCCAGTAACAGCGCATCCGCGACTTCAGGCACTTGCCGCCGTACTCGATATGAATCGACTGGTCTGATTCGACTTTTCCGGTGTCAAGCAGGTCCCCCATATTCTTCTCAAGGTTCTTCTCACTGCTGGCTACCAGTAAGCGGTAGGCGGTTTGCTTTTGGCCCCGGCGAGTCGATTCCAGGACCCAGCTCAGTCGAGGCTTAACGACATCGACTCCCAGCGGGTCAACCCTGTACTCACATCGCAATTCTTTCACAGCAACGTCGCTAATTCCGACAACTCCGCAACCACCAAAGAAAAACAGAGTGCACACTGAAAGGAACACAATCAGATGTTTCATGATTATTAGTCTCCATATTCTGAGTTTCAACCAGTAATTTCGTACAGTACAAATCTGGTTTAGTATACATATTAGAACCGTCCGGTCAAGGCACCCGGATAACGAGGCGCAATCGCGGGTGCATCTGCCGTTTGTAGGTAGATTTTTTCAGGCGGCTAAGGGCTTTTCTTGCCATAGTTGTTCCCATCTGTCATTTAACCACGTAACTCGCAGGGCCAATGTTGCTGATGAGCCGGACCTGCTCCAAATCATTCCTGACTGTTTCAGACGCTTGCCAACAACATGTTTACATGCAGCCTCTACTGGACCAGAACCTATATCATAACCCTTTGCCCTAAACACATCATAACGCATTTGTTCTTCGTTAGTCGAAATATACCGAATCAAGCTATCAATTTCCTCTCTTTTGCCGGCTCGATATTTCTTGCGTTGTTCTTTCAGATCATCAAGCAACTTCTTCGTCCAGCCATCCCACAGCCAATCCAATCGCTCACTAACCCATTTCTTGCTTGCTTCTGTACCTTCCCCAAGCAAGCCTTTGCCACAATCCCATACATGTTTGCAGGCATGATACCAATCTATGATAAACGTCGCTCTCCGTAAGGAGTCCATAGCGACTGCCAAAATGCCGATGCTGCTCAGTACGAATCCAAGGCGCACCATCACCAAGATATATCACTTCCTGAGCTTGGCGAAAACCACACTTACAGGCCGCAAGCCAAACATGCCAGCCAAAAGTTTCTGACTTGTCAAACCGACCCACATAACAACTTTTTCTCTGCTTACGCTCATCTTCCCAGTAAATACAGCCGACCTTCACTTCATGCCAGCCATCGCTTTCATGCACTGTAGTACCGTCTAAGGCCACATACAGCTTTTCGGGCTTGGCTTGGGCTTGAGGAATTTGTTTGTCGGTTAAAAAACTCTCAACCTCCTGAC
>Ga0209979_1002309_pt1 | contig 18530 bp, 13 predicted proteins | sample AnhtaG_FD_183114 | JGI IMG/M metagenome (GOLD analysis project Ga0209979, IMG submission 183114) | Deep subsurface microbial communities from Anholt, Denmark to uncover new lineages of life (NeLLi) - Anholt_01485 metaG (SPAdes) (version 2) | ecosystem: Environmental > Aquatic > Marine > Oceanic...
TGATACGCTTGAGCAGGACCCGAATCCGAGCGGTCCGGAAGCTGCTGCGGCCGGGAGACGGCTTCAAGCCGTTCTGGATTCTATGATGTAAAAAACTATATAGGGTATAGTCCGGATTATAACAACGAGCAGATTCTGCTTAACAAGAGGAAAATGAACATGAGTGCACCTGTGCTCAACTACAATCGACGTGATCTTTTGAAAGCTGTCGGTCTTGGGGCGGCATCGTTGGCAATGCCGGGGTGTGTGGTCGGTGGTGAGCAAGCTGCTCGCAGACCTAATATAGTTTTCATCTTAACGGATGACCAGCGCTACGATGTTATGAGCTGTGCCGGGCATCCGTGGCTGAAAACACCGAACATGGATCGTCTTGCCAAAAAAGGTGTCCTGTTTCAGAATGCGTTTGTGACGACCTCTCTGTGCAGTCCTTCGAGGGCTAGTTTTCTGACGGGCTGTTATGCACATACTCACGAAGTCTTTATGAACAACGGCAAAGACCCGAATCCGTCCATTTCAACATTCCCTCAGCTTCTTCGCAAGGCAGGTTACCAAACGGCTTTCATCGGCAAATGGCATATGGGCAGGGCTGATTCGCCGCGGGCCGGATTTGACCACTGGGTCAGCTTTAGCGGGCAGGGCAGATACGATAAAAATAATCTGAATGTGGATGGAGAGATCGTCCGGTCCGAAGTTTACATTACTGATGAATTGACCAATTACGCGGTCCGTTTCCTCAAGAGCAAACACGACAGGCCCTTTATGTTGTACCTCAGTCACAAGGCCGTGCATGGACCCTTCAAGCCTGCCGAGCGCCACGAGAATCTCTATTCGGATATTGAAATCAAATCACAGCATAACCCCAACGACAACCTGGCCACCAAGCCGGAATGGGGCAGAAAAATGGATAGGAACTGGAAAAGCCAGATTCGTAATTATATGCGCTCTCTGGTTGCTGTGGACGAAAGTCTTGGGCGTGTTCTTGAAACACTCGAAGCTGAGAATTTACTGGACAATACTGTGGTTGTCTTTGCAGGTGATAACGGCTATTTCCACGGGGAACACGGCGGCATGTGGGACAAGCGTGCTGCTTACGAACCATCCATACGTATTCCACTGCTTATGAGATATCCGCCCCTTGCCAGGGCCGGGAGCAGGTGTGATGCGATGGTTCTAAATATGGACGTTGCCCCGACACTTCTGGAGTTAGCCGGAGTCAGCGTGCCCGGTACAATGCAGGGACAAAGCTGGCTGAATGTTCTAAAGAGCCGGCCGGGCCGAGAGAGTTTTCTCTACGAATATTTTCAAGAGGTGGACCGCAGATTCAAAAGGCCCACTGTTCTGGCCGTGCGGACGAAACGGTGGAAGTACGTCACCTATCCTTTGGCTGATAAATTGACCGACGAACTGTATGATATGGAGAACGACCCGGAAGAGCTTAACAATCTGATTGGGGGCGCCGGTTGTGCTGATGTTGTGGAGCAGATGAAAAAGGAGCTCGAACGGTTGAAAAGAAAGACTGACTTCAGGTTCCCATGATGAGGGAAAGTGAATTGAAGCCGATAAAAATATTTCTGATTAGGAGCGAATAAACATGGGTCAACATAGTTACACGCGTCGTGATTTTTTGAGGGTGATGGGCTTTGGAGCGGCGGCTCTGGCGTTGCCGGGGTGCAGTAGTGCTTCCGGATTGCTTGCCGGCAGGGCCAAACGGCCCAATATCATCCTGATTATGGCTGACGATATGGGATATTCGGATATCGGCTGTTATGGTGGTGAGATTCATACGCCTAATCTGGACGGGCTCGCCGCCGGTGGGGTGCGCTTTACACAATTTTACAATACCGCTCGCTGCTGTCCGACCAGGGCCTCGCTGATGACCGGGCTTTACCAGCATCAGGCAGGTGTCGGACATATGATGAATGATAGAGGTTATGACAGTTATCGCGGCGACCTTAATAACCGCTGCGTTACTATCGCCGAAGTGCTCAAGCAGGCGGGATACAATACGTATATGTCCGGCAAGTGGCACGTTACAAAACACCGAAGACCGGAGGGCCCGAAGCACAATTGGCCGCGTCAGCGCGGGTACGACCGCTTCTTCGGAACTATTCACGGGGCCGGCAGTTTCTACGACCCGTGCTCGCTGACCCGTGACAATACGCAGATACCACCCGATAGTGATGATTTCTATTATACTAATGCCACAAGTGACAACGCCGTCAAATTCATTCGGGAGCACAACTCGGGCAATCCGTTCTTTATGTATGTTGCCTACACTGCACCGCATTGGCCGATGCATGCGCTGCCGCAGGATATTGCCAAATACAAAGGCCGCTATGCGCAGGGCTGGGATGCACTGAGGGCTGAAAGACACAAGCGAATGATTGAAATGGGGATTGTCAAGAGCAAATGGGAGATTACTCCGCGTGATTCCGCCGTTTCGCCGTGGGAGCAGGCCGAGGACAAGCTGTGGTTCCAGCGCCGTATGGAAGTATATGCGGCAATGGTCGATTGCCTGGACCAGGGCGTCGGACGTATCGTTTCGGAATTAAAAAGAGTGGGCAACTTCGAGAACACACTGATTTTCTTTTTGGCTGACAACGGCGGCTGCGCGGAAGAATATGGAAGCCGTGGTCCGGTCAAGCCGGACCCATCGAAAAAAACACCTTTGAAACCGATGGACAAAAACGCTCTGCAGTACGATATGCAGCCCAAGGTTACTCGTGATGGCCGGCCGGTGCGTACCGGCTACGGAGTGATGCCGGGCCCGGCCGATACGTATATCGCCTACGGCAGGCCCTGGGCCAACGCATCGAATACGCCGTTCCGTCTGTATAAGCACTGGGTGCACGAAGGCGGTATCTCCACGCCTCTGATAGTGCACTGGCCGTCGCGGATAAAGGCGCGCGGCAAGCTGCGTCATCAGCCCGGGCATCTTATTGATATTATGGCTACGTGTGTCGATATTGCCGATGCGAAATATCTGTCTGAATACAAGGGCAACAAGATAATACCAATGGAGGGCAAGAGCTTGGTTCCGGCCTTTGACAACAGACCCATCGAACGTGAAGCAATCTACTGGGAGCACGAAGGCAACCGGGCCGTGCGCAAAGGAAAGTGGAAGCTGGTCTCCAGACATCCGGGCCAGTGGGAGCTGTATGACCTTGAGGCCGACCGTACAGAGTTGAATGACCTTGCACAGAAGTATCCACAAAGAGTTGAACAGTTAAAGGCGATGTATGAAAGCTGGGCGGCCAGATGTGGCGTTCAACCCTGGCCTGTAAAAAAGCCCGGCCGAAAGAAATAATACGGGCCATACAAGTATGTGCGCTTCATCAAACAGAGCCGCGACCGTAAGGGAGCGGTGATGGCCTTTGCGTTGGGTGGCACGCTTACTACTCTGCGAAGTAGCTCGCTACGTAGCACGAGCAAACTTGTTTGGGCGTGGTCTTACCGCACGTAATTTTTATGATTGGTATAGGACAAAGCGAGTATTGTGGACAGGAATCTGAACAGGCGTGATTTCTTAAAGAGTGTAGGTCTGACCGCAGCGGCGCTGACGATGCCGGGATGTGTTAGTGCTGGAGGCCAGCTTGGTGGTGGGAATCCTAGGCATCCGAACATTGTCTTTATCATGGCTGATGATATGGGTTACGGTGATGTGGGCTGCTACAATGCCGAATCGAAGATTCCCACGCCGAACATAGACAAGTTAGCTAAGCAAGGAGTTCGCTTTACGGATGCCCATTCGCCGTCGGCAGTCTGCACCCCCACCCGCTATGGTGTGCTGACGGGCAGATACTGTTGGAGGACCTGGCTGAAAAGCGGCGTCGTGGGCGGTTATACTAATCCGTTGATAGAGCCGAGTCGCACTACGGTCGGGTCGCTCCTGCAGAAACAAGGCTACCGGACGGCCTGTATCGGGAAATGGCATCTGGGTGTAGGCTGGAGGCGGCACAACGGCTATGTGGGTAACGCCAAAGATGGGCCCAGGTATTTTAATGGCTCGTGGCAGGACGGAGACCCCGAGAAGGGGATGAATGTAGATTTCACCAAGCCGGTTAACGGCGGCCCGGTGGATTTGGGTTTTGATTACGCGTATTATACGGCTGCCTGTTCGACGATTGATGGCCCATTTTGCTATATCGAAAACAGGCATACAGTCGGGATACCAAATAAGATGATTCCGATAGACAAAAGTGTTCATGCCGACTACCGTCCGCGTCCCGGCTGGGTGGCTGATGGGTTTGATGTCAGGCAAGTCGATACCGTATTTACCGGCAAAGCCATTGAATTTATGGAGGACAACTGTAAACAAACTCCCGCGAAGCCGTTCTTTCTATATTTGCCCCTTTCTTCGCCGCACGCCCCGTGGCTGCCGCCGGATTTTGTTAAAGGGCGCAGTGGGGATGGCGCGCGGGGTGATATGGTTGTCTGGACTGACTGGTGTGTGGGTCGAATTCTTGATGCGCTGGACCGTTTGGGGCTGAGGGAAAATACGTTGTTAATTGTTACCAGTGACAACGGCCCTCGTCACGGCCAGGAGGGCCACAAATCGTCAGGTAAATTGCGGGGCTTTAAGTCGCATATCTGGGAAGGTGGACATCGTATTCCTTTCATCGCCCGCTGGCCAGGAAAGATTGAGCCGGGCAGCACCAGTGATGAGGTTATCTGCCTGACCGACCTGATAGCGACCTGTGCAGTTATCGTGAGAGCTGAATTGCCTGATAATGCCGGGCCGGACAGCTTTAATATTCTTCCTGCTCTTTTAGGTAGAGAGCTTGACGAACCGCTTCGGCCTGCTATCGTTCATCATTCTGTCTTTGGAGTATTTTCTATACGGCGGGGCAAGTGGAAGTTGATACTCGATACGAAAACATCCGGTGGGTGGGTTCGTCCCAGCGGCAAAAAGCCGGTACCCGGAACTCCGGGGCAACTTTATAATCTGGAAGAGGACCCTTATGAGAATAATGACTTATGGGATAAACATCCGCAAATCGTGGAGCGCCTGACGAAGCTGCTTGAAAAGTATAAGGAACAAGGTCATAGCAAAGCTTAGTGGAAAGAGGTGAGAATTTAATGAATAGACGTGAGTTCATAAAAACCATAGGCTTAGGTGCAATCCACCTGGGCGGACTGACAATGGCTGGGTGCGCGAGCGGCACGCAGCGTCTGAGCGGAAATACACAAGTTCAACAGCAGCCTAATATCATCTTTCTGATGTCTGATGACCAGCGGTGGGACTTAATGGGGTGTATGGGCAATCCTGTAATCAAGACGCCGAATATGGACCGGTTGGCCGCCGAGGGAGTCCTCTTCGAGAATGCTTTTCTGACCACCTCGATATGTATGGCCAGCCGGGCAAGCGTAATGCTGGGCCAGTTCGAGAGCCGGCACCAATGCAATTTCGAGCGGCCTTCCAACAGAACAATATCTTACGCCGAATTTGATAATAGTTATCCCCGCCTCTTACAAAAAGCAGGATATCGAACGGGATTTATCGGCAAGTTCGGTTTTGCGGTTAGCAAAGACAAAATCCAGAATTGCCCGCTTAATCCGGACGGCAGTCGAGATTCCAGGGGACATTTGTGGAAAAAGCAGGAGTATATGCCCGCAGATAAATTTGACGCCTGGTACGGTTTTCCCGGACAGGGTGGATACTTCCCTAAAGACAAGGGTGGAAAGCATTTGACACAGATTATGGGCGAGCAGGCACGGGAATTTTTCGAGGACTGCGAGCCGGGCCGACCCTTTTGCCTATCGATTAGTTTTAAGGCCCCGCACGGCCCTACTCAGCCGGACCCGGCCTACAAGGATATGTATAAAGACGTGAAAATTCCCCGCCAGATAAACGATGGGGATGAATATTTCGAGAAGCTGCCGAAGGTGGTTCGCGAATACTGGCGCGGACGCAGGGTTTACCAAAAAGAAGCCGGCCCCGAAAAGTATCAGGAATTTATGGAAAGGCATTATCAGTGCATCAGCGGAATCGACGTTGTAGTTGGGCAGATACGCGATGAGTTAAGGCGTTTGAGGCTGGATGATAATACGGTCATTATCTATACCTCGGACAACGGCTATTTTTGCGGCTCCAAGGGATTAGGCGGCAAGTGCCTGTTGTATGAGGAATCTATACGTGCGCCTCTGATTGTTTTCGACCCCCGGCTCGATGTGTCTAAACGAGGGATTCGCCGCCGGGAATTAGTGGTGAACATTGACTTTGCACCAACTATGTTAGATATGGCGGGCGTGAAAATACCGGCGACAATGCAGGGAATGAGTATGCTTGGCCTTGTCGGGGGAAAACAAAAGAAATGGCGTGATTCGACTTTTCATGAAAATTATTTTACCTCGCACTTTATGCCGGCCCTGTCCAATGCCGGCAGTTGGCGCCGGAAGGTGCTTGAGCGAAGTGTACGGTGTAAAGCTGTCCGAACCAAACGCTGGAAGTATATTCGCTATTTCGAGCAGCGTCCGATGGTCGAAGAACTATTCGATATTCAAAACGACCCGATAGAAGTTTATAATCTTGTAGAAAAGCCGGAATATACCGATGTCCTTGTCCGGCTGCGCAAGTTATGTGACGACTGGATTCATAAGGCCAAATGAGAAATAGGAGGTTTTATCAATGAATAAGAATCTTAACAGACGTGATTTCTTAAAGACAGCAGGCTTGGCAGCGGCGGCGCTGGCGGTGCCGGGATGCGGCAGTGCCTTGGAGCGGACTTCGAGTGTAGGTAAGCCGAATGTTATTATTGTATTCTGCGATGATGTGGGCTACGCCGACGTTGGTGTTTTCGGCGCCAAGGGATATAAAACGCCCAATCTCGACCGTATGGCTGCCGAAGGTGTGAAGTTCACGGATTTCTACGCTGCCGCGCCTTCTTGCACGCCGTCACGAGCGGCTCTGATGACAGGCTGCTATCCACAGCGGGTGGGCCTGCCGAATGTAATCGGACCGAGCGCGAAAATCGGTATAAGCAGCGCCGAGCAGACAATTGCTGAGGTCCTCAAGTCGCTGGGTTATGCTACCGCCTGCTACGGTAAATGGCATTTGGGACATCATCTCAAGTTTCTGCCGATGCGCCACGGTTTCGACGACTACTTCGGCCTGCCTTACTCGAACGATATGTGGCCGTACCACCCGACTAATAAAAGATTTCCCGACCTGCCACTTATCGAGGGCGAAAGAGTAATCGAATACAATCCCGACCAGACGCAGCTTACCACCTGGTACACCGAGCGGTCCGTTCGGTTCGTTGAGAAGAACAAGGACCGGCCGTTCTTTCTGTATCTGCCCCATTCGATGGCGCACGTACCCTTGTTTGTCTCCGATAAATTCAAAGGCAAATCCGAACAGGGTCTGTATGGTGACGTCATGATGGAAATCGACTGGTCGGTGGGACAGATACTCTCGACACTGAAGCGATTGGGCATTGATAAAAAGACTTTGGTAATATTCAGCTCTGATAATGGCCCGTGGCTGAGCTATGGCGACCACGCCGGTTCTGCTGAACCGCTGCGTGAGGGCAAGGGCACAACGTTCGACGGCGGCCAGCGGGAGTCAACCATTATGCGCTGGCCGGGTCAAATACCCGCCGGGACTGTCTGTAATGAACCGGCTTCGACGATGGACATTTTACCTACAATTGCGAAACTCACCGGCGCACAATTGCCTGTTCATACCATCGACGGTAAGGACATCTGGCCGTTAATGTCAGGCGAGCGGGGAGCAAAAAGCCCGCACGAAGCGTTCTTCTATTATCGCGGCTATGCACTCGAAGCGGTCCGCAGCGGAAAGTGGAAACTCCACCTGCCTCACAGTTATCGCTCGTTAGGTGGACGCAAAGGCGGTACAGGCGGCCAACCGGTCAAGTATGAGCAGGCCAAAATCTCTCTGGCGTTGTTTGACTTAGAAAAAGACATAGGCGAGCAGCACGATGTCTCCGCCCAATATCCGGATGTAGTCGAGCGGCTTTTGGGCCTTGTTGAGCGAATGCGTGAAGAGTTAGGCGATTCGGCCAAGAAAATGACCGGAAAAAACAGAAGACCGCCCGGACGTATATAGACGACATTAGAGGCAAAAAACCTTCGGCGATAATCGGCGTTTCCTAATTGTTTTTTACATTGTCATTGCGAGGAGCGAAGCGACGTGGCAATCTCGTGTCAACATTTGTAATATAATACCTTGAGATTGCTTCGCTGGCGCTCGCAATGACATTAACGATTTTGGTGTCTTTTCTCAAAGAAATGCCGTTTACCATTGGTTTACATATGTAATTTTAGGTTTAAGATAATGTTATGAAGGAGAATTGTGTAAATTTTCAAGAAAACAGGAGAAATTTGACGAAATATAAACAACAAAGAGACTGTTTTGTCGTATAAACATATAGAGACAGGCTGGTTTGAAAGAAGTTTTATTATTTAAGTCGTTATCATATTTGCCTTCTTAATTTCATATCACAAATCTGCCTGCCGGAAATGTTCTTTTGAAGTTTAATGTATGTTTTTGAGTGGAGAAGAATTTTGCGCGCGGGATTTGCGCCGATATGAAAAACACGACTCGTCTCGGCGAAGGCCGAGGCCGTAGCAGGACCAAAAGGCAGGTTTGAAAAACTCATTATAATTTAAGTCGCTATCATATTCGCTTTCTTAATTTCATATTCTTAGCCTGCTTGTCGGAGGGCCGGCTTTCCGAATTGAGCCGGGGACATTCTTGAATGTCGGAAGGTGCGACTGCGCAGAGCTTCTCGGCGAAAAACCGGTTTTTTTGAGATTGTTTTGAACCGACCGTTTTTGGGCGAAAAAAAAGAACAATGGAGATTCGCAAAAAAACGGCGTTTGGCGCTATGCGTTATTTGTCAGCAGGGACTCGTCTCGGCGAAGGCCGAGGCCGTAGCAGGACTGTCATAATACGAGCCCGGTAATTGTAGTACTTATTGTTATTAAAGAGATTATTGAAATGTGCTTAAGAACGGTCGGCCTGGCGAATCTCCGAAAAATTGAAGGAGAAAGAAAATGGAACGCAAAGGTTTTACATTGGTTGAGCTTCTGGTCGTAATTGCGATCATAGCTCTATTGATGGGCATTTTGATGCCTGCTCTGGCCAGGGTCAGGCAGGTTGCCTTCCGAATGGTCTGCGGGACGAACCTGTCCGGCATCGGAAAGGCAATGCTAATTTATGCAAACGATTACGACGATGAGCTGCCGCGTGCCGGCGGCAGAAACAGCACATGGAGTGGCCGAATACCTCAGTGGCTGGCCGATAACCGGTTCACCGCTTATGCCTTAAGTGCTGATGGCAGCGGCGGCCAGGCCACCATTACATCCAGCTTTTATCTTCTGGTCAAGTATGCCGAGGTAACGCCCAAGTCGTTCGTTTGCAAGAGTGATTCCGGGACCACGGAATTTAAGCCTTCCGAATACAACGCGGGCGACAGAGAGCTTATTGACCTCTGGGACTTTGGTCCCGAGGCAGTGAATCATTGCAGCTATTCGTACCATATGCCTTATGGCCTGTATGCTTTAACTACATCGAGCGAACCGGGTATGGCGGTGGCAGCCGACCGGAATCCATGGATTACCTCTCCCGCTGCAGAAGGCAAGGATGCTGGCTTGTTGAGCTCATACAATCCCACCGGCGGAAAAGAAGCAATCAACATTGGAAACGCAATTGCTCACCAGGAAGATGGGCAAAATGTATTGTTTATGGACAGCCATGTGAGCTTTGAAAAACGCCCATTTTGTGCCATCAATGATGATAACATCTACACCTGGTGGGACGGCGGAGACATTCGACGAGGCGGCTATCCTATTCCTGGAGCCAGTGAGCCACAGGATAGATTGGATTCGTTGCTGGTACACGATGGCGAAGGCAGCGAGCCCGGACCAAAAGGCAGAGAGTGTTTTCCTGCCGATACCCCGGTGTGGGTAAATGGGAAACTCGTGCAAATCTCTAAAGTTACCGCAGGCCAGACGGTCGGCAAAGTCGGCTGTCTTGCGACGGCGGTACAAATCGAGAAACTCCAAGAGCATCAGGGAACCTTCGAATGCCGCGATATAACGCTCGAAAACGGCAGCCGCATCAGTGTTGTGGCAGCACATCGCTTCATGCTTGATTCCGGACGATGGGTAGCAGCACAGGATTTAATAAGCGGCCTCAAACTTAAATCGTTAAACGGTTCAGTTGCTATCAGGAGTGTTGTAAAAAGGGCAGTGCCTTTTGTCGGCAAAGTGTACAATCTTAAGGTCAAGGACTCAGAGCAATATTTAGTAGGCGAAGACGGCGTGGTTGTTCGCGATTGGTGAGGCATTGTATTGGCGGCACCTCATCGTTAGGTAGCCGGGGCGCATAGAGACAGTTCCTGCATTTGTTCTATTTGGACGGCCTTGTGTGAACGAACACAAGGCCGTTTATTATTTTTGCGAGTGTTGATTGTTTAACCATTTGAGCGAACATAGAATTTGTCTTTATCCGGAGTTTATGTTAAACTTTGTTTTTTATTTTTAAGGGAGTTCAAAATTGGGACAAACACTTGTTTACAAGATACTTGGCAGGCACCTTGTCCCCTGCTTTCGCAGGGGCAGGCTCGCACCCGCGCAAGCGGGTGGCAAGCTCGCTGCCGGTGAGCAGATTGGGATTCGTATTGACCAGACACTAACACAGGACGCCACGGGGACGACGGCGTTTTTGCTATATGAATCAATGGGAGCAGGCCCCAGCGACTCCCGTCGCAAGACGGGGCTGCGGGCGGCTGAGGTTAAAACCGAGTTGTCGGTTAGCTACGTTGACCATAATATGGCAGGCTTCGGGCCGGAGAACCACAACGACCATTTGTATCTGCAAACGATAGCTGCAAGGTGCGGAGTTTATCATTCGCGGGCGGGTAACGGCATCTGTCATCAGGTTCATTTAGAGCGGTTCGGCAAACCCGGAGCGACGCTGTTGGGTAGCGATTCACATACGCCGACGGGCGGCGGAATCGGTATGTTAGCTATCGGAGCCGGTGGGCTGGACGTGGCGGTGGCGATGGCCGGCGGGCCGTTTTATCTACGATGTCCAAAGGTTCTGGGAGTAAAACTTACCGGCGAATTGAACGACTGGGTGGCTGCGAAGGATGTTATTCTTAAGCTGTTGAGCATACTTTCAACAAAAGGCAATGTCGGCTGGGTGGTCGAATATTTCGGGCAAGGCGTAGAACGGCTGTCTGTTCCCCAGCGGGCGACCATAACCAATATGGGGGCCGAATTAGGTGTAACAACGAGCATCTTCGCCAGCGATGAGCAAACGAGAAAATTTCTGGCCGCCCAGAAACGAGAGCAGGACTATCAGCCATTGACGGCTGATACGGATGCTGAATATGACCGTATCATCGAAATAAATCTGGCTGAGCTTGAGACGATGGCGGCCTGTCCGTCTTCGCCGGATAACGTCAAGCCGGTCCGCGAAATCGCCGGTATCAAAATCGGTCAGGTGGTGATAGGAAGTTGCACAAATTCGAGCTTTGCCGATTTGATGATGGTGGCGGAGGTATTAAAAGGACAGCGTATAAATAATATGGTCGAATTTGCAATCGCTCCGGGCAGCAGAGAAGTTCTGAATATGTTGGCGGAGAATGGGGCATTGGTGGATATGATTTCAGCAGGCGCCCGGATTTTAGAATCGGGCTGCGGGCCTTGCATTGGTCAGGGCTTTTCGCCGGCGAATGAGGTCGTGAGTCTGCGGACGTTTAACAGGAACTTTGCTGGGCGAAGCGGGACAAAAGGCGATAAGGTCTATCTGGTCAGTCCGGAGACCGCGGTTGCTTCGGCTCTGACAGGAAAGATTACAGACCCGTGTGATTTGCCGGAATTGTTCGGACTGAAATATCCGAAAATCGAATTGCCGGACGAGTTTGTCATCAGCGACGATATGATAGAGCAGCCTTTGAGCGAAGAGGAGGCGGCAAAGGTAGAGATTATGCGCGCCCCTACGATTGTGGTGCCGAAGCCGCCTGCGCCATTGCCGCAGAAACTTACGGGTAAGGTGCTGATTAAATGCGGCGATAAGATAACCACCGACCATATCATGCCGGCAGGGTCTTTTCTGAAACTGCGCTCAAATGTGCCCGAATACGCGAAGGTTGTTTTTAATTGCTTCAACGAGGAAGGTAAGCCGACATTTGCCGAACGGGCACTTCAATTAAAGGAAAAAGCGATAGCCGGTGTCATCGTGGCGGGCGAAAGCTACGGCCAGGGTTCATCGAGAGAGCACGCTGCACTTTGTCCGATGTATCTGGGTGTGCGGGTGGTGGTCGCGAAAAGTATCGAGCGAATTCACAAGGCGAACTTGATAAATTTCTGCATTGTGCCAATCGAATTTACTGAGCCGGCTGACTATGACAAAATCGAGTGCGGCGACGAGCTTAAGATAAACAATCTGCTCGAAACGATCAAGGGCAGTGACACAGTTAAGATTGTAGATGCGACCAGCTCATTCGACTTTGTCGGCAGGCTGGAACTTTCCGCCAGGGACCGGGAGATTTTGCTTTCGGCCGGGCTTCTAAATTATACGTGCAAAAAAGTTTAACATGGGTAGAAAGATACCGAGGTAAAAGAGATAGATAAAAAATGACTAAGGCTTCATTTCGAGCATATATTGATGAATCTGGAGATGAAGGTTTTAAATTCAGGAAAACCTTCGATGAAGAAGCAAGCAGTGACTGGTTTGTTTTGGCTGCCTTTGTAACTCGAAATAAGACAGACCTCGAGACGGTCAAAATAATTGATCAAGTGCGTCAAGAATTTAAACTTCATCCCAGAAAACATATTCATTGGAAAAAGCTAAAGCACTCCAAAAAGGTTAAATATGCCCAGATAATTGCAGGGCTGCAAGCGAGGCTCATAGCTGTTTGTGTTCATAAACCGTCTCTTCTGGAGCCTGAGAAATTCCAGGACAGATATCGCTTGTATTTCTATGCCGTTAGATACCTCATAGAAAGGATATCATGGCTTGCTCGGGACCGACACAATCCCGCCAAATGGGGCGGTGACGGTATTGTGGAACTGTTTTTTTCAAATCGGCAGGGTATGTCTTATGATGAGATGAGGAATTACCTGCGACTGCTCGAAAAGCAAAAACAGATGGGGAAAGATATACGCATTGAGTTTGACCAAATTCCAATTGATATGCTGAAAACCCGGACGCCTGGGCGTTCTATGGGATTGCAACTTGCAGATGCCACTGCGGGAGCGTTTTTCAACGCGATCGAACGAGATAAATTTGGTAACACCGAACCGCGTTATTTCAAGACAATGTTGCCGATTCTCTATCGTCGTGAGAATATCTGCCGGGGATACGGTTTCAAGATCGTGCCCAGGGAAACAATAAAAAGTCTTAGAAATGAGGAGAATCTAAAATGGCTCTTTGAGTTAAAGTAAAATGGCAGACCTCAGGACGTAGGATCCCGCGCTATATGCGCTGCTGTCCTTTCGGACAACCTACGTTAAGCCCTGCACATGCCTGCCTCTTTTATAATACCTTTGAGAATAGTTCTATGTCAACAGTAATTCTGAAAATTCGAAAAGTTTTTTGTATCTTGACATTTCGGATAAAATGACCGGCAAAATAATAACCATCTTCGGCACGGGCAGGGCTAGAGAGGGCGATGCGGCTTTTCAATTAGCTTACGAAGTAGGCAAGCTATTAGCCCAGGCTGGCTTTACTATCGCCAACGGTGGATACGGCGGAACGATGTTGGCTGCGGCCAAAGGGGCAGCCGATGCCGGTGGTGAAGTAATCGGCGTTACGTGCTCGGCTTTTAAGAACAGCACGGCGAACGAGTATGTTACCAGTGAGATTGTTACCGGTTCGCTCGATGAACGGCTGGATACGCTGATAAAATTGGGGCAGGCTTATGTGGTGCTGCCCGGCGGGACGGGAACACTGCTGGAATTGGCAAAGGTCTGGGAATTAAAAAACAAGGGCTTTCTCAAAACAGATAAACCGATTATACTCTTAGGTGGATTCTGGAAGCCGTTGGTTGATTTGGTCACAAGCGACGACCCTGACAGCAGCCGAGGCGTAAAGCAGGCAAACGAGCCGGAGCAGGCAGTTAAATTGATTATTGACTATTGAAAGCTTAGAACGTCTAACGAAATGAACCGATTGTCACCCTGAGCGCAGCGAAGGGTCTCGTTTATACGAAGATTATGAGATTCTTCGCTTCGCTCAGAATGACTGGTGTGCTATATATTCATTTTGCTAGGGGTTATTAGAATCCTAAACCATAGATATGAGAAAGAGACTGATACTTCTGATTTTAGTATTTTTTATGGGTGTTGTCCCGGCGGCATCGGGATTCAGTGTAGAGACGGCGCGCCAAACTTTGCTGCGGGACGGCTTTGTCCTGAGGGGCGTTGATGGTAAATTGAAACCCGCGGCCCTGATTGGCAAAAGCGAAGAGCTGGGGGATAGCGGCGCACCAATTCGGACTGACCCTAATCTGGATTGGTGTGGGAGCGGATGGTTCTTTGAATTTAGTACAGACGTGAACGATTATAGAGGTCGAGCCACCGCAGGGACAAGGTTGGAGCTGCTGCCGTCCTCGGAGCTGGAAAAGATGATTGCTGATGTTAACGAGCGTTCGGCTGCGAGCTACAGGCTCTGGGGCTGGGTTACGAAATACAAAGGCAGGAATTTTATATTCCCGAATTATTTTTTCCCCCTCGGCAAAAGAAGCAGGCCGCAGTCTCAAACGCCACCAAAAGCCTCACAAAAAGTGCAAAGGCCGACCGAGGGCCTATCTATAAAAGAGTCTAAGCAACGGCCCGTCGTGGCTCGGCCACGCCGAGACAGGCCTGCTGTCAGTGAGCCGAACGATGTATTGGCCATACCACAAGAGATCGTAGAAAAGCTCAAGGCCGGGAGAATTGTGCGTCCCGAGAAGCTGGGCCGGACCCCGAAGACAAAAAAAGGCGTGGGTGATTCGGCTTCGGCAAAGAAAGCGGAATTGGAGAAGGATTCTATCTTAGCCGACAGGAGCGCATTTTTAGTTAAACATGACGACGGCCAGATTGTATTTGTCCTGGATGCTTTTGGCCGAAATGTCCGGCCGGTCTCGTTAAGGCTGCTGCCCTGCGAAGTGTTGGAGCTGGCCGAGCAGAGACAATCTGCGGTTCCTGAGCCGGTGCGGTTTAAGATAGCAGGGATTATGACCAAATATAAAGGCGAAAATTATCTGCTGCTGCAGAAGGCAACCCGCGTTTACAGCCACCAAAACTTCGACAGATAAAGGGTAAACTAATGCCCCACGAACTCGACCGAATCCTCATCTCATTACGCCAGCTTTCCCCTACGGAGTTCAACGAAGCATTATTCAAGCTCAATGAGGCAGTAATGCAGGCTGCCATGTTTGGCGTTGGTGACGCTAGGAGCAAGGACGTTATCGAAATCCTTTGCAAAGTTGGAGAGGAGGGGGACAAGGCCGTAGCGGATTTTACGCTGACATTTGATAAAGTAAAACTTACTCCTGGACAATTCCGGATCAGCGAGGAAGACTTGGAGAAAGCTCATGCCGAAATCAGCGAAGACCTTCTAAAATCACTTCGTCAGGCGATTGAAAATGTGAGAAGATATCAAACCGAAATCTTCATTGGCAGTAAAAATACCCATCCCGGAATAAAATATACGCCAATAGAGCGAGTCGGTATTTGTGTTCCAGGGGCATCGGCTCCACTGCCTTCAACAGTAATAATGACGGCAGTGCCTGCTATGGTAGCAGGGGTGAGACAAATTGCTGTGGTCTCACCACCAAGATACAAAAGGAGTATTCATCCGGTAATTTTGGCGGTCTGTCATGAATTAGGAATTGATGAAGTCTATCGTATTGGTGGAGCACAGGCGGTAGCGGCTTTAGCTTTTGGAACCGATACTGTCGAGAAGGTATTTAAGATTGTCGGCCCCGGCAATCAATGGGTCCAGACAGCTAAGCAGAAGGTTTTTGGGATTGTCGATATAGATTCAATAGCTGGCCCAAGCGAAGTACTAATAATCGCAAACGATGATGCGAAAACTACCTGGGTAGCAGCAGATATGCTCAGCCAGGCCGAGCACGACCCGGGAAGTGCGATTTTATTTACGGATTCACAAAAACTTGGTGAAGAAGTCCTTAAGGAACTAAAAAAACAGGTAATGCAACTTGATCGAACAAGAGAAACTACTGAGTGTCTTAAAAAATTCAGCAAAATTGCCGTTTTTGAAAATATACAGAATGTCATTGAGGCAGCGAATATTGTCGCGCCGGAGCATTTGCAAATTCAGTGTGGAGACAAGAGTAGGGAAATCGCTGATAAAATTGAGAACGCGGGGGCGGTATTTATCGGAGATTATAGTCCAGTAGCAGTTGGAGATTACTGGGCCGGGCCGAGCCATACACTGCCGACTGGAATGACGGCAAAATTTTTCAGTGCTTTAAGTGCCAATGATTTTATCAAGTCAACGAGTATTATCGAATACGACAAAGAAAAATTAGCTGAAAGTGCCGATGATATTATTCGGTTGGCTGAGGTTGAAGGGCTGGACGCCCATGCGAAAAGTATAAGAATTCGACAGGAAACCCGGCAACAATGACTCTGGAGTGACAAGCTACACTTCCCAGTTGAGCTTTTTCTGATACCGCCGGTAGAAGCACCCGATTAGATGACCTGCCACAAGTAGCAGCCAAATTAAGACTATGTTAGATATAACTTTAGGTAAAATCCCCCATCGATATCTGAACGGTAATATGATAGACAAGATGAACAAAGCGTAAAGGCCGGAGAAGAATATAACTAGTCCGCAGTATTGGAAAAATGTGCTTGCTATTGAGCCGATGAGCAATATGGGATTCAGCCCATTGACCGAGCCAAACATAACAACGGCTAATATTCCCATCGGGAAAAAGAAAACCCCATAAGCCAGCAAGGGCCAGAAAATCGCACTGTTCATTTGTGTATTGGAGAAATAGATATAGCTGCGATAAAAGGTTGCCGGCCCAAAGAAAAAGGCATAGCAGGCAAACAGGCAGACATATTGCTCGAACAAATCAGATGTACCCGGCGCATTGGCTAATGTCTCAGGGGCTCGTAACCCACCGGCAGCACTATCACGGATGCATTCACCAAAATAAAAAAACATATATCCAATCAGTAATACGTAAAGTATCAGAGATAATATACCGCCGTAGTGACGGGCATACGAAAAAACGAATCTGCTAAGTAAACCAATCAGAATCGGTACAATCAGGAAAATAGCTATATGAATCATACCCGATGCGCTTGTCGGGTAGAGGAATATGTCCACAAGCCACGGTAGTTTACGTTCCTCGGCTTGTTCGGTTTCATCCACTCGTATTTCACCATCAAGCTTTTGTCGCTCTTCAAGACTCATGTCGAATACATCATCCTCTGGGCCTGGTTTAATTGCGGATTTGCTTTCTAATGTCGGAGTTTTTTCTGACGGAACTTCTACATAACAGCCGCAGTGGGGACATTCTATAAGTTTTCCTCTTGAACTTTCCGGAACTTTTATCTCTTTATCGCACATTGAACGTGCAAAACTCACCAGACGGCTGCTTTTATCCGGGCTTGCGTGCTCTGCCTGTTTTGGAACAACAACTGGGTGCTTACATTTTGGGCATTTGCCTTTTTTGCCGGCGTGGATTTGGGGCACACTGATTTTCTGGCCACAGTTTTCGCAATGAAACTTAATTGTAAAATCCGCCTTGTCCACCTTCAAACTTCCTTTCCAGGCCTTGCAATTTTCTCACACTCAAAGGCTGTTTTATAAACCTGTTCTATTAAATAATATGCTTTGGAGATGATTATTTTCAGCCGAAATTACCAGCGATTGTTTTTTCCCTTCTTATATTCAAAGATATTACCGCAAGTTACAGGTCCCAGTTGAGTTTATCCTGGTACCGCCAGTAGAACCGTCCCAGGAGGTGAGCACCTACCAATACTAAATAGGTAACGACAGAACGAAGGATAAAACTCCAAAGCTGCGATTCCTGCACTTCCGTGTAGAGCATACCGATTAACACAACCGGTGTAACAAACAATAAAACAAGCCCGCAGTATGGGAAAAACGTGCTGGATATTGAGCGAATGAGCAAACGAGGGTTAAGGCCGATAGCCGAGTCGAACATAACAACGGCCAACAACCCCATTGGAGAAAGGAAGACCGCATAGATTAGTAACAGCCAAAAAATTATGTCGGCCCTCTTAGCGAACAGCATATAGAAAACAAACGGCGTAAGGAAAATCGCGAGACAACCAATTACGTTCACCGTCTGCCAGAACATACCCATAAAACCGGGAGTTGCACCTAATCCCTCAGGCGCTCGCACCCCCCCATCGGCACTATCGCAGACACATTCAACGAAATACCAATATATATAAAGGAAAATAACGATATGAATAACCATAGTGACAAGGTAGAAAAGACAAGAAAGCTGGATAGGAAGAATCGTCCATAGAATATTGATTAACAGCGGTACTCCGATGAAAATCGC
>Ga0209979_1002310_pt1 | contig 18521 bp, 16 predicted proteins | sample AnhtaG_FD_183114 | JGI IMG/M metagenome (GOLD analysis project Ga0209979, IMG submission 183114) | Deep subsurface microbial communities from Anholt, Denmark to uncover new lineages of life (NeLLi) - Anholt_01485 metaG (SPAdes) (version 2) | ecosystem: Environmental > Aquatic > Marine > Oceanic...
GAAGCGTGAAGAAGAGGCAGGGAAGAGAAAGGCGGAGCAACCGGCGCTGTTTGAATTCTAGGATTATCTGGTAATTACTTCAAGGGGACTGGGGGGGCTCTCCCAGCCCCCCTTTTTGTACTGTCACTGAACAAATTAAGCGATTGTTGGATAGGGAGGGATATCATGCCGGGACAGGTGATTGTAACGATTAGAGATAAGCAGTGGGTGGTTGATATCGCCAGCACCTCCTGGGAGTTGTCACAGGGCTTGAGCGGGCTTATGGAGATGGCGACTGGAACTGGCATGCTCTTTGACCTTGGTTTTGAGCAGACCATTGAAGTGACCACCGTGCCGATGCTCTTTCCACTGGATATCGCCTTTCTTTCAGAAGACCTGGTGATTACCAAGGTATACAGCGCTGTTGAACCGGGTTATCTCGTTACCTCGCAGGTACCGGCCCGTTATTTCCTTGAGGTAAACGCAGATGAACTGGAAGGTGTTGAGCTGGGAGATGTCGCCTTTGCCGAGTGGCTGGTCCTCGAAGAAACGCCGGTAACGCCCGACTGGGTACCTGCGATGTTTTCGCTGGCCGGTTTTACGGCCCTGGGGGTACTCATAGTGGGTTTAGCTCAAAATATCACCGGAGAAGCGATCACAGAGCCTGAGAAAGTATCTCTCTGCGTCTCCGACAGTAAGACGGTGGAATGCAAGATCGTTCGCCCGCGGCACTATGAGTTGGTCAGTTGGGTGGGAGCACCGGTACCGGACTACAGCTTCGCCATTGAGCCCGAAGTTAAAGAGCGCAGGATAGACGATGTCCTGAAGAGACTAAAAGAGGGTGTAGATGATATTCAGGACAGCAACAACTTCCGGGAGTTCCTGCTCACCATGTCAAAGTTTCACAACTACAGCATCGGCAACCTGATACTAATTACCATCCAGAGGCCGGATGCCACCCGTGTAGCCGGCTATAACACCTGGAAAGATCTGGGGCGCTGGGTGAAGAAGGGTGAGAAAGGGATTGCCATACTGGCCCCCTGCCTGCCACCCAAAAGCGCCAGGGTAACAGAGCTGGAAGACGAAAAATCGGATGAAGAAGAAAGAGTAACGGAGATAAGGCCTCTATACTTCAAAGTGGTGCATGTTTTTGATATCAGCCAGACAGAGGGCAAGCCACTGCCCGAGTTCGAGGTGCCGGCGCTGACCGGGGAGGCGAACTATGAACTCTTTACCGAAGTACTAAAGCTAGCCGAATCGCAGGGGCTGGACGTCAGCTTTGAGTCGAGACCCGACCAGGATCCGGCCATTAAGGGAATGTACTCGGGAAAGATGATCTGGATTAGACCTGAGGAGTCCCGGGCACAGCAGCTTAAAACACTGCTCCACGAGATAGCGCATTACTATTCGGAAGGTGTGTTCCGAATGTCACGGCGGAATGCGGAAACGATCGCCGAGAGCGTGGCCTTTACCGTTGGGGCCCACTTCGGTTTCGACACCGGTGTCAGGTCGTTTCCTTATGTGGCACTGTGGGCCGAAGATAAGAAGGTGTTGGAGCAGAACCTGGCCGATATCCGTAAAGTCTCCACCAGGATTATCGACGCCCTGAAGCCGGAAGCGACTAAAGTGGCGGTGACCAGATGAGGATTATGCATGGTTATTGAGTTGAGACCAACCAGAGGAGGCTTTTTAAGGCCTTTCGGCTGTGGCTGGTTTATCAGGGAGTTTCTGCTGGGTAAAGGCCCGGAGGGCTCGCTTGCTATCGACCCGGAACGCGGCGCTGCCCAATCCGATATCAATTATGAGTATAAAGAAGCTCTAGCCCGGGCAACCGCCAGGGAACGTGCTGAGCGGATTATCAGTCGTATGGTGCTGAGCGGCGCCGACGTTACTGAAGAACAGGCAGAGCGAATCTATGAACGTGAGCTTAAGAAGGTATCCCGCAAGTTTACCCACATGCGATATCACTCGTTCCTGATGTACTTCGGGGTGCTCAAGCGCCTGGGCTGGGTCGAGACAACCGGTCAGACTGAGGCGTCAACGATACAGGAGTATTACCATCCAGCTCCGGGCCGAATATACTACCGTCTTACGGAAAAGGGGATTGCTGCCGGGGATGAGCTGTGGTCTAATCCTCTTTTTACTCTATACCCCGAAATCGGCCCAAGCCACATGAAGAGACCCGATTAACCCTATTTACATATTTACGCTCCCCAGCCAACTTCTTCAGTGGTAACTTGATACTTAAATGTGACATTATGCAATTTCGTCAGGTAAACCATTAGAATGTCATATCTGATATGACGAAATGGACTTTGTTTGAAGGGGTAGTGAATAACCCCCCCAGCAAGCTGGGGGGTTGAAAGTGGCTATTTTTATAAATGACATTTTGCGAAGCTACATGTATACCCGTCTACAGGGAGATCCATTGCCCTACGGTATCCACAGCGCAATCCGCACCAAAATGTTTAGTGAAAAGGCGGAAATAGTAGAGCTCCTCTTTGCTGCGGATTATGGGGTACTTGCCCTGTGCCTCGGTTAGTTCATGGTCTGGAATCTGTTTCTCGAAGTAGGCTGGTAACACATTGGCGGCGCCAGAGCCTTGAGAGAATTCCTCTTTACTCCGCCAGACTATAGATTCGGGCAGCAGGCCTTCGTAGGCTTTGCGGAAAATCCACTTTTCGATTTTCTGGTCTTCCTCAGGCTTTTGCTTATATTGAGGAGGTATCGCCATGGAATACTGGAGCAATTCCCCGGATATCAATGGAGTCACGACCCGTATGGAGTTGCACATGTTCATACGGTCCAGACGCAACGAGGCGTTATTGTGCAAGAAACCAATGCATTCCATCTGCTTTGCGAACAACTCTTCAGTGGGGCAGTGTGCAAGATATTTATATCCACAAAACACCTCGTCACCACCCTCACCGGAGAGCAGCACCTGGATGCCTTGTTCTTTGGCATAGCGGGAGATGAGATAGTTGGGAACGGCACTTCTTACCAGAGAGGGGTCAAAGGATTCCAGGTAGTAAATTACCTCGGGCAGAGCCTCAAGGATCTGTTTTAGGCTCACGTCAAGCTCGTGATGTTCGGAGTCGATGTAGCTGGCCATGATGCGAGCGCTGCGGATATCCTCGCTCTCCCCCACCCCAATGGCAAAGGTCCTCAGTCTGGCACTCTGTCCGAATTTATCCTTGTGTGCCTTACTGCCGATGTAGCTGATGACACTGCTATCCATTCCACCACTGAGCAGGCTGCCAGTGGGTACGGCCAAGTCTATCCGATTGTAGAAACTTCGCTCGATAATCTCCCGGATGGCACCAGTCATTGTATCAACGCTGGATTCCCAGAATTTCGGCGGACTTTCTGGCAATTCAGCGAATCTGGTAAACTGGCCGCTGCGGTCCATGTAATGGCCATTGGGGAACTCATAAACCTCTTTGGTTACCTGTAAGACGCCCTTGAGCTCCGAGGCAAGGTACAAGGTACTGTCTTTCCAGCCATAGAAAAGAGTTTTGATACCGAGCAAATCGCGCGCCGCCAAGACCTCCTTCCCATCGGAGATAACCAGCGCGAATACGGTATCAGTCAAGTACTTGAGCATCTCCCTGCCATGTTTCTCATAAAGGGCAAGGAGCAAGCGCTCCTCCCTGAAAGGCCCGTCAGGTATGTTATAGTCTCGAGCCAGGTCAGGCCAATTACCCATCTGGCCATCATAGCAGATCATCAGGTTGGGGTTGCTGGGGCTACGGACAGGGATACTCGTACCATTACCACTAACGGCCCCGTCGGCCTGGAGATAGTTCTGGGCCAGGATTATTTGGTCACCTTCATATATCGCTGAGGCATAAGGTCCTCTGTGGGCGATTACCTGCATCATAGCTGCCACTTCATCCCGATTGGAGTTGCTCAAGGCAATAGCCAATCCGCTCATCTGATAACACCTCCTTAGAAATAGCACCGGGCGAAGGAATGCCTATTTAACAATCTCGAAGATAGCCACCAGCCCGTGCCCACAGCCCAGTCCTTTTTGAAGCCCCATCTCGAGTTCCCTGAGACAGTAGCCTAGTTGGGGTTCCACCAAGCTAGCCCTTGGGGTTCCTATTCTCGTTACTGTCGCTACACTCACTACCTTTTTCATGGTACTGAGTGTTCTTCTGACGACTGCTGGTGTCCCCAGCGGGGTTTCCGGGAGAGCGCTTTGCTCCATTAGTGCCTTGGTGTAGGTTATGAGGTAATTCCACCAATCGGTAAGTTTCTGGTGGTAGGCATTTATCTCGGGGAAATCTTCTTTAGGAACATAGTGAATAAGAAGCTCATCCAGGTTAGCGGACACATTGGGCTCAAAAAGTAAATTCACCAATCGTCGCAGGGGCTGACAGTGGGGGTTATACTGCGCTGTATCGATATGACGGCCCACAAAAGATGAGCGGTCGGCTACCGTGCGCACGGTAATGGTTCCGCCAGCCTGCTTCTTAGCACGCCGGTAAATTTGCTCCACCTCGCTGCGCCCCATTATCCTTAGCGGGAAATATGTTATCTCTTCTTGCTGTGTCTCATCCCCTGGATATATGTATGAAATAGCGTAATCCATCCACTGGTTATTCTTAAAATCCCTTGTCCACAGCGTTTGCCATTCATATGAGAAGCGCCCCAACCAGTCAATAATGATGAGAGCACCATCTCGGCTATGCTCAGCGATGTTACTTAAAAGCTCCACGGTCTGCTCATCAGTATTGTGGGATAGTGTTCCGTAGTTAGCCAGATACAGGTCGTAGGACTCTTCAGCCCCAAAGTCAAAGTCGTTAAAGTCCGCATAGAGAAAGCGCATATTCTGTTTATTGCCATAGGTATCCCGGCCTTGCTCTAGCAGCCCCTCGTTGATATCAATCCCCAGGTAGGACTCAACCATATTTGGTTCTAAAACCTTTGTGTTGTGCTCTGAAATTAAGGAACTACTGCCGTTGATACTGGTGATAAACTCGAAGCCGTCCCCGCTGCCGCATCCCAGGTCAAATACGCGCAGTCCTTCACCACGCTCCTTCTTTCGGGCCACCAGCCGTTCCAGGTAGGGTCTGAGGTAGAGTCCCAACTGCTCATCTTCCCAGAAGCGGCGCACGTTATCGTATTTGCCCAGAAGCCCCCCGGGCTTTTGGTATTGCCCGCTCTTGAGAGCTTCATCATAAGCATCTGTCTCGGCCATAAATCCTCCCAACTGTTTAGGCAGACCTTAGAGATTCCACGACTGCTACCGCCTGGAAGCCATCGGCACCGTAGCCATCGGCACCAATGCTTTGGGCGAACTCCTCCGAGACAGGCGCCCCACCGATGATAACTTTGACTTCGTCCCTCAACCCGCTCTCTTTGAGTGCCTGGATAGTATCTCCCATCTGCATCATGGTGCTGGTGAGCAGGGCTGATAGCCCCAGAAACTGAGGACGCTCTTTCTTCACGGCATCCACGATGGCCTGAGGGGTAATATCATTACCCAGGTCCTTGACTGAGTAGCCCGCACCCCTAAGTAATATCGTGACTATACTCTTACCAATGTCGTGGAGATCCCCCTTCACCGTAGCCACAATTATCTTCCCCTTAGCTTTGATACCACTCTCGGCAAGGTGGGGTTCCAGTATCTCCATGGCGGCTCCCACCGCTTCAGCCGAGGCTAGCATATCCGGAATGAAGTACTCCTTGGTCTCAAATTTCTGTCCTACAATGCTCATGCCCTGAGTGAGTCCCTGGTTGATTATCTCCTCGATTTTCACACCCTGAGCCAGGGCTTCGTTGACCAGTTCGCTCACCGCGGGCTGACCTACCATCCCTTCGTCCATCCCTTCGTCGTCCTGGGTTACTCTCCCCTGAATAACATTCTCTCGAATTAAGCTGATTATATCCTTTGTCATTTTCCCCCCTCCCTTTTTTAGGAATCTCTTAGCCTGGTCAATAAGCCAGGCACCTGCTGAAATACCCTGTCTATCGTCACTTTATCTATGTGCCGAGGCGGCAGTAACAACAACTCCTCCATGCGTTCTCGCGCCCCGAGCAACGTTCCGTCTGTCATATCTTTACTCCCAAAGGGGTAGGGGGGCGAAATTTCACCGGAATGAAGAGCACTCCGTACAAACCGCACATAGAGCTTATGTGAGGTGCCCATGACCCGCCGTACTTGCTCCAGACATTCTGAAATCCCGTCGGCGGTCACCACCGGCTGTGATGCAAACCTCTTCACCATACTTATGTGAGCATCGTCCAGCACTGCCTGCACCGGACAAAAGGTATTGGTTCGTTCCAGAAGACCGAAGGCATAATGGAGGTATTGAGGGCCAGCGAGAGTCACCAGAATGTGAGAGAACAGTCTTTCTACTGAGGCCTGGATGCCTGGTATCTTTGTGTCGGAAATGCCCGCGGTGGAATAGCACGGTAAGCCATAATAACGGGCCATCTGCACACAGTCAATGTTGTACTGGCTGAACTCAGGGACTCCATAGGAATCGTTAAGGTCGTCCATACTCGCCCTGCCTGGCACGCTGCCATAGAGCACGGGTGTCCCGCTGTTTACAAGCTGGGTCAGGGCTATACCTGTTAGAATCTCAGCATTGATTTGGGCTACCATGCCCTCTTCCCTGATAGGGGCGGTGGAGCCGCCCTGGGGGGAACTGGAGATGACCAGAGGAATGCCCCTCTTGGCTACCTCTATCGCCGTCTGTGTGGTGCCGTCGACAAGCTGCAGGGGGCTTTTTATTACGGAGGTGATGAAAGAGATAATGGGATTCTGCTTGAACTTTTCCTCACCACCGGCTATAAGCTGGACCATCTTGAGCACATTAGCCAATTGGCTAAGCTGGGTTAGTCCAGACATGACATGCTTGGTGGTATTGTTCAAGGAAGCAAAGAACTTATTCACGTCCTTGTTGTCATCGTTGATATCATCATCCTGAATGTTGACGGTACGTAGAAAGCTATCCCAGGAATCGAGACGTTCACAAAGCTGTGCTGCCTTAGCCAGCCTGTCAATGGTACCTTTCTCTACTCTGAATACCGGGGAATCAATCTCATGGTCCGGGTCATGCTTGCTGACAAAAGTCTCCACATCCACATCCAGCCAGTTGTTGGCTTCGGAGCCTGAGGCGAAGCGTACTCTGGGTTCATTCCCATCCAGGACCAGGCAGTTATCCTCGTCCCGAGCCCCCAGCTTGACTATCTTGGGTGCTGCCGACAGTGTCTCGGTAATGACCTTCTCCGGTATCTTGAGCTGCCACCGAACCGGACCCTCCTGCTCGATAGGAATGACCTCGGCACCACAGTCACTGAAGGCTTCTGCGGCGTCGCGATTAAAACAGATTATACCGGGATCAATCAGGATGGCCAGAGAAGCCCGGTGTATCCGTTCCACCTGTTCCAGATTGAGTCTCTGGTATGGTTCTACCAGTACTCCTTGTCGTGCCATTACCATCTCCTAATTTGCTATAATACTTTTCCTGTGGGCTCTGATATAGCCTCTGCACGAACGGTCTTTCCCGGTAAGCATATCAGCCGTCTTGACGAGGTTCATAATCTTAGTGTCAAGCGGGTCAAGGATTACTGCATCGAGACCGGCATAGGCTGCCATCAGCAGGAAGACGCCGTTGATCAGATGCCTGCCGGGCAGACCGTAGGAAATATTGCTCAGCCCCATCACCGTCCTGCATGCTGGAAAGCGGGATTTGATTCTCTCTATGGTACGCAGGGTAATCAACCCTTGGTTGGTATCCACGGCAATGGGGAGTACCAAAGGGTCGAATAATACCTGCTCTTCCTCTACTCCCAATCGGGTCAGGTGTGCCATTATCGTTTCACAGGCGGCCAGCCGCTCTTCAACACTGTTGGGTATCCCATATTCTCCCATGGCCAGTGCTATTACCCACGCCCGGCGCTCTGCTGCCAGAAGGCCGATGGATGCTAGCCTTGCCGGTTCGGCGGTGACGGAGTTGATTATCAGTCTTTCCCCTTGGTATTTGTGCAACGCAGCCTCTATCATCTCCGGAGCGTCACTATCAATAGCCAGCGGCTTGTCTGTGGCAGCAGAAACTACCTCGACGAGCCACTCCATGGCTGCCACTCCGTCCTGCCCATAGCTGTTGCCAGCAGCACCGGCATTCACATCAATGAAATCAACGCCAGCGGCAGCCTGAGCTATGGCCAGGTTTGCTATGTATTCCCCATTCCTTCCGGCAATAGCTTCGGCAACAGACCGGTTCGATGCGTTGATTTTTTCTCCAATTACCAGCACGCGTTACTCCACAATACCCGGGATTTCAGAGAGTACCTTGTTCCTTACCTCGGTCGGCAGTTGGTAACTGTCGTTGGACATAATCTCCTGTACTGTCTCCGCTGCTTTCTCCCAGGTGGTTTTCTTGCCCTCAGCCTCCCATTCCTCTCGACTGTTCCTGTCGCTCAGGGTGGGTTGGTAGTGCTCGCTACGCATAAAATGCCGGGTGTGTCTGGCAGTGACAAAATTACCCCCCGGCCCCACCTGCTTGATAAGGTCAAGAGCCAGGGTTTCATCATCGACCCTTATACCCTCGACTGCCCTCATCACCATTCCTAATATCTCGTTATCGATAACGTATTTTTCATAGGAGACTGTCATGGCAAATTCCATAAGTCCGGCAGCGTCATGGATGAAATTGGCGCCGGCCAGAGCACAAAGCAGATTGGTAATAGCAGACTCATAGCCACTCTGGGCATCTAATACCTTGGAGTCGGTCATACCGCCGGTGGCGTAGAAGGGAAGTTGGTAGAACTGAGCCATCTGGGCGCCGGCTGCGTTGATCAGCCCCATCTCAACCGGGCCTGCCAAGTACTTGAGGTCCCTCAAATCAGTGCTGGAGGCCACAGAACCAAAAACGACCGGTGTTCCTGGATTAGCAACCTGGGCTAGCATGACACCCATCAGGGAATCCACAGTCTGGATTACCAGGTTTCCGGCAAGGGTGACTGGTGAAGTAGCCCCACATAACGGCTCGGCGGGACATACTAAGGGGATACCATTCTCGGCGATGGACACCACCAGGTCGCCGTAGTGTCCGTCCATCTTTAAGGGGCTTATGCTGCAGGCTATCATTGAGATGAGGGGGCGCTCCCGAAGCGCTTCGGCAGAACCTGCCACCATCTCTGCCATCCGTATCACTCGCTTCACTCCATCAATGGTATAAACACCCCCCATGACGTGTTTTGTGATATTATCAAGACCAGCAAAGAAACGATTCACATCCACCTGTTCCACGGGTAGCTCGTTGGGATAGGTAGGCAGCAGGAACAGGTGAATATTATCCAGGTGGTCAACCAGTTTGGCAATGTTCCTCAAATCTTCCAGAGTAGCCAGGCGCTTCTGTTCGGTATCCGGCTCATAAATATATAGAGCGGTGCCACCAGTTCCTGCGTATACCCGGTTGCCGCCCAAGAGGATATCCTGCTTCTCGTCTTGGCCGCAGAGCCTGATCTCTGAGGGAGCCATTCTTATCAGCTCCAGAACCTTTTCTTGAGACAGGCACACTCGGTGCTTCTCACTATCCACCTTGGCTCCGGCTTTGGCAAAGAGTGTTAATGCCGTCTCTGAATTTACCTCAAAGCCTACCTCTTCGATTATCCAGAGTACAGCCTGGTGCACCTTGGATATAGACTCCTCGGTGAGCGGCTTAAAGCTGCCTCCAGACAATCCTCTTCGAATCATATTCATGTATTTTACCTTCTGCCCACACAATCATGTTTGTCGCAGGTTTTGCATGGGTTGTAACCCTCTATATCGTGGGAACCAATACCAATAATGCCCGATATCGACTTGCGAGGGAGCATCAGGCACCCATCAGTCAACTGAACCCCGGCGCAATCCCCTTTCATCGATTGAAAGACACTCTTCTGCTGGCTTACATCCCAGTCGCAGTAACCGGGGCTGAAGCGGCGGCTTATGGTAAGCCCCTGATTATGAGCTACCTCGCTTATCTGGCTTTCTACAGAATCGGCTAGCCTCTCTGTAGCATCCGATCCTATGGCATCCAGTACTGCTGATTGTAGTACGAGTCCGCCCTGACCCAACTGGGCGACTGTGTCCTCAAGGTATCTGCCGATTGTAAGCACGAACACAGCCACTTTGCCGGCTTTCTCCAGCAGCCGAGCAATTACTTCACTTTCAAAAATGGCGCCGTCCTCAAGGACTACGCTGGTCCCATCGACCAGTTCAATATCCCTGACGACATATGAGAATGACGGCGAAAAAAACTGGTGTGCGTTCTTCACATAATCATTGACCAAAGACTCCATCCGGGCTGAAGGCTCAGAATCAGGAGGGTACCCAATATCGTGCAGCACCCGTCGTCTATCGATGTCAAATCTACTACTTGCAGTTACCATGATACTTTCACCTCACTTTACCCGCGTTCCGTATGCTTTACCAGAAGCATATGTACTGCACTTCAACTACAACCATTCTATTTGTCATACGTAGGGGAAGAATGAAGTCTTACAGTCCGCAATATAAAAATCGCAAAGATGGGAAGAGATTACTTGGGGTACTTGGGGTACTTGGGGAGCAATGTGGGGGGAACAAGCAAACTGGGCGGTTTTCGGGAAGAATTTGAGTGGATAGGATATTCAAAAGCCAGACAGAATCTATCATGGGTGGGCTGATTTGTCTCTAAAATAGTCTATGAGTTAAGTCTAGATGAATAGACATGATAGATACATCCCCATCTTCCGTGCTATCTTTCTAGCGTCAGATCACTCCTCTACCTCCTTGAAAAATTCTCCGCTCCTTCCCCAACCTGATTGATTTATTATTATTTTAGCATCTCACCCCCCCCCCTGTCCAGCGCTAGCTTGGGTACCTAGTGGGAAGGCAAACATGAGTTTCTTGTTGTTAAGGTTCTCTTATCATCTATAACGGCTCCTCAACTAGCATAATAACAGCAGAACCAACGTGGACTAATATATATCTACAGGTTCCTAGCCCATTCCACAGCGTTTCGGAAGATATGGAAACCGTTACCGTGCTCCTTGGCTCCCAACCTTGTCCATTGCGGATGCTGAGTGCCTCGAACATGACGCTCAGGGTGCGGCATTAAGCCAAAAACCCACCCGGAGCTATCACAAATACCAGCAATATTCCCTACCGAGCCGTTAGGATTGTGCGGATAATCGGCTCTATTGTTTCCATGCTCATCAGTGTAATACAGGGCTACTTTTAGCTGAGGCAGGACTCCGGGTTTGGTAACGACTTTCCCATCACCATGGGCAATAGGAAGATACATACTATCAATTCCTTCAGTAAAAACGCACGAGCATTCCTTATTTACTCCCAGATGGACCCAGTAGCATTCGAGCTTACCTGAGTCATTGGTGGTAAAGGTCAATCACTGGTGAAGATGCTGCGATGGTTCCGGTAAAAAACCGGCTTTCACCAGTGCCTGAAAGCCATTGCAAATTCCAAGAATTATTTTCCCATCTTCGATAAACCGCGGTATATCTTCACCCCACCGGCAGTGGTAGCTTTGAGCTTCCCAGCGTTTTCTTCACCCCACCGAAACCCTTAAATACATCAATAATTATTACCTGCATAACCTCTCCTCCCTATTCTAAAACGAGCTAGTTCTTGAAATTTCACCTTATGACTTTTTGTTTACTTATAGCCAGATTGCACAAAAGTCAGTTTTGTTTAGCCATCGGTTGGCCTCTTGCGATGATAATTTACCCCCTGCTACAGAGTACCCAATTATGCAGTCACGCCTATCTAGGTTAGCTTATTGTTCATACACAGCAAAAACTTCTTTTATGTATACCGCCGTATTATGTAGTATAATGTTGATAAATCAGAGTTCGGACGGCGGGGGAGGTCGTGAAACAAGCAAATTTCAAGCTGTTGATTCAATATATACTCACTATTGAAAAAGAACTGGTTGCTGGCAATGCTACTGAGCACACCCATCGCCCAGCATTGAAAACCTTGGTAGAAGGCTTGGCAAAGGGTGTTACTGCCACTAATGAGCCCCAGCGAACTGAATGTGGTGCCCCCGACTTCCTAGTTACTAAAGGTGCTCTCACGGTTGGCTACATTGAGGCTAAGGACGTCGGTAAGAGTCTGGATGAAGCTGAAAAGTCGGAACAGCTGAAGCGATACCTCGACTCATTGACTAACCTGATACTCACTGATTACCTTGAGTTCCGCTGGTACGTGGATGGTGAACTGCGCCGTCCTTCAGCACGCTTGGGGACACCAACAAAGGATGGCAAAATCAAGCGCGATAAGGCTGGTGTCCAAGCCGTAGCTGAGCTTCTGAATGATTTTCTGACTCACAAGGCTGAGGCTGTAGGCACGCCGAAAGAACTGGCAAAACGGATGGCACGCTTAGCTCACAGACTCCGTGAACTGGTTACGGCTGCTTTCGAGAAAAAGCTAAATTTGCCGTCGCTTGGCAACCTTTACAAGGCATTCTGCGATACCCTTGTGCCCGACCTTACAATCGAGCAATTCGCCGATATGTATGCCCAGACTATTGCTTACGGGCTATTCGCTGCTCGATGCAATAGCCCTAATGGTACAAAGTTCACTCGTCAATCCGCCAGGGATCTTGTGCCGAGAACTAATCCATTTCTCCGTAACATCTTTGACCACATTGTCGGCGCTGGACTACCGGAAATAATCGCTCCCGAGGTTGATGACTTGGTGCAGTTGCTGGCGCAGGCTAACATGACTTCAGTCCTGAAAGACTTCGGTAAGCACACGGCGAAGGAAGACCCGGTGGTACACTTCTACGAGACTTTTCTTGCTGAGTATGATCCCAAAGCTCGCGAGATGCGCGGTGTCTACTACACTCCTGAGCCAGTGGTCTCCTACATTGTCCGCTCTATTGACCACCTGCTGAAGACTCGTTTCAACAAGCCCCGGGGACTGGCTGATGACAAGACGCTCGTTCTTGACCCGGCGGTGGGTACTGCCACCTTCCTCTACATGGTAATAAACGGGATTCACGAAGCCATGCTCAGCCAGAAGCAGAAGGGCATGTGGAACGGCTACGTCGCTGAGAAGCTTCTGCCGCGTATCTTTGGCTTTGAATTGCTTATGGCACCCTATGCCGTAGCTCACCTCAAGCTGGGGCTTTTGCTACAGCAGACAGGCTACCAGTTTAAGACTGACCAGCGCCTGGGCATCTACCTTACCAACACGCTGGAAGAGGCGATTAAGCACTCAGAGGTTCTCTTTGCCCAGTGGATAAGTGAGGAAGCTAACGCTGCTGCCCAAATCAAGAAAGAAAAGCCAATAATGGTAGTGCTCGGAAATCCACCGTATTCTGGACATTCAGCAAATAAAGGCCCCTGGGCGAAGCAGTTGGTTGAGAAGTATAAAACCGTCGATGGTAAGCCTTTGGGAGAAAAGAACCCCAAGTGGCTTCAGGATGATTACGTCAAGTTTCTGGCGTTCGGGCAGTGGCGTATAGAACTCAGTGGGCGAGGCATCTTGGGCTTCATTACCAATCATGCCTACTTAGATAACCCCACATTCAGAGGTATGCGCCAATCACTTTTGAATAGCTTCACCGACGTTTATATCCTGAATCTTCATGGCAACGTCAAGAAAAAGGAAGTTGCCCCGGATGGTGGCAAAGACGAAAATGTTTTTGACATACAGCAGGGGGTGGCTATCGGTCTTTTCATCAAAGAGATAGGAAAAGACAGCCCAGCCAAAGTTCGCTATGCTGAACTCTGGGGTTTGCGCGAAGGGAAGTACCATACCTTACTGGAAACAGACATCGATAAGACAGAGTGGGCAGAGCTTACGCCGAGCAGCCCGTTCTACCTCTTTGTACCTGTTAAGGAAGAACTGTTGAGTGAATATCAGAAAGGCTGGAAGGTGACCGATATTTTCCCCACCAACAGTGTGGGTATTGTCACTTCAAGAGACCATTTTGTCATGGATTTTGACGACTCGACGCTCAAGGAACGGATAACCAGTTTCAGAGGGACTGCCTTAAGCGATGAGGAGATTAAAGAACGCTTCGAGCTGGATGACAAACAGGGCTGGAGTGTTTCGGATACCCGCAAAGCAGTCCGTCAGGACAAAGATTGGGAGACCGGATTCACCAGATGTCTTTATCGTCCCTTCGATATCCGTCACGTCTTTTACCATAAAGCTGTTATAGAGCGCATTCGCCAAGAAGTCATGCATAATATGCTGGCAGGTGATAATTTAGCACTCATCACCTCCCGTATGACTAAGGGTGAAACTTACAAGCATACTCTTGCTTCAAGAATAATTTCCGAAGTCATTTTGCTATCTCCGAATACGTCAAATAATGCATTTGTTTTTCCCCTCTACATATATCCACTAGAAAAGAAGGTAAAGCCAGATAAGAGCGGCGGTAACGAGGGTGGAGTTCAAGACGTTATGACACTACAAGAAAAACGTGAGCCGAACCTCAACCCTGAGTTCATTACCGCTTTCTCAGACAAGCTGGGACTAAAATTTATTGAGGATGGTAAAGGAGACCTTCAAGAGACCTTCGGGCCAGAAGATGTCTTCAACTACGCCTACGCTGTCTTTCACTCACCAACTTACCGCAGCCGGTATGCAGAGTTTCTCAGGATAGACTTCCCTCGACTGCCGCTGACTTCTAATAAGGAGTTTTTCAAGGCGCTGGCAGAAAAGGGTGCCGGGCTGATCTCGCTGCACCTTATGGAAGCGCCGGTTCTTGAACAGCAGCGCACCCAGATAAAGTTCGATGTCTCTGGTTCCAACATTGTAGAGAAGGTCACCTACGATGAAACTGCCAAGCGCGTCTATATCAACAAAGAGCAGTACTTTGAAGGAGTGCTGCCAGAGGTATGGAACTTCCACATCGGTGGTTACCAAGTCTGCCAGAAGTGGCTTAAGGATCGCAAGGGCAGAACCCTTACCTATGGCGAACGAGTCCATTACCAGGAAATTGTGATAGCTTTGAGAGAGACCATCCGACTGATGCAAGAGATAGACCAATCGATTCCAGCTTGGCCATTAACATAGGGCGGTAGTATCATGGCAAAGAAATCAACCAGGAAGGATTATGAATTCTTTGTCAATGGTAAACCGGCCTCCTTGCTTGAGATTGCAGAGAGCACCGGTGACGATAGAGTATGGAAATCATTCTTGGAAAGACATGGGCTGCACTACAGTGTATCGGCAGACAGGTATCTTAGGGGCAAGCTGGGAGAGTATTTGAATGCGCGGGAGATTACCATTGTTACCGGTATTAAGGGGCGTATACTACGCAAATGGAGAAACCAAGGAATCCTACGAGCTGAACAAATGAAGGGCAGGTGGTATTACTCTGTAAGAGACTTGGTTAACACTATCAAATCGGCGGACATAAAGGATATCAGGTCCTGACTCTTTACCTCCTGCCTCATTTCGGCTTCTCCCTACTAGCCACCGTTCCCAAGTCACAATTCGTCATATTGTTCAATTTGTAGAAAGAGCTACAAGCATGACGGGCTGATAACCCGGAGGTCGTTGGTTCGAATCCAACCCCCGTTGCCATAAATTGAATAACACCTTGAACCTAATTCAAGGTGTCAAGCTTTCGAGCTTATAATAGGGATGTGCGAAACTATATGAGACTAAACAGCTATTAGTGACCCCCAATCTCCGAAGAATAATATTATGTAGAATGTGGAAGAAACACCCACACACATTGCAGCTTTTGTGGTAGTTCTACCTCTCGGTCTGCTCATATCCTAATTGCATAGCTTTTTCCCCCCAGCCCTTGGCCATCTTGAAAGGAACCCCTTTCTTGCCAACTCCATATGACCATTCACACCAAAATTCTCTACATACTTTCGGCCTGGTATCGTAAATTTCGCATACATATTTCCCGGCGCTAATCTCTTTGAGGAATGGACAATAGAGCAGTTCTTCTCCAGTCTTAGAATCTATCCATAGGTCACCATGACCTTGCGGTAGACCTACCCAAGCGTAGCGAAGAATATCCCATCGTCCTTGACGCTTCCATCGTCTATAATCACTCGGTGTCATGATCAATTCTGAGCCACCCTCTCTGCAACACTTGCCGCACATGGAACACTTTGGCCTCTTTCTAGCTTTATTAGTCATCTCCGCTAAATTATAGCAGTTCTCAACATTAAAATTCATAGGACTTGATAACCCCACTTTATAGTGCTACCATTCAGGTAGTGAAATGGTCGATAAATCTGTCTTTGGCTTTCAATGGCATATTACAGATAGATGCAATCTCCGATGTGTTCATTGCTATCAAGAGGACTATTCAGGTTCCAATGAACTAGACCTTGATGGACTTAAGCACGTTGCTGATGAAATTATTAGAACGCTATCCAAATGGAACAAAAGAGGTGATATTGCAATAACCGGGGGTGAGCCCCTATTAAAAGAGGAAATGTTTCCTCTTTTACACTATCTTGAATCAGCAGACGAGATCTCTTCCTTAGACATTCTCTCTAACGGAACTCTGATAAATAATAAAATCTTGGTCCAGATTCAACAATTAACAAAGTTGAGATGTGTTCAAGTATCATTGGAAGGAGCCAGTCCTGAAACAAATGACGCTGTCCGTGGCAGAGGCACATTCGATAAAATCCTGACTTGTATACGGTTATTAAGGAGCAAGAATATCAAAGTAAATATTATGTTCACATTGCAGCGAAGGAATATGAATGACATTCCTTCACTTATTGACCTAGCAGTGGCGGAAGGTATAAGCTCTTTAACGATAGAGCGATTTGTGCCTATTGGCTCGGGGGCTAAAATTCGGGAAGAATTACTTCTACTAGAGGAAATAAAAAGAGTGTTTGATTACATTTCCAAGCGTGCCGAGCAGGAAATCAATATAGGCGGGCTGACTTCTATCTCACGCTCCCGACCATTATGGGTAATGTGTAATAGAAATACAAGCTCTCTTGGCGTTGACACGTCTAACAAAGATACTGCCGGTGGCATTTGCTCAGTTGGGCTTGACGGACTATGCATATTGCCAGATGCTACAGTCCTACCGTGCAGAAGGCTACCTATTCCGATTGGTAACCTTAAAAATGACTCCCTTCTTAAAATTTGGCATACATCTGACCTGCTGTGGGAAATTGCAGATAAACGTAATCTAAAGGGCAAGTGCAATTCATGTGAGTATATAACAAGGTGTAGCGGGTGCAGGGCAATGGCATATGCTTGCACCGGGGATTACCTAGCAGAAGACCCCCAATGCTGGAAACAAGAAACTGACAGGAGAGGGAGGCAATACGATGGAGAAAGTCAAGGACTTAAGAAGACCAAAATTTCGCAAAGTCAGTGAACTTACTAATGAAGAGCTGACAGATCCCGACTTCCGAATAAAGCATTTAGAAAAGCTAAACAAAGGCAAGCCTGCAATTACTTGTAGTAAGTGCCATCATTGCCGATGAAGTGATAATCCTATATTTGGGGGATTACAGTTCTCTTATCTGAAATTAAGGTAGTGACACAAATATACTTGTCACAGGAAGGCTATCTCCGCATAAGAATTAAATTCAGGCTAATATAGGTTAAGAAAATGACGGAAAAAATCTATCATAATGAAATAGTTGAGCAGCTGAAAAAATGGATCGAGCAGGACAAGAAGAATTTCCCCAATGGGGAGACATATACAACATTTGAAGATATCCCGGAACTCCGTAAGAAACTCGCTGAAGGAAAACTGACTGTAGACCTTCGATATTCTGTTGACCTTATTCATGCTGAAAAAAGGGAGGAGGAAGTAGACCCAAAGGATAAGAAAGCGGGAGGAGAAGGGGTAAAAGTTGTATCCTACTATACTCTTTTCCTAGTTTCCACAGGTAGTATATCAGGCGAAGGACAAAGTGAAACACGCGGAATATCGGATCCCCTAAAAGAAAGATTGCTATTTTATCAGTATTATTTTGCTCGTATCTCAGAGCCCAAGTGTATCAGAATAATTCTTGTTGTTCCATCTGATACGGATATATCTCCTGAAGCTAAAAGCGATGTTTTTGAAGAATATCGGATTGGTTTATGGAAGGTTGATGTAAAGAAAGACATAAAGCAAGAAGAAGTCGCTGCTGAGTTCGTCCGCGACCGAATGATTAAAGCGTTCAATATATCAGTTAAAGATCCTGACGATATGGGAGATGCAATAAAAGGTATATCAGAAGAAATAGATGTAGCCGAAACTACGCTCAGGCAAGCTATTGAAAATAGGGCTGAGGATTTCGCCACATTTTTTGAACAATACGTTCTTGAGGCTGTTGATGCTATTGCAGAAATTCAACCGGAGCAAATTGGTAAAAGGTACATTGATAGACAACTTATAGACAGGGTATTAAAACTGCGCAATGTCCCTTGCTTAATGGAATGTCGTGACTTGGTTAACGAACATCTTAATAAGAAAATCGATGATTACGTATTCGTCGGAGAGTGTTTTGGTGATCTTTGGAAGAATACTTTCGATATGGATTTCCCACCAACGCTAGAAAATTATGAACAGTTCTTACGACGATTCTTTCCCCAATAT
>Ga0209979_1002311_pt1 | contig 18519 bp, 21 predicted proteins | sample AnhtaG_FD_183114 | JGI IMG/M metagenome (GOLD analysis project Ga0209979, IMG submission 183114) | Deep subsurface microbial communities from Anholt, Denmark to uncover new lineages of life (NeLLi) - Anholt_01485 metaG (SPAdes) (version 2) | ecosystem: Environmental > Aquatic > Marine > Oceanic...
GACCTCAGGATATGCCCCAGCAGGTGGCCCTGGGGAGTTTCGACCTGGCTATCACCGGGCGGGACTGGCTCCTTGACCACCTCCGGCGGTTTCCCTCGAGCCCGGTGGAGGAGGTGGCGGATCTGGGGCGAGGGCGCTTCGCCATCGTGGCTACGGTGTACCAGGACCTGCCCGCGACGACCGTGGGGGAGGCCGTGGCCCAGTGGCGGGCCCAGGGCCGAAAGGCCATACGGGTGGCCTCCGAGTACACCAACGTGGCCGACCACTACGCTCGCTGGCGTCATCTGGGCCACTATCAGGTGATCCCGGTCAGCGGGGCATCGGAGGGTTTCGTGCCGGAAGACGCCGAGTTGCTGATCGAGGGGATGGAGACGGGGAGGTCGCTGGCGGCCAACCGGCTGAAGCCTATCGAGAGGCTGTTCGAATCGACCACCTGCCTCATCGCCGCTCGCCGACCGCTGGAGGGCCGCAGGCGCAAGCTGGTTGAAGGCCTGGTGTCCCGGCTACGGGAGGCGGGCGCAGGGGCGCCCACGGGGCCTCGGGAGGGCTAGGGTATGCCTCCCATCGGGCTGCACATGATCCTGGGCAGGGAGCTGGCGGCGGAGCTGCGTCATCCCTTCATCGAGGCGGACCGTGGCGCCTACTACATAGGTACGGGCGCTCCAGACATCAACGTGCTGACCCGCTGGGAGCGGGAGCGCACCCACTTCTTCGACCTGGGGAATTACGACGAGCAGCACGGGACGGAGGAGCTGTTCCAGCGGTACCCTCAGCTCGCCGACGCGGGCAAACTGAACCCGCCGACGGCCTCGTTTCTGGCGGGGTACATCTCCCACCTGGTGATGGACGAGACCTGGATCAGCGACATCTACCGCCCCTGCTTCGGACGGTGCTCGCCAATGAACGGCAATACCCTGGCCAATGTGATGGATCGCGTCCTTCAGTTCGAGCTGTACCGTCACAAGCGGGAGAAGCCCGGTGTTTGCGAGGAGATCCAGCGCGACCTCCTCGGCACCGCCCTGGACATCGAGGTGGGGTTCATCGACCGGGAGACTCTGGGTCGCTGGCGGGATGTCTCGGTGAGGATCCTGCAAGAGCCTGCTCACTGGGACCGGTTCGGTCTCATTGCCAGCCGGTTCCTTAAGGCCTACGGCGTGGAGACGCCCCAGCAGTTCCAGGCCTTCCTGAAGGGTCTCCCCCAGCTTCTGGAGGAGACCCTGAGGCACGTGACCCCGGAGCGGGTGCAGGCTTTCTTGGAGGCTACCTGGATACGCTCCCTGGAAGCCCTGAGGCGGTACCTGGGATGAGGATCGTTCGCGGGGCGGAGGAGGCACGACGTGTCCTCCTGCGGCGATACCATCCAGGGGAAGCCCAACTCCCGCCGATGGTGTGGGCCCGCACCCGGGAGGTGGTGGGGGATGTGTCCTCAGTAGGGGAGGCCGTCCGCCGCATCCTGAGGGATGTCCGGGAGGAAGGGGACTCCGCCGTCCTGCGCTACTCGGAGGCCTTCGACGGGGTCGAGTATCCGTCGCTCGTCGTCTCGAACGAGGAGGTACGCGAGGCCTACCGCCGGGTGCAGCCGGGGGTGGTAGACGCGCTCAAGCTGGCGGCGCAGCGTGTGCGTGCCTTCCACGAGGCCCAGCGGAAGCACATCCTGCATAGCTTCCAGGAGGGTGGTTTAGGTGTTCAAGTTAGGGCACTCCATAGGGTGGGCGTGTATGTGCCGGGGACGACAGCGGTGTATCCCTCCTCGGTGCTGATGACGGTTATCCCGGCGAAGGTGGCGGGCGTGGAGGAGGTGATTCTGACGAGTCCGGTCAGCCCGGATGGAAGCGTCTCGCCGCTGAAGCTGGTGGCGGCGGACCTGGCGGGGGTCGATCGCGTCTTTCGGGCCAGCGGCGCTCAGGCCATCGCCGCAATGGCCTACGGTACGGAGTCCATCTCCAGGGTGGACAAGGTCTGCGGGCCCGGCAACATCTTCGTGACCCTGGCCAAGCGCGAGGTCTTCGGCGCGGTGGGCATCGACGCCCTGTACGGCCCCAGCGAGACCCTGGTGGTAGCCGACGACAGCGCCGACCCGGCGCTATGCGCCGCCGACCTCCTGGCAGGCGCCGAGCACGACGAGCTGGCCATTCCCATCCTCATCACCACCTCAGCGCGTCTGGCTGAGCAGGTGAGCCAGGAGATAGAGGCGCAGCTTGAGTGCCTGGAGCGGCGCGAGGTGGCTCGAGCCTCTCTGGAGGCGCAGGGCGGCGCGGCGGTGGTGGCGAGCGTGGAGGAGGCCGTTGACCTGGCTAATGAGTTTGCACCAGAGCACCTCTGCCTGCACCTCAGCGAGGCGGAGCGCTGGCTGGAGAAGGTTCGCGACGCCGGTGGTGTCTTCGTGGGGGAGGTGTCCCCTGAGACGCTGGGCGACTACATGGCCGGTCCCAGCCACGTCATGCCCACGGGCGGAACGGCCCGCTTCTCCTCGCCGCTGGGGGTACAGGACTTCCTGAAGAGCACCAGCGTGGTGGCGGTCGGTAGGAGGGCGCTGGGGGCGCTGGGCCCGTCCACGGCGGCCATCGCCCGTGCCGAGGGGCTCACCGGCCACGCCCGGGCCATCGAGCTACGGTTGGAGAAGCAGCGCACCTCGGAGGAAGGATAGGCATGGCCAAGGTGACGGGCGCACGATTCGAGGTGCTGCGGTTGGTCCGGCCCGAGCTGCTAGAGATGGCCGGCTACGAGCCGGTCGAGCCCACCGACCTCCTGGCCGAACGCCTGGGTATCCCGCCCGAGCAGGTCGTCAAGCTGGACGGCAACGAGAGCCCGTACGGTCCTTCGCCGAAGGCCGTGCAGGCCCTCGCCGGGTTCGGCCGCTATCACATCTACCCCGACCCGGGGCAGCGCAAGGTGCGCCGCGCCCTGGCCGGCTACCTGGGCGTGGGGGAGGAGCAGATCGTGGCTGGCGCGGGCAGCGACGAACTCATCGACCTGCTCCTGCGGGCGGTCATCTCGCCCGGCGATGGGGTCATCAACTGCACGCCGACCTTCGGCATGTACGCCTTCTCCACGGCTGTGTGCGGCGGGCGGGTCATCGAGGTGCCGCGGCGGGAGGACTTCTCACTGGACCTGCCGGGCATCAAGTCGGCCGCGGGACAAGCCAAGGTCATCTTCGTGGCGTCGCCCAACAACCCCAGCGGCAACCTGATGAGCCGCCGCGAACTCGACGCCTTGCTGGGCAGCGACCTGCTGGTCGTGGTGGATGAGGCCTACGGGGAGTTCGCCGGGGAGAGCGCTGCGCCGCTGGTGCCCCAGCGAGGGAATCTGGTGGTGCTACGCACCTTCAGCAAGTGGGCGGGGCTGGCAGGCCTGCGGGCAGGCTACGGCGTCTTGCCGGCGCCGCTAGCGGCCTTCCTGATGCGCATTAAGCCGCCCTACAACCTGAACGTGGCCGCCCAGGCGGCGCTGCTGGCCTCGCTGGAGGACCGGGGGCGGCTCATGGAGGGCGTGCAGGCCGTCGTGGAGGAGAGGGAGCGGCTGGCGGGGATGCTGGAGGCCTTGGAGTTCATCGAGGTGCTGCCGTCGCGGGCGAACTTCCTCCTCTGCCGGCTGCAAGGCCTCGATGCGAGAGAAGTGCGCGAGCGGCTGGCCCGTCGGGGCATCTTCGTGCGCCACTTCGATATGCCCCGGCTGCGGGACTGTCTGCGGATTACGGTAGGGCTACCGAGCCAGAGCGAGTCCCTGGTGGGGGCTCTGCGGGAGATAGGAGCTGAACTTGGCCGCTGAAAGAAGAACTCGGAAGGGCGCCAGGCGGGCCGCCGTCCGGCGGGGGACCGCCGAGACCCGCATCTCGGTGCAGGTGGATCTAGACGGAACGGGCCAGGCCCGCATCGACACAGGGATCGCCATGCTCGACCACCTTCTATCGCAGGTAGCCAGGCACGGGCTGATTGACATAACGATCAACGCCCGTGGCGACCTCTCCATCGATGAGCACCACACGGTGGAGGACGTAGGGCTGGCCCTGGGACAGGCCCTGGCCCAGGCGGTAGGGGAGGGCGGGGGCATCGTGCGCATGGCCGACGCGACCGTACCCCTGGACGAGGCCCTGGCGACGGTGGCCGTGGACATCAGCGGGCGGGGCTACGCTGCGGTGGACGTGGAGTGGTCGGGGGAGCGCATGGGGGAGTTGCCCACGGACCTGGTACCGCACTTGCTGGCCGCGCTCGCCTCGGAGGCGCACATGACCGTCCACGCGAGGGTATCGGCGGGGGTCATCGACCACCACAAGGCGGAGGCGATGTTCAAGGCGCTGGGGCGCGCCCTGGGCGCCGCCACCCGCGTCGAGCCCCGGCTGGCTGGTCAGGTCCCCAGCACGAAGGGGAAGCTACGGGCGTAGGCCGGAAGCCTGGAACCCTAGAGCCGTGGAGCCTTGGAACCAGAGGCCATGGAACCACAGAGATGTCCTGGTTCCATGGTTCTAAGGTTCCCAGGTTCCCAGGTTCTAATTCGCCTCCTCCAGCTCGAAGCGGAAGTCCTCGATGACCGGGTTAGCCAGCAGCTTCCGGCACATCTCGGCCACCTCGGCCTCGACGGCGGCGCGGTCGGAGCCGTTCAGGCGAATCTCCATGTACTTGCCGGCGCGCACGCCCTGCACGCTCTGGAAGCCTAGAGAGTGGAGGCCGCCCATGATAGTGAGGCCCTGCGGGTCGTTCACGGTGGGCTTGAGGGTTACGTAGACCTTGGCGAGGAACATGGCGTCCTAGCTCCGTAGCTCCCTTCCCGTGAGCCGGCGGAAGGCCTCTCGATAGCGCTCGGCGGTGCCCGCCACCACCTCCGGCGGCAGCTCAGGCGCCGGGGGCTGACGGTTGAAGCCGATCTCGATCAGCCAGTCGCGCACGTACTGCTTATCGAAGGCGAATTGGGGCCGCCCCGGCGCGTAGTCATCGGCGGCCCAGAAGCGGCTGGAGTCCGGAGTAAGCAATTCGTCGATGAGGATGAGCTCGCCGTCGTGCCAGCCGAACTCCAGCTTCGTGTCGGCGATGATCAGGCCGCGCTGGCGGGCATATTCCACCGCGTATTCGTAGACGGCCAGGCTGCGTGTGTGCAGCACGTTCGCCGCCTCCTCACCCACGATCTGAGCTACATCGTCGTAGCTGATGTTGATGTCGTGGCCGCTGGCCGCCTTGGTGGCTGGCGTGAAGATGGGCTCCGGCAGCTCCTCGCTCTCCCGCAGGCCTGGCGGCAAGGGTATGCCGCACACCGAGCCGTTCTCCTGATACTCCACCCAGCCCGAGCCCGCCAGGTACCCCCGCACCACGCACTCCACGTCCACCCGCTGTGCCTTGCGCACGATCATGGTGCGGCCGATCATCTCAGGCGGGAGCTCGAAGGGGAGCTCGTCGGCAGGGGAGCCGTCGGCCAGGCGGATGAAGTGGTTAGGGATTACGTCCGCCATGAGCTCGAACCAGAAAGCCGAGAGCTGGGTGAGCACGGCCCCCTTATCGGGGATCCCGGTGGGCATGACGACGTCGAAGGCGGAGAGGCGGTCGGTGGCGACCATGAGCAGCCTATCGCCCAGATCGTAGGTATCGCGGACCTTCCCGCGGGCGTACAGGTTCGGCAGGCTGGTTTCACGCAATACGGGCACGGCTCACCTCCCTAGCTTGCAGATCGAAGAACATCAGCGTGTGGGCGGCACCGGCTGGCCGGCCAGCCAGCAGAGGCATTCCTCTGTGCTGAGGGCCAGCACGCCGATGTTCACTAGCTCTTGGGTGCCTCTTTCATACTGGCCGGAGATGGCATCGCTGACGGCGACGATGCGGAAGTCGCGTTCACTGGCCTCGTAGATGCTGGTGCGGGGGCAGTTGGGGTAGTTGCAGCCGGTGAAGACTAGTGTATCGACGCCCTCGCCGCGCAGGAAATCCTCGAGGGCCGTGCCGTAGAAGGCGCCCCAGCGCGGCTTGTACATGGCGTATTCGTTGCTGGCCAGGCGCTGGAACTCGCCCCCCAGGAGGGCGTGGCAGTCCAGGCGGAGGTCGGGGCTTGGCTTCAGCTCATCTACCAACTCGGCGCCGTCGCTGCCGGGCGCGGCCATGAGCAGTCCGCTCTCGACGGCGGAGCGACGGACGGGGTCCACGTTGCTGCCGTCCTCCCGGTAGAAGCGCACAACGTGTACGATGGGCCGCCCGGCGGCGCGAAAGGCGTCCAGCAGGCGGCAGATGCGGGGCACGGCGTCCACGGTGCCCGCTATCTCCAGGGGTGCACCGGGGAGGGAGAAGTCCCGCTGCACGTCGATGGTCAGCAGGGCAGCGGACTCGCGGTGGGGTTCGATGTAGGGATTCATATCAGCCCCAACCTCTGGAAGCTGGCGTCCACATGACGGGTGAAGTAGGCGTAGTCGAAGAGTTCGTCTAGCTCCGCTGGCGGCAGGAGACCGGACACTTCAGGGTCGGCCTCGAGGAACTCGCGGAAGGGGTGACGCTCCTTCCAGGCGCGCATGGCGTTCCGCTGAACCAGCTCGTAGGCCTTCTGGCGGCTCAGCCCCTTGTCGATGAGCGCCAGGAGCACCCGCTGGGAGACGATCACCCCCTGGGTTCGCTCTATGTTCTCCCGCATCCGCTCCGGGTACACCTGGAGGCCGCGCATGATGCCCGTGAACATGTCCAGCATGTAGTCCAGCAGCAGGCAGGCGTCGGGGAAGATGACGCGCTCGGGCCCGGAGTTGCTGATGTCCCGCTCGTGCCAGAGGGCCACGTTCTCCAGGGCGGTGACGACGTGGCCGCGGATGACCCGGGCCAGCCCGCAGATGCGCTCGCACTTCTCGGGGTTGCGCTTGTGGGGCATGGCCGACGAGCCCGTCTGTCCTTTGGCGAAGGGCTCCTCCGCCTCCAGCACCTCGGTCCGCTGAAGGTTGCGGATCTCGGTGGCGAAGCGCTCCAGGGAGGCGGCGATGATGGCCAGCGTCGATACGAACTGGGCGTGGCGGTCGCGGTGCACGACCTGGCTGCTCACCGGCTCCACCCCCAGGCCCAGCCTGGCGCAGGTGGTCTCCTCGACTTCAGGGTGCACGGTGGCGTGGGTGCCGACGACGCCGCTGATCTTGCCCACGGCGACTTGGGCCTTGGCATCGGCCAGGCGGCGGGCGTTGCGGCGCGTCTCGTCGACCCAGGTCGCCAGCTTCAGGCCGAAGGTGATGGGTTCGGCGTGGACGCCGTGGGTGCGGCCCATCATGAGCGTGTCCTTGAACTCCACGGCGCGGGCCTCGAGCACCTCGAGCAGGGCGGCCAACTCCCGCTCCAGGATCTCTGCGGCCTCCCGGAGCTGGAGGCCCTGGGCGGTGTCCCAGACATCGTTGGAGGTGAGGCCGAGGTGGACGAAGCGGCTCTCCTCGCCCAGGCTGTCGGCCACCGAGCGGAGGAAGGCGGTCACATCGTGGTGGGTCTCCGCAAGGTAACGGTTAAGGTCGTCGAGGTTGTAGCGGGCGTGACGGATCTTCTCGACGGCCTCGCGGGGAATGTCGCCGTGGTCGGCCCAGGCTTCGCACACGGCGACCTCCACGGCCAGCCAGCGGTCGAACTTGCCCTGCTCGGACCAGATGCGGGCCATTTCGGGACGGGAATAGCGCTCGATCATGGCTGACTCCTCAGCTTGTCCATCTTCTTCCACACTGCTTGCACAGCACCGACGACAGTATCAGGTTGAGCTTTGTATGCTCGCCAGCTTAGGTCAGTGTAATAGTACCAGGGTATCAAAGCGAGCAACGCGGCTATGAGCTTGCAGGTTTCGATCGTGTTATCTCTGAGGGGACGCAGCTGATCAGCATCACAAGACAAGCCCAACGGTGTGATAGAGCTCTGAGCACCTGGGCCTTTGTTCACCCTAGCAATCAGAAACACTGAGGCCTTCTGTTTCGGACCAGGCAACTGTTGTAGCACTAGCAAGCCGTGCTTCAGGTTGTTGTAGGCTCGGACCAGATCCCCACCCCCGGCCACTCGGTTCTGGAAGCCTGCTTGTAGGGTGTCCAGGAGGTTGCCGATGACGGCCAAACGATATTCCAGTTCCCGTTTGCTCCAACCTCGAGCTTTGAGCTGCGCCTCAGACGGCTGCTTTAGCAAGGAGAGAATCTGGTCTTGGGGGGAGTCCTGAAGTTGTGTTAGAGCAATGTGAGTGGCACAGTCTTGCGCCTTTGGGTTCTCCTTCTCCTTCACCTCAGTCTTCTTGAACCTCCAGAGGAGCGGCTCAGACTTGGGTGTCCAGTCGCGCAAAGTGAAGTACCACTTTGCTAGCGCTTCGAACGCGATTTCCATGTTCAAGTAGATTTGCAGGCCGAAACAAGTCTTTGCGGTTGTTGCCGACCTGGCCTGGCTATACAACCAATGCGCCATGTAGGCAGGCTGCCACACAGCAAAGCTCAGGTAATCATCCAGGAAATCTGAGTCTGTCAAAGTAGAAGTCGCCAGCTTCCTGCTCAGTCAAGGTACTCAACCCTGGGCGGTGAGAAGATGTCGATGGCTACGCTGGGCTCCAGCGCGGTGACCCCGTGGGGCGTGTTGCCGGGCACCACGTAGCCGTCACCAGCCGACAGCTCGACTCGTTGGCCGCCAACCTCAAAGAGCAGGCGGCCACGGGCCACGTAGCCAGCCTGCTCGTGCTCGTGGCTGTGGATGGGGACGACGGCGCCCTCATTCAAGGTGATCTCGCACAGAGTGAGGCGGTCGCCGCTGCTGAGGGTGCGGCGGACCACGCCGGGGAACATCTCGACAGGCTTGGCTTGACGATTGGACTTGAAGGCGAACTCAGCCATGGCAGCGGGCCCTCCCTCCCTGGCCCAGGTGCAGTCTACCCCGACGCCATCTCCCGACGGTAGTCCTCGCAGGCGCGACGGACATCCTCGTGCTTGAGGCCCAGGATCTCAGCGGCGAGCAGGGCGGCGTTGCGCGCTCCCGCCGAGCCGACGGCCATGCAGGCCACCGGGACGCCCGGGGGCATCTGGACGATCGATAGCAACGCGTCCAGCCCCCGTAGCTCGCCTGCCGCCAGGGGCACGCCGATGACGGGCAGGTCGGTCCACGAGGCCAGCACGCCGGGCAGGGCGGCGGACATTCCGGCGCCAGCGATGATCACCTCGATGCCCCGCCCGCGGGCAGACTGGGCGAAATCGCGCACCTTCTCCGGCTGCCGGTGCGCCGACATGACTTGGGACTCGTGGGGGATGCCCAGGCGCTCCAGGATGTCCAGGCACTCCTGCATGACCGGAGCATCAGACTTGGAGCCCATGACGACGGCGACGAGGGGTGAGGTCATCCGGTTTCCCCTCTCAGTCCGAATTTAGACAAGATATTGATGACGTCGAGGCCCGAGAGTCTCCTCAGCCTAGGCGACACGTGATGAAGGCCCCAGCTCGATGGTGACGAGCAGCGTCGGGTTGGGCGCAAGGTCGAAATCGGCCAAGTCTTCCCCCTCCAGATGCAGGCTCACCGCCTCTTGAAGATTGGCGACGGTCTCGTCAAGGGTCGTGCCCTGAGTGACCACACCGATCTCCACGCACTGGGCCACATATAAGGTCTCGCCCTTGTGAATGAACGCGTTAATAGTCTGCCGCATGAACGACTCCTGACGACCTACCCGCTGCGAGTAGTGTAACAGACGCTAAGGCTTCTCACCCAGCCGGCTCGTCCCAGTGCTGCCGCCCCCTATGTCCCGGCGGTAGTGCACTCCCTGGAAGCGGATGCGCTCGACGTTTCGGTAAGCCTTCTCCCGTGCCTCCGCCATGGTGCGACCGGTCGCCGCGACGGTCAGTATGCGGCCTCCCGCCGTCACCAGCGTGCCGTCGTCCTCGCGCCGGGTGCCGGCGTGAAAGATCAGAACGTCGTCGTCCACGTCGTCCAGCCCTTCGATGGGGAAGCCGGTCTCGTACTTGCCGGGGTAGCCGCCCGAGGCCAGCACGACTCCCACGCAGGCGTCATCGGACCACTCGACCTGCACCTCGTGCAGGCGGTTGTTGGCCACGGCCCAGAGTACCTCCAGCAGGTCCGACTTCATGCGGGGCAGAAGTGCCTGAGTCTCCGGGTCGCCGAAGCGGCAGTTGAACTCCAGAACCTGCGGACCTTGGGCGGTGACTATGATGCCGGGGTAGAAGAGGCCGCGATAGGGCCGACCCTCCTCCATCATGGCCCGGACGGTGGCCTCGGTGGCCTCGCGGCAGATGCGTTCGGCGGTGCCCTCGTCCAGCCAGGAGGGCGGGCTGTAGACGCCCATGCCGCCGGTGTTGGGGCCCTGGTCGCCGTCGAAGACGGGCTTGTGGTCGCAGGAGAAGGGCATGTGGACCACGCTCCGGCCGTCGGTGAAGGCGTGCGCGGTGACCTCGCGGCCGGTCAGCCGCTCCTCGATGACTACGCGAGCGCCCGCCTCGCCCAGCTCCCGCCGCACCATCAGCGATTCCAGCGCCGCCAGCGCCTCTTCGGTCGAGTCCGTCACCAGGGCGCCCTTGCCTGCGGCGAGGCCGTCGGCCTTGACCACGTAGGGGCCGTGCCCGTGGCCCCCCGACAGGTACGCCCTCGCGTCCTCCACACGCTCGAAGACGGCGAAGGGCGCGGTGGGGATGTTGTGGCGGGCCATGAGCTCCTTGGCGAAGACCTTGGAGGACTCGATCTCGGCGGCCGCCTTGGATGGCCCGAAGGCGGCGATGCCCTCGACGGCCAGGCGGTCCACCAGCCCGGCGGCCAGCGGGTCTTCCGGCCCGACGACCACGAGGTCCACGCGCTGTTCCTTGGCGGCCCGAGCGATGCCCTCGAGGTCGGAGGCCTTGACCGGCAGGTTCTCGGCGATAACGGCGGTGCCCGCGTTGCCCGGCGCCACGAAGAGGCTGTCGAGGCGGGGGCTCTGCCTGATCTTCCAGGCCAGGCAGTGCTCCCGCGCCCCAGAGCCGACGATGAGGACGTTCATAGAGTGTGCACCGTCACCCAGGCGGCGCCTTATGCGGCTCTTCCAAGTAGTTCATGACGTGCAAGAATCACCTCTGCAACAGCTCATCGAACTGGCCGATGGTAAGGCCTGCCTTACGGATGAGGGCGCGGAGGAGGCCCGGTTTGAGTTCACGGTGGTCGGGGACGGACATGGTCTCCAGATGGCCGGGTTTCATCATGATGACGTGGCTGCCACGTCGGCGTTTCACCTCAAACCCTGCGCGTTCGAAGGCCGACACGGCTTGTCCGCCTGATACGCGAGGAAGCCGGGGCATCAGAGGGCGACCTCGGCCTCCACTTCCACCTCCCGGGTCTCGATGGTCAGAGGGAGGCCCTCCTCCGCGCGGTCTTTCAGGCAGGCGCGGATCTCCTCCGCTACGATTTCTGGCGTCTCCTTAGGTTCGGCGAGCGCTTCTTCTCGTCTAACCTCCAGGCAGAGGAGGATAGCCTCCCGAATGTTGGCAAGGGCCTTGTCCAGAGAGTCGCCCTGGCTGGCGCAGCCGGGGATGGCCGGGCAGATCACGGAGTAGCCACCATCGGCCTCGGGCTCAAGTATGACGGTGAACTTCATGGCAGGCCTATGATAGCACGGGCGATGCCCTCTAGGTCAGGGGCCCGTAGCGGCAGGTTCTCGGCGATAACGGCGGTGCCGGCGTTGCCCGGCGCCAGGAAGAGACTGTCGAGGCGGGGGCTCTGCCTGAGCTTCCAGGCCAGGCAGTGCTCCCGCGCGCCAGAGCCGACGATGAGGACGTTCATGAAACGACCTCTCTGCAAGGCATCACGGTGCTCTAAGCCCAATGACCCAGATCGGACATGGCATAACGCGGCGGTACAGAGTGAGATCCTTGGTCACCTTACTCAGGTGGGGAATGTTGTCTCCTCGAACGCTATCGTCATAAACCACCTCGAAGGCCACGTCTACGAGTTCGAGATTGTAGGCGAGGAGGAACTTCAAATAGTCGTTATAGCAATCGGAGGGATCTGCCAGCTGAATTTCCCCGGCGACCTTGTCCTTGAGCAGATCAAACTTCAAACGTGTGGCCGTCGAGGTGACGGCCTGCTGACACTGCCAGCCCTTCGTCCTGAAGATCTCTTCCAGGACCTTTGCCGGAGTAGGGGTCACATTTCGCCCCAGAGGCGAATCCATCTCAGCAATCGCCTCACCTATCTCTCGAAAGCAAACTGGATAATGCCTCTCGAGAATGGTCTTGGCAAACTTGAAGTCGTATTCAGAATAGAGCATCAGCTATCGGACGCTGGCCGCTGGCCTGCTCATGGTGGTTTGACACAGCCTCATACTTGAGACCCATCAGCCTGTACCGTTCCAAATGCACAGTGCAGACGGGGACAGGGCCGCCCCATTGGACTATCGCGATAGCCGGCTTGCCGCACAGGAATGAACCATCGGGTCTGCTGTCTATGTGGTGGCAAACCGTTGGACCCAGCACCATCTCTGTAGCTCACTCCCACTCTATCGTTCCTGGGGGCTTCGTCGTGATGTCGTAGACCACGCGGTTGACGCCCGGGACCTCGTTCACGATGCGGCTAGAGATGCGCTCCAGCACATCGTAGGGCAGGCGGGCCCAGTCTGCAGTCATGGCGTCCCGCGCCGTCACCGCGCGCAGGGCGATGACGTAGCCGTAGGTGCGGAAGTCGCCCTGGACGCCCACCGAGCGGGTGTCGGTAAGCACGGCGAAGGCCTGCCAGAGATCGCGGTAGAGCTTGGCCTTCTTGATCTCGTTCATCACGATCCAGTCGGCGGCGCGCAGCACCTCCAGCTTCTCCGGCGTGACCTCACCGGTGATGCGGATGGCCAGGCCAGGGCCGGGGAAGGGCTGGCGGAAGACCATCTCCTCGGGGAGGTCCAGGGCCAGGCCCACCTGGCGCACCTCGTCCTTGAACAGGAAACGCAGGGGCTCGATGAGGCGGAGCGCCATGCGTGAGGGAAGCCCACCGACGTTGTGATGCGACTTGATCTTGGCGGCGGCCCCCACGCTGTGGGCGCTCTCGATGACGTCGGGGTAGGTGGTGCCCTGGACGATGAAGTCCACCTGGCCCAGCCTGTCGGCCTCCTCCTCGAAGACGCGGATGAAGGTCTCGCCGATGCGGTGGCGCTTCTCCTCGGGGTCGACCACGCCGGCCAGCCGGGCGAGGAAGCGCTCGCCGGCGTCCACGTGCCTGAGGTCGATGCGCATGTGTCGCTGAAAGGTGTTGACCACGCGCTCGGGCTCCTCGCGGCGCAGCAGGCCGTTGTCCACGAAGATGCAGGTAAGCTGGTCGCCAACGGCTCTGTGCACCAGGGTCGCCGCCACGGCCGAGTCCACGCCTCCGGAGAGGGCGCAGATGACCTGCCCCTCGCCCACCTGGGCGCGGATGCGCTCCACGGCCTCGGCGATGAAGTTGCCGGCGGTCCAGTCGCCCCGACAGCCGCACAACCGGTAGAGGAAGTTCTCCACGATCTCCTTGCCCTGGGGCGTGTGCACCACCTCAGGGTGGAACTGGAGGCCGATGAGGCCGTCCTCGTTGCCCATGACCGCCACGGGGGAGTTGTCCGAGTAGGCCAGGGAGTGGAAGCCCGGGGGCATCTCGGCGATCTGGTCGCCGTGGCTCATCCAGACCGCAAGGGAAGAGGGCAGCCCGTCGAAAATGGGGGACTTCCGTTTCGCCTGGTGGATGACGGCGTGGCCGTACTCGTGCCTGCTCCCCGGCGCTACCTTCCCGCCGAGCTGATGGGCTAGAAGCTGCATGCCATAGCAGATGCCCAGGATGGGCAGGCCGCTCTCGAAGACGTAGGAAGGCGCCAGAGGGGCGCCTTCGTCGTACACGCTGGCGGGCCCGCCGGAGAGGATGAAGCCCTTGGGATCGAGGCGGGCGACCTGCTCCCAGGGAGCGTCGGGGGGGAGCAGCTCACAGTAGACGCGACACTCCCGCACCCGGCGGGCGATGAGCATGCTGTACTGGGAGCCGAAATCGAAGATAACCACCGCCTCCGGCCTGGTCGGCTCGAAGGCGGCGCTTTTTGCGGGCTGCTCGCCGCTCTTCTCCCGCGCGATCTCCAGGTAGGTGGAAACCTCAATGTCATCGGAGGTGGGAACCCGATGGCTCTCGCTCTCGCGGTCGGGCATGTTCCGCTCTTTGGGGAATCTCGACCCTAGATTAGCAGCCGTGCTATACTGGCGTCAAGGGAGAACAGGCGTTTTCTGCTGTAGTGATATTGCAGATGCACAATTCCCCTACTGTCACCTCGGACGTTTTCGACGAGGCCGCCGAACGCCTTCGGGCCGGCGGCCTCGCTGCCTTCCCCACGGACACGGTCTACGGCGTGGGTGCCATGGCGAGTGACCCGGTTGCCGTGAAGAAGCTATTCAAAGCCAAAAACAGGCCGCGTGACAAGGCTATCCCCATTCTCCTGGCGAGTGCTGAGGAACTGGAGGTGGTAGTGGAGAGGGTGCCGGAGGCGGGCGTCCGGCTGGCCCAGGCTTTCTGGCCGGGGGCGCTGACGCTAGTCTTCCGGAGGAGTAGGGATTTCCTGTCGCCGGCGCTGGCGGGGGGTGAGACGGTGGCCGTGCGGGTGCCGGACCATCCGGTGGTTCGCGCCCTCATCGAACGGGTGGGGGAGCCCCTGGCAGGGACGAGCGCCAATCTGTCCGGGCAGCGCAGCCCGGTGACGGCGGAGGAGGTGCGCAAGCAGCTTGGCGCCTCGGTGGACATCATCATCGATGGGGGACGCTGCCCGGGGGGCATTGAATCGACCGTGGTGGACGTGACGGTCGACCCACCGCGGGTGCTCCGGGAGGGGGCCATCCCTCGCTGCAAGCTGGAGCAGGCGACGGGGCTCTACTTCGCCTAGGAGGGCATTCTCGTGCGTATCGCCATCGGCAGCGACCACGCCGGCTTCACCCTCAAGGAGGTGCTGAAGGAGCACCTGGCCTCCCTAGGGCACCAGGTTGACGACTTCGGCTGCCCGGACGAGACATCCGTGGATTATCCGGACATCGCTTGGCCGGTGGCGGAGGCGGTAGCCGGCGGCCGCTATGAGGTGGGGGTACTCGTGTGCAGCAACGGCGTGGGCATGAGCATCGCCGCCAACAAAATGCGCGGCGTGCGCGCCGCCCTCTGCCACGACCCCTTCTCGGCGCGACGGGCTCGGGAGCACACCGACGCCAACGTCCTGTGTATAGGGGCGTGGTGCATCGGCCAGGGGTTGGCGCGGCAGGTGCTGGAGGCCTTCCTCCAGGGCAGGTTCCAGGGTGGCCGCCACGCCCGCCGCGTTGACAAGATCCGTGCCCTCGACGAGAGCAGAGAGGTGATGTCATGAGCACGATCCTGAGATTGCTTCGGGCGGCGGGGCTGCCCCTCGCCCTGGGTGGCGCAGCGGTCGGAGCCGGCTACTATGCGCTCTTTCGCCGCAACCAGCCTCGCATCCGGGGGCAGATAGCCCTCCAAGGGCTCCAGGGGACCGTGGAGGTCATCCGGGACCGCTGGGGCATCCCCCACATCTTCGCTCAAGATTACGAGGGCTTGTTCTTCGCCATGGGCTTCGTGCACGCGCAGGATCGCCTCTGGCAGATGGAGTTCAACCGCCGCACCCCCTCCGGCACGCTCGGCGAGATCCTGGGGGAGGGCGCCCTGGAGGCCGACCGGCTGATGCGTCGGGTGGGCCTTCGCCGCGCCGCCGAGAGAGAGGCGCGGCGGCTCGATCCGGAGACCGCTGCCATCCACGAGGCCTACTGCCGGGGGGTAAACGCCTTCTTGGAGCAGCACCAGGGACCCTGGCCGCTAGAGTTCACTATCCTGCGCACCAGCCCCGCTTCCTGGACCACCGCCGACTCGCTGGTGCTGGGCCGGCTCATGGCCGCGACCCTGGCTGGCAACTGGGACGCCGAGATCGCCCGCTCGTGGCTGATCCAGCAGGTGGGCGCCGACGCTATGGCCGACCTGGAGCCGCCGCATCCAGGCGGGATGCCCCTGGCGGTGCCGGCCGGGACGGAATCCTCGCCGCCGGACCGGCAAGCTCTGCAACGAGCGCGGGAGACGGCGGAGCTGGCAGCGCTCACCCTCGGAGGGGGCAGCAATAACTGGGTGGTGGACGGGCAGAAGTCGGTCACGGGGATGCCCCTCCTGGCCAACGACCCGCATCTCACTCCGACCATGCCCATGATCTGGTACCAGGTACATCTTAGAGGCGGCGGCTTCGACGTCATCGGCGTGTCCATCCCGGGGCTGCCGGGCATCGCCATCGGCCACAACGACCGCATCGCCTGGGGACTCACCGCCTCCCTCACCGACCAGCAGGACCTGTTCGTGGAGCGGGTGAACCCGGAGAATCCTCGGCAGTACGAATACCAGGGCCAGTGGCGTGAGGGCACCATCATCCGCGAGGAGATCAAGGTGCGCGGCCAGGCGCAGCCCGTGGTGGAGGAGGTGCTGGTGACGGAGCACGGGCCGGATATCGGCCCCTGCATCCCGGGCGAGAGCCGTACCCTGGCCCTCAAGAGCATAGTGCTCGAAGAGGACGGACTGACCAGGGCTGCCCTGGCTCTGATGCGCGCCCGCAACTGGGAGGAGTTTCGGGAGGCGATGCGGATCTGGCCCTCACCTCCTCAGAACGCGGTGTATGCGGACGTCGAAGGGAACATCGGCTATCAGCTCATCGGCTTCGTGCCGGCGCGCAAGAAGGGCCTGGGGATGGTACCGGTCCCCGGCTGGACCGACGAGTACGAGTGGGAGGGCTACGTCCCCTTCGACGAGCTGCCCTGCCTGTTCAACCCGTCCACCCACTTCGTGGCCACGGCCAACGCCAAGCTCGTCGGCGACGACTACCATCACCATATCACCAACGACTGGATCGATGGCTTCCGCACGCGGCGCATCGTCGATCTGCTGACGGCCAAGGAGAAGCACTCGCTGGAGGACTTCCAGCGCATGCACATGGATTGCTTCTCTATTCCCGGCCGGGAGATAGCCCCCTTCATCACCGATCTGGAGCCGGAAGACCAGCGGCTGCGGGAGGCCGTCCGCTACGTCCGCGACTGGGACTACCACCTCAGCGCCGACAGCGTGGGCGCGGCTATCTTCGAGAGCTTCTTCTATCGCCTGTATCGCAACGCCTTCGCGCACAAGGTGGGCGACCTGCTCGACCTGTACAGCGGCGTGGGCATCCATCCGCTGATCCCCGTCAGCGCCTACGGCTACCGGGCGGCCTCTCAGCTCCTGCGGGTGCTGCGCGAAGCTCGGGACGATTGGTTCCCATCTCGCGACGGCCAGGAGACCACCTGGAGCTCGGTGATCATGCGGAGCCTGGAGGAGGCGGTGGGCCTCCTGCGAGAACGCCTAGGCGACGACATGTCGCAGTGGCAGTGGGGCCGCCTCCACCAGGTGAGCTTTCCTCATCCCCTGGGGCGGGTGAAGCCGCTGGAGCGGATCTTCAGCCGCGGGCCCTATCCCGCCGACGGTGACCAGAACACCATCCTCCAGGGGGCCTTTGACCCGGCACATCCCTTCGTGGCCAACATCACTGCGGTGTCCTACCGGCAGATCGTGGACCTGGCCGACCTCAGCAGGTCGGTGGCCGTCACGCCCGGGGGGCAGTCGGGCCAGCCCGGCAACCGCCACTACAGCGACCTGCTTCAGCCCTGGCTCCGGGGGGACTACCACCCCCTGCTGTTCGACCGTCAGGCCATCGAGGCCCACGCCGAGGGCACCCTGGTGCTGATGCCCGGCAGCGCTGCCTAGCCCGCCCGATGCCCATGCCCCTTAATCCCTCCTCCAATGACCCGACGGGCCCGGCTCCTGACGCCGAGGAGCAGCGGGCCTTGAGGCTGCTGGACCGGCACCGCGATGCCGTCAGCGCGGAGATGCAGGCCGTCCTGGCGGAGTGGCCCTTTCAGCACTTCGCCCCCATGCGCTACCACCTGGGCTGGGAGGACCGAATGGGCCGGCCCACGCCCGCGGGAGGCGGTAAGATGCTGCGCCCGACCCTCTGCCTATTATGCTGCGCGGCCGTGCACGGCGACTGGCACCGCGCCCTTCCGGCCGCCGCTGCCCTGGAACTCCTGCACAACTTCTCCCTCATCCATGACGATATCGAGGACGGCAGCCATTATCGCCATGGCCGGGAGACGGTATGGCGACTGTGGGGGCAGGCCCAGGCCATCAATGTGGGCGATGGCATGTTCGCCCTGGCTCACCTGGCCCTGCTGCGGCTGGCGGATCGCGGCGTTCCGCCGGAACAGGTGATGAGGGCTGCGGCCATGCTGAACGAGGCCAGCCTACGACTCTGCGAGGGGCAGCACCTCGACCTGACCTTCGAGAAGCGGGCTGAGGTCGGCAGCGAGGAGTATCTGGCCATGGTAGAGGGCAAGTCGGCCTCCCTCATGGCCGCCTCCACGGGCATCGGCGCAGTGGTGGGGGATGCCTCCTCAGAAGTGGTAGAGTCGCTGCGGGAGTTCGGTCGGCTGGTGGGGTTCGCTTTCCAGATTCGGGATGACATCCTGGGCATCTGGGGCGACGCGGCCGAAACGGGGAAGCCCGCGGGCGACGACGTGCGGGCACGCAAGAAGTCCTTCCC
>Ga0209979_1002312_pt1 | contig 18517 bp, 9 predicted proteins | sample AnhtaG_FD_183114 | JGI IMG/M metagenome (GOLD analysis project Ga0209979, IMG submission 183114) | Deep subsurface microbial communities from Anholt, Denmark to uncover new lineages of life (NeLLi) - Anholt_01485 metaG (SPAdes) (version 2) | ecosystem: Environmental > Aquatic > Marine > Oceanic >...
CTCCGTGATGATGCCGTGGCTGCCGAGCTTGCGGAAGACGCCCTGGAGCTTGTCTGTGAGAACTTCAAGCATGGATGATACCTAACGACATTCTACGGGCGGCCTTCCGAAGGCGTCAAGGCGAAAGCCCCGTGATGTCGAACGACACCGGAAGCAGCGAGACGAACAACCGAGAACCAAGAGCAGGGCGACACGAGATAGAGAACACGCCCGGCCCTATGTCTCACATCTCACGTCTCGCGTCTCATGTCCCGTGAAGCTACGGAGAGGCGCTGCTGACTGTAGTGCAGAACAGAGAGCCCTTGTCCTTGAGGTGAGGGACCACCTCGTGGCAGACGGGGTCGCCGGGTTTGGCGGGCCCTTCGCGGAGCATCCATATGGTGTAGGTTTCCCCGTCGGAGGCGTACCAGTAGCCGTTGGTCAGGGGCTCGCCGAGGGGGTCCTCCAGGATGTCCTCCTCTTTGTCGTCCAGCACCTTCTTCAAGTCGCAGCCCTTGTCCAGATCCTTGTAGGCGCACATGGTCTGGATGCTGCCATCGTTGTCTGGATACTCGTCAAAGCGGTCGTGGTACTCGGCCAGGGCAGCCTGGAGCAGCGCCAAGTCCTGAAGGCGCTCGGCGTCGCGAGCCAAGGCGTCGGCCTCGCTGGAGGGGGTAGAGGTAGCGACCATCAGCGGCATGGGCGTCTCGATGGGGGCCAGCGTGGGGACGATGACGAGTCGAGTGCCGGGCGTCACCTGGATGCTGGAGCCGAGGGCGGGCGGCGGCCCCGTGTCGCCGCCCGTGGCCAGGTCGGTGAGGAGGATGGCGAGCACGATGACGCCCACGAGCCCGCCCAGCAGGGCGAGCTGCGCTCGGGGTTGCCACAAACGCCCGATAAGCTCCGCTAGGTTTGGCAAACGTTTGGACTCCGTCACGATCCTATGCTAATGCCTGCGGCGTTTGTCCGCCAGGCGGTGAAGGCACCCCCGGCCAGGGCCTTGGCCTCGGGGAGCCGAAGACGGGCAGGTCCCGGCACACGATAGCTAGGGGCTGGCGCGGGCCAGGCGGGGGCCCGGAGTGCCGGCCACGTGGAAGATAACGGTCTGAGGGTTGCTGTAGACGGGCTCCAGGGCGCGCCCTGCCATGGACTCGAACTTGGCGATGCCCTCGGCCGGATAGTAGAGACGCTCCACCTGCCCGACGATGACGTAGCTGACGCCGTACTTCTGGAGGATGGCTTCCGCCACCGCCGGGTCCGGCGTCGAATAGAAAGTGTTCACGTCACCTAGCCGCTCCTGCACCAGGTGGTCGAAACGCCCGCGCTGCTGCGTCTGGTGCCAATCCCAGCCCAGGACGGTCGGCAGACCTGTGTATATGGAAATGCGAGAGCCCCAGCGGTAGAGAGGGGTGTTTCCCTCCATGATAATGGGTGAGCCCACGACTTCGTTGCGCAGCCAGATGATGGCATCGTAGTCATACTTCAGCTCGATGGGTCTCCCATCGTCGTAGTAGACGGCCTTCTCCATAAAGGCCAGGCCGTTGTTGGTGGTCCCTCCAGCCGCCACCAGCGCCTCGCCTTCCTGGGTGGCATCTGGGAACCGATCGTCGATGCGCACACGCCAGCGGGTGGCCTCGATGGGGTAGACAAGGGCCGCGAGGACTAGCACGAGCAGGCCGGTGGCGAAGGCCAGTCGCGGCAGGCTAGCCGCGGGTCTGTCGAGGCTGGTCCGCAGTCGCTGGCGGAGCGAGACCCACCGGGGCGCCAGGGCCGCCGCCAGGTACCACACGGCGAAAGCCGACGCCAGGGCTAGCAGCGTCCAGATCTGTAGGTAGAACTTGAAGACGGTGTTCTGCCGGCCGATGTCAGGGTCGAGGACAGCAACTTCTACGCCGGCGCTCAGGAGTAGGGCCATGGCGATCATGCCCAGCACCAGCAATCGGGGGTGAGCGTCCGGGCGCTGGCTGCGGACCTCCTCCCATACCAGGAGGGCCACCACGGCCAGGCCGAAGAGGGAGAAGGCGGCCACGGGGATGGTGTTTGTGAGTATCTCCTTCAGAAAGGTCCCCGCAGAGAGGCCGGTGATGGAGATCCCGGGTATTAGACCGGACACGGGCCCGGCGAGCCAGACCACGGCCGTGGCCGCGGCGAAGACGCCAACGCCCGCCACCACCAGCGCCACGACCGACCGTTCCACTCCTCGCCGCCGCACGGCTCGGTAGGCCAGGAACGTCAGCAGAGATCCGACCAGGAAAACGAAGAGGCCGAAGTGGGAGAGGTACTGATGGAAAGGCGAGCGGGGCAGCGCGCTCGCGTCGGGCATGCCCTGGAAGCCGGTGGCAGGCAGGGCATAGTTGCGGCTGAAGGGCTGGAAGAAGGCCCAGCTCAGCAGCGCCAGCAGGGCAGCCAGGAGGAGGGCGCGGCCAAGCATGGAGATGTCGGTACGGCCCGTCCGTGCCCGCTCGGCGATGAAGACGGCGACCAGGGCTACGATCAAGAAGGTGGGGTAGTCCCAGGAGTTGATCCAGCGCAGGGCTCCCACTACCAGCGCCAGCAGGCCAACCAGCCCCAGCGTGGCGTACAAGCCTCCCCGACCGGTCGGGGAAGACCCGCTTCCGTCACCCGCGTCTGACCTGGCGCGTAGAACCAGGGCCAGCCCAAGGCCCAGGGAGAGGATGGTGAAGGGGATGGCCATCAAGTGGGCGTGCAGGTCGGCGAAGAGGAAGGTGAAGTAGGGGAACTCGGTGATGGCGTTATTGGAAGGGCTAGTGATGATGGCGCGGCTGGGCGCCCAGTAGTCGTAGCGGGCGAGCTCCGCGCCCCCGAAAACCACCTCTTTGATGCCCCCGACGGTGCCCACTAGGCCGCTGAGGAGTGGCACGCCGCTGCCCAGGTGCCACTCGCTCTTCGCCGATAGTCGGTCCACCATGACATCCGCGCTCTTCAGGTTGCCGGCCAGTGTCACCAGCAGGACCGCGGTCAGGCCAGCCAGGATCGCCGTCCAGGGAGGGATGCGGAGCCAGCCTGGGCGCCGCCGGAGCAGTCTCCGCGAGGCCTCCGCCAGGTTGTACCCTACTGAGAAGGCGGCCGCCACGCTAACGGCGAAGAAGAGGGGCACGGCCAGGTTGAAGGCCACCTCCGGCACGATGCCCGTCAGCTTTGTCAGGGTCCCCGTCATGAAGTGCCCGAAGTAGTAGTAGTTGATGTAGCCGCCGCTGAACCATGGGTCGTATGGAGGAATGGTCGTGCTACGGGTGACGGCGTTAAGGTAGGCGAAGTCCATGGGCTTCTCGCCACCTCGAGCGGCGTGCCAGAGGTCCGGGTTGTTCAGACGGACGAAGTAGAAGAACAGAAAAGCGGCCAGGAACAGCGCCTCTCCGAAGAGGATCAGTCGCCAGTGCTGCCGGACGTAGTCACGCAGCCTATCGCGCATCCGATAGGCTGCCAGGCCGCCCGCCAGCACCAGCAGGATGAGGATGGCCAGGGAGGAGCCCTGCGTGAAGTCGAAGACCTTAAGGCTGGCCCCCAGCCAGACGGGATAGGCCAGGGCCAGGACAGCCAGGGGCTTCGTCAGCAGGTAGCCGCCATCGGGTAGATTGCGGAAGAGGAGCATGGCCAGAGGGACCAGCGCCAGGGCCGCCGCCTGTACCACCAGGAGCCAGGTCACGGCCGGCAGGCGGTTGCTGAGGCCATTGGGGTCGAAGAGGCTGAACCAAGTGCCGCCGGACACCTGCTTGTCCAGGTCATCGGGGCGGAGGAACAAGCAGTTCTTCCCCGCTTCGGCAGGCGGCTCGGTACACTGTGCTTCAAAGGGCCCGTCCGTCAGGATCGATACCAGGCGGTCGCGGGAGTACTCCGGCGTCTTCTCGAAGAGGATGACCTTGGGGTGGTCGTAAACGGTGAAGGACTCCTCGGCGGAGTCGTCGGGGATGCTGATACCGAAGAGCCCCGGGTACGAGGTGAAGGTGGCGGCCTTGCGGAAGCCCATTTCCTCCTTGAAGAGGGCATCGTAGTAGCGGTCCATCACGGGGTAGGCGGCGGGCACGCGGGTCAGGGAGCCGTAGTTACGGTTGCTGCTTATGGAGATGTAGTCGGCCTGGTCCAGGGCGTCGGCTATCTGGGCCAGCTTCTGGGAGCTGTCCGGCTCGACGACGTTGAGAGACACAATTCGATAGCTTTTGCCGCCGGGCAGCCCCAGAGGCAGGTCGTCGTCCCAGACCTCGGTGACGATGGCGGAGTCGGCCGGCACATTCTGATTGATCCAGCGGCTGGCCTCGACGCGGGTCACCGGTCGTGTGTAGATGTCGGCGTAGGAGAGTCCCCAGAGCACGGTGAGGGCGACGACCGCCACCACCGCCGCCTTCGCGGTCCGCGCCAGGGCGGGCCTGATCCTGGGCCAGAGGGCGCCCAGCCAGCCAAAGGTGCCGTCTCGAGCCGCTTTCCAGATATCAAATAGCAGGTAGGCAGCGAAGAGGGTCAGCGGCGCGTAAATCGGCAGGAAGTAGCGCATGTACAGGGAAAACTGGCGGCCCATGAAGAGAAAGTAGATGGCCACCCAGAAGGCCGGTAGAAGGTGCGATGCCTCGCGCCGGAAGGCGGCCCGCCAGAGCACGTAGAGGAAGCCGCCCCAGGCAGCCAGGCCGAGGGCTGGCCCCATGCCCCAGAGCATCATGTTCTGCAACGGATGCAAATACGGCGTGCGACCGATCCACTGAACCGAGGGCGGGAAAGCCGCATCGCCGCCCAGCAGGTTGTTCTGGTTGCGCTGGTCGTCCACCCAGCGCCCGTTGAGGACAGACCAGAATCTGAGGTTGGACCAACCCGGTGTGTCGAAGGCGTAGGGCTGGGCGATCCGAAATGCGAGGAATGCGATGAAGATGGCCAGTAACAGGCCGACGGCCGGTCGCCTCAGGGATGCCAGCGCCGGTCCACCGGCTCTCGGTTCGAGGGCGCGGCGGCCCAGCTGGACAACCGCTGGCCAGTGGTGAATGAGGGCCGCCAGGCCGATAACGGGTGCCATCGCTACCCCCGTCACCTTCGAGGACGTGGCGAAGCCCAGGGCGAGGCCCGCCAGGGCGTAGTTCCATCGTCCTCCCTGCTGGGCGATGCGAACCGAGAAGTACAAAGTGAGCGTAGTGAAGAAGGTAAGGAAGGGATCGACGACGAAGAAGTGGGCGTGCTGGATGGGGAAAGCGGCGGTGGCCAGCAGAAGGGCCGCCAGCAGCCCTACCCGCGGCCCGTACAGCCGCCGGCCGATTAGGAAGATGAGCAGCACCGTGCCAGCGTCGAAGATGGCGGCCAGGCCGCGGCCCACCAGATGCGTCTGGTCATAGGAGGTCTTCTCGACGTGCCCGGGGGGTACGAACTTGTCGAGGACGGGCTGCGAGGAGGCCCAATCCAGGCTCTCCGAGATGACCTTGTTGAGAAAGACGGGCAGCGTGCCGTAGACGAAGCTCGGAGCATCACGATTGTAAGGGTTTAGGGGAGAGGAGTCGGTGTCGAAGTACTCGCGGATGCTAGAGGGCACCCGCAGGCCAGCGGAGACGGAGGTGATGTGACGCTCGTCCGGGTGGAGGTGGGTGTCGTCGTCCCAGTTGACGTTGTAGAGGCGGAGTGAGACGGCGAGGAGAAGAACCGCCACCAGCGCGGCGTTGACTACGGGAGGTGTCCAAGCAAGAGAGCGTTGCATATCCAAGCCCAACGGTTACCAGCGCGCTTGCTGCACCGCGACACATTGTACACTGAGATTCCCCACGCTCAACGGTAGTGCCTGATTCAACGGGCGAAGGGCCCCGCGCACAGAGCAAGCCGAAAAGCCACGGCCTCAGGAGCGCGGCCGCTGGCTGGAGTTCCAGCAGAAACCCAGGCAGGGTCCACCCGGTTCTGGGTGGCTACAGCCAGGTGTACGTGCCCGACTCTCCGCGGCGCCGCTCTCGCCAAGGGGGTCGCCGGAACTCAGTCCCGCGGCGCCGGCTGAGACGAGGACTCGGCCAGGCTGAAGGTGACGGTGCCGATCGAGTAGGACAGTGCCGCCACCTGAAAATGGTAAAGTACACCCGCTCGTGCCGTGAATTCGACCTGAGCGCGACGGTCGGGGAGATGTGCGCTGCAAGCGACGGGAGTCAACGACGCAAGCTCGCTCCCCTCATAGAGGGCCACCAGCGTGTCGGCCGAGCTTCCCGTAGTCTCTGCCACCACCCGCGTGTCGGCGCTCGGGCTGAATGAGTACCAGGCTGAGTTGCCGACACCGCCGCATGGCATGGGGTTGCCGGCCTGGGGCGGCCCGGGCTGCGGCTCACCGGGCTCTCTGGTAGCCGCTTTCGTGCTTACGGTATCCGTGAAGGGCAGGCCGGCGATGGCGGTGGAGTTCAAGAAATTGTCGTTCACGGGCGGCGGCTCCAGCGTGGGAACGCAGGTGTTCGCCTGGAACAGCTCATAGACGGTGAGCGCCTTGCTGTCGCGGAAGGACAATGTCCTCGTAGTACCGCCGGGGCACTTTGCCCTCAACGGCGGCAGCTCGTCTTCGCGATGGGGCATGAACAGGTAGACGGACGGTGACGGACGCTCGACGGCGGGGAGGGATTGGGGCGCCGAGTCGAACACTTCAATGAGGGTACGGTCGTGCAGAGACAAAGGCACGAAGTCCGCCCAGAAGGCCGGACCACCAAACCAGTACACGCGGGTGTGCTTCGGCAGGGGATCTACGTAGCGAGTTGTCTCCCAGCGCACTACGGGTCCGAAGCTTAGGTCGTTCACAGCCGCCTGGAAGTAGAGGTCGATGTTCTGCGCGGCGAGGAAGATGACCGCCAATAGCGCCGCCGGGAGGACGGCCGACCGCCTCCAGGCGAGCAGGCGGTCGGCTAGTTGCCAGAGCCCGACAGCGACCAGACTCGAGACGGCGGGAATGGTCGCCAGGTAGCGCTGCCAGCTTGTCGGTTCGACAGTAAGGATTCCGCCCAGTACAGTCGGCACCACCACCGCTATCAGGAGAAGAGCGTGTTCCTTCTTCGCGATATACAGGACGGAGTACACAAAGCCGGCCATGAACGGAACGGCGGCCAGACCGGGAATGAGAGGGTGTGAGGTGTCGTAGAGGTTTACGTTCGAAGAAACGGGGTAGTAGACGAAACCGCCGAAGGCGTGTAGCGCCTGGTCCCAGAGGATGGATACAGGACTCCTGCCCAGTTCGACCTGCTGGTCGAACCACCCCGACTGAAAGAGTCCTACGGAATCTAGCCGCCCTGTAAACGTCTCCGGTTGGGTCAGGAAGAACGTCCCCAGGGGCATGGCTGCAAGACCGAACGTCGCCACGGCCAGCGAAATGTTTCCCAGGTTGCTTCGGAGGAACCCCCGCTGGAAGATACTAACGTACATGAGGTAAGCGATGACCACCAGCGGAACGACCCTGGTGGTCGAGTACTCGTACAGAGCCAGGCCACAGACGACGCCCAGTGCCGCAAAGTCGAAGGTTCGCTGATCCCGCGATGCCCTATAAGCGAAGTACATGGCGGACGCTGCCGCCAGTGAGTCCCAGATGTTCACCAGGCCAACGCGGCTGAAATGCAAGTGGAAGTGATATCCTGCCATGAACAGGGCGCCGACCAGCGCCTGGCCGCGACCGAACATCTCCCGTAGCAGGAAATACGTTACTACCACAGCCGCCGCGCCTGCGAAAGCAGAGACTATCCGTATAGCAGCTACGCCAGTGCCAAACACCTTGAAGGCGGAAGCGTCAACGAAGAAGACCATGCTGGGAACACGCTCCCAGCCGATGGCGAACATGTTCTTGATGTTGCCTGCGACGACTTGGAGTGCCTCGGATCCCATGGCCTCCTCGTCGCCATGGACAAGGAACGGCGCAGCGTCAAGCTTGACGACTCGCAGAGTAAGCGCGACGGCCGCGAGGAGAGCTACGACGACGACTTCGGAGAGCACAATGCGAGACCACGCGGGCCTTGACAAGCGGAGAGGTGGCCCTCTCCACCATCGGCGGGGTACAAAGGTGAAGAGGAACAGCGTCATAGCGCCCAGCCAGAGGCCCAGGCCCGGCCAGTAGTTGGCACCAGGATTCGGGCTTAGGCCAATACGCGCCGCGAGGTAAGAGGCCGACAGGGCAACCGGCAGAACCAGGATCCACAGCGGTAGCCCGGCCATGCGCTTCGCATGCCGCTGCAACCACGCGGGCGCTCCGCTCCACCACGTGCTCAGCAGGTGACCAATGCTGACCAGGGCCACTGCCGCCGCGCACACGGCGAACAGGACGGTCAATGCCTCCATCGCCGTGCCCAGGCTCGAAGAGATGGGCCTGACAGGCGTCCGGGCAGCCGACCAGTAGCTCAGCCCGCCTCCCACGAGGGCGAGGCAGAACAGTCCCACAGCATATGAGGGCGATGGCCGCGCTGTATTGTCCATTCGGCCCACCATTCTATCACGGCGATCGCGTCGACAAGTTCAGGCGCGGAGGGAGGCCTACATCCCAGGAGGCGGTCTCCACTGTGAGGCCTTCACTGTGGTTCGCGGAGCAGGGTGCCGTAACACTGCCCCGCCTGGTCCCGTTTGGGTAGTAGGTGACACGGGTGGCTCCCGCGGCTTCGGACGTGGTAGGCTGGAGTCCCATCGTGAACGGAGGTTCGGCATGCCGGATGGAAGCAAAGTCACTGTGACCATGCCAGCCTACAAGGCGGCGCGAACTCTGGAGAAGACCGTCCACGACCTACCGCGGGAGTCCTTCGATGACATCATCCTGGTAGACGACGCCAGCCCGGACAACACGGTAGAGGTCGCCCAGCGTCTGGGCATTCACACCATCGAACATGCCGAGAACCGCGGCTACGGCGGCAACCAGAAGACCTGCTACGACGCCGCACTGGCCCGCGGTGCGGACGTGGTTGTGCTCCTCCACCCTGACTATCAGTACGACCCGAAGATGTTGACGGACCTGGTGACGCCTATCATCTCCGGCGAGGCCGACTTCACTTTCGGGTCGCGCTTCCGGAGCAACAGCCGGGACCCCCTGAAGGGAGGCATGCCCCTCTACCGCTGGATCGGCAACCGCGTTACCACATTCACAGAGAACCTGATCCTGGGCACCAGCTTCACGGAGATGCACAGCGGCTTCAAGGCCTACAACCGTTACTTCCTGGAGAATATCCCCTACCACGGCTATTCTGACGGCTTCGTCTTCGACAGCCAGATGCTGGTGGACGCGGTGCTGGCCCGCCGTTTCCGCATTCGCGAGGTGGCCATCCCCACCCGCTACACGGAGGAGTCCTCCTCGGCCAGCATCTATGATTCCCTCAAGTACGTAATCCTCACGGTGGTGTGCGCTCTTCGGGGCCGGTTCCGCCGCCAAGCGCAGGACCGCGCGGGGCAGGGGCTCGAGCGCTAGCGAGTAGGTACCAGGTCTCGGGCGTTAGGCGCATCCGCGCGGAGAGCGCCCTAACACGGACGGGCAGCCGCGTCGGTGCCAGGAAGTCTCTGTGGAAGCCCGCCCCCTCAACGAAGCGGCATGCTCATCTGTTGGGGCAGGCCGGTCGGCTGGCGTGCCACTCGTTGACGTTGAAGCCCCACCTGCCTGCCTCTGCTTCCTTCTGCTGGCAGGCGCGCCACTGGTCGAACTCGTTGAGCTCGACGGCGGGCCCGCGCGCCTCGGCCACGTACGGCTCGTGCATCCAGTCGAAGTAGCCCCACAGGTTGGCGAAGCCGATGAACAGGGCGAGGGCGACGAGGGCTCCTCGAACGACGAAGGCGCGGTCCCGCAGGAGAAAAACCAGGGCCAGCAGGCCAAGGGCCAGGAAGCGCCCGTGGGTTGCGAAGGGATCCTCCATCCATTGGAAAGAGCCCCGTACGCTGGTGAGGGCGATGAAGGCCGCGAGGACAGCGAAGCCGAGCCACACCGCCCCGGACGGGCGTCGGAGGCAGGACATGACACTCTCGATACCGAGGCCGACGAACAGGTACATGAAGGGCGTGGAAACGAGGGCGCGGGTGGCTTCCGGCGTATTGCTGCTGAAGACCTCGTTTACGAAAATCGGCACGATGAGAAAGCACCACCATAAGGCGGTGTCGCGCCAGCGCCAGAGCCCAGCCACCAGGCCCACCCAGAACAGCGCGCCTGTCCAGAAATCCAAGAAGGTGCCGCCCCGCGGCAGCAGCCGGTCGGGCTGAAAGCTCATCTCCCTTAGGCTGCGATCTAGAAGAAAAAAGCCCTTAGAGTTTCGTTCCAACTGGTGGACGAAGATGGCCCCCCGGTCCGTATCTCCCATATAGGGCGTCTCTACGGTGAAGATGGAGATGGCCCTAGTGCGGGTATTGAAGTGGTCCCAGTCGTTGAGGATGGTGCGTGCCTGGGGGATGAAAAGGACGCTGGTGATGAGGCCTGCCAGGACGAAGCCGGCCACGACCCTGCGGTAGTTGTGTCGAAAAGAGTAGAGGGCGAAGGGCAAGAACGCGGCCACTGCCAGGCCGATGGGCCGGCCACCATCGTAGCCGTAGAGGCCCAGGGCGGCGAAGAGGCCGACGCCCGCGTAGTAGTACCAACGGTCTTTGCGCAGAGCCAGCGAGAGGCAAACTGCGGCGCCAGAGGCAAACAAGGCGGCGTTGATGTTCGTATAGCCCGTGCGCGAGAAGTGAAAGTACCAGAGGCCCGTGGCCAGGAGGAAGGTGGCGAGCAGGCTCGAGAGGGTCGACAGCCGCTCGCGGGCCAGGATGTAGAAAGGGATGAGGGTCAGCGTGCCCAGTACGGCCGGGTAGAGGCGCATGCCCCAGACGCCCTCGCCAAACCAGTCGACGAGCCAAGCCATGGTGTAGAGGCTGAAGGCGGGCGACTGGTGCCAGTCAAGGCCGAACCAGCCGGGCCCGTTGCCGGCCAGCACCCGGTAGATGAACTGGAGGTTGTCGGCCTCGTCGGCGGTGACGTTGACGGGGACGGTGGTAAGCAGGATCAGCCGGATCACCAGGGCAAAGAGGAGAACCCCGGTGAGGGCGTAGATAGACCAGTGCAGGCGACGGAGGAAAGCCAGAGACTGCACTTGAACATGGAGCGACGGGATCGACAGCTTGTCAGTTGAGGACACTTGTGGCGGCCGCGTTGCATAGGGAACGAATGGACGCTCAAACTCGATAGCTCCCATTCATGCCGCCAGAGTATATCAACGGGCCAGCGGGCGCGCAACGCGTTCGGGGGCGCAAGCGCGCAGCGGGAGTATAATGGCCCAGGCCAGGCAAGTCGCAGCGAGGCAAGATCGGCCGATGGATCCCCCATGAAGCGAACGACTTCTCGCCTACTAGCTGTCGCGGCGCTGTTCCGTGTCGGGTGGCCTGCAGTTCGGCCGGTTCTCGCCGTAGCGGCATTGGTCTGCGCCGCCTTGGGCCAGGACTCTCTGGGCCAGCACGATGGCCTGACGAGGGGGCTGGAGCTCTACGGCGCCGGAGCGTTGCTCTTTGTGGCGGCCTGCGTGGGCCAGGCCTGGCATCTGCCGGCGCCGGTCCACTACCGGGCGCGGCTGGCCGGACGAGCGGCGCTCTCACTCCTGGCGGCTGTGGCGCTGAACGCGGTCGCCCTGCTGTTCTTCGTTCGCGATGAGCATCTGAACGCGGCCTGGCTGCTGTTCGTGGCGAGCCTGGTGGTGCTGGTGGGAGGGCTGGCGTGGGCGGAGGGCCGGGCAGCGCTCTCCACTCATGAGGCTCACAGGGCGAGGTCCCTGGAGAGACGAGTGGCCCGCTTCGTCGCCACCCACGCACTGGAGGGGCTCCTGCTGGGCGGGGTCATCGGCCTCGCCGTCGGGCTGCGACTGTACCACATCGACTCCTTCCCCGAGGGGCTGTGGTACGACGAGGCGGTGTACGGCAATCTGGTGGACCGGATGCTGGACGACGCCAGCTACCGGCCGATCTACGCCCCACCGGCAAACATGTCCGGACCCTTCCTCTTCCTCATCGCTGGCGCCTTCAAGGTATTCGGCCGGGGGATGCTGGCCATTCGCCTAGTGAGCGCGGGAGTCGGCATCGCGACCGTTGTGGCGTTCTACTTTCTGGCGCGTATCTATCTGAGCCGGCCGGTGGCCCTGGCAGCCGCGGTCCTGCTGGCCGTGTCGGCCTGGCACCTGAACTTCAGCCGCATTGGATTGCAGGGGATCCTCAGCCCGCTCTTCGGGGTTTTGGCGCTGCTGTTTCTCGTCCGGGCATGGCGGAGCGGGCGGCTCACCGACTTCGCGCTGGCCGGCTTCGCCGTGAGCGGGGGAGTCTGGGCCTACTCGGCGTCCAACGTGCTGCCCGCCGTGGCAGTGGTCTTCGTGGTCGCGGCGGCAGTGGCCTGGCGGTCACGTCTGAGGGAGCGCCTGCCGGGGCTGGCTCTCCTGGCTGTCGCCTTCGCCGCCAGCATCTCGCCCCTTGCCTACTATGCGACGACCCATCAAGACGAGTACTTCGCCCGGGCCAGAGAGACCAACATCTTCAGAGACCGGACCGCCGAGGAGGAGCTGGAGGTGCTGGCCAGCAACACCCGCAAGCATGTGCTCATGTTCAACTACAGGGGTGACAACAACGGTCGCCACAACCTGCCCGGCCACCCCATGCTCGACGACGCCACGGGTGTGCTGGCGGTCCTGGGCCTCGCCTACGCTGTGTACCGCATCCGAAGGCCCGAGTACCTGCTGCTGGTGGCAGCCCTACTCCTGGGGCTGAGTGGGGGCATCCTCACTCTGGACTTCGAGGCGCCCCAGTCCCTGCGTTCCATCCTGACCCTGCCCGTGGCTTACCTCCTGGCGGGCGTCGGCCTGGACGCCGTCTGGCGCTCCTTTACGCCGCCGGGCCGGGCAGCCCTGGCCAGAGGCGTGCTGGCGACGGGCCTTCTGGCTGGCCTCCTGGCGTATGCCGGCGCGCTCAACTACGACACCATGTTCAACAAGAAGGCCAACGACATGGCCTCCTGGGCCGCCTACAGCACGGACATCACTCTGGTGGCGAATGAGATCCACGGCAAGGCGGAAGAAATGGACATCTGGATCTCGCCGCTGTACCTGGGCCAACCTACCCTGAGCTTCCTGGCCCCCGACCTGAAGGAGCCGCGCGCCTTCGACATCAGCGCCGCCATACCCGTCATCTCCGATGGCGAGAGGGGCGCCGCCCTATTCGTGGACCTGGGCAACCAAGGCGTGGTGGACCTGGCCCGCTCCTACTATGAGGGGGCGGAGATCAAGGAACTGGGCCCCGACTTTCAAGATATGACCGTGGCCTACGCCGTCTACATCCCGGCGGAGGCGATCAAGGCCCTGCGCGGCCTGGAAGGCCGCTACTATCAGAGGCCGGGCAGCCCGGAGCCATCCCTGACGCGCGACGATGAGGCGCTCGATTTCGACTGGCGGGAGGAGCCACCCCTTCCGGTTCCCTTCAGCGTGCGGTGGTCGGGATTCCTCTACGCGCCGACCTTCGGCGAGTACAGGCTGGTTCCGGAAGGCTCCTTCGACCGGCTGGAGCTTGCGGTGGACTCGGAGCCGCTGCCGGTCGGGGGTCGCTTGACCCTGGCCCAGGGCCTCCACGAGGTCGAGATCAGAGCAGACTTCCGGCGAGCCGGCCTGTTCCGTCTTCTCTGGCAGCAGCCGGGCCAGGACCTGGCTGTGATCCCTTCCCCCTACCTGTTCCAGCCCGAGGCGGCGCCGCACGGCCTACTCGGCCGCTACTACCAGGGCCCAGCGTGGTCGGGACCGGCGGCGCTGGAGAGGATCGACCCGCAGCTTTCGTACTACTTCCACATCACGCCGCTGCCCCGACCGTACACCGTGGATTGGAGTGGAGCGCTCGTGGCGCCCACGACGGGCCAATATCGATTCATGCTTGAGTCCGTGGGACCAGCCATCCTGCGTATCGACGGCGCTGAGGTGCTGAGGACTCAGGGCGACGGCAGCTCGGCCACTGCCACCCTCTCGCTGGCCGAGGGGGAGCATGACCTGCTGGTGCGCTTCCTGGACGATCGGGGATATTCACGCATCTCCCTGGTCTGGGTGCTGCCGGGTGCCGAGCAATCCTCCATCGTGCCGTTTGATAACCTTCTGCCGCGCCCGGCTGCCCACGGCCCGGAGGCTGACGAGGGCTAGGCGCTGGCTGTTCTCCTATCTGGGGCTTTCAGGGAGAAGTATAATCACACTTGATGAACCAACGTAGCCGTCCGCGCGAGCTGAAAGAGCAGAGTCCAGGGGTCTCGGCTCGCAGTACGATCCCCTCGCGCTCAGCATGACGCTCGCGTCACTTCTTCAACCAGGCGCCACTCAGCCGGCGAAATACGCGCTGGTCGGCGTACTGAACACCCTGGTGGACCTTGCGGTTCTGAACCTGCTCTTCTGGGCGTTCAGCCCGGGACGCGCAGCTGGCATCGCCGCCATCAACGCGGTGTCCTACGGCTGCGGGATGGTGAACAGCTATGTCTGGAACGCTCGCTGGACGTTTGCCTCGCGCCGGTGGCAGCGTGCCGAGACCGTCGCCAGCTTCACAGGTGTCATGATCGTGGCCTGGGGGATCAACACCGCGGCGCTGGTGGCCGGGCATGCCATTGCGGCGCCGCTACTCCCTGACAGTGTGGCACTGAACATCGCAAAGGTCGTCGCCGCGGCGGCCTCGTTCACGGTCGGCTTCATCCTCTGCCGATGGTTGGTGTTCAAGGAGTAGCCAGGGGGACCGCTGTGGGGTATGTTGTCACGGTGCGTCTGCCCACGCCGTGGGCGGTCGGCTGGCCGGCCGGGCGTCGCGGCTTGTCTCCCTTGTCCTCTGGCCGGGCACTGTCTCAGGCTTCGTGCTCTTCGCCGCTCCGCTGGAGGCCTGGGGCGAGGGTGGTCGTTGCTCTTCCTGCCTACGACGAGCGGGATAGCCTGGTCTTCCTTCTAGATGCGCCTCAGGAGAAGACCTAGGATTACTGGCTACGACAAGCGCAGCCGACGCTGGACCGCAAGCTCCTGGATGGCGCGACGGAAGCAGCCCGCCAGTCGATGAAGCGCTGGAGTGACATCCATCTGCTGAGCGGCGAGAAAAAGCGGCTGGGTGCGACCGATGTCCGGGACACCTGAGGCTGCGGTGCTCCTGGACAGTGACTCTACTATGAAGAAACTAGGCCCTTTCCGTAGTCCCCTGCCCTGGATAGGCCTCGCTGTCAGCGTGGGGACACTCTTCCTGGCCTTCCGCGGCCTCCACTGGGCCGAGGTGGGCGAGGCACTGGCCGACGCTAACTACGGCCTCCTCGCCCTGGCCTTGGTCATTCTGCTGGCGGCCCTCTACCTGCGTGCTCTGCGTTGGGCCGTTCTCTTTCACCCTCGAAGAGGGATGCGCATCGGCAATCTGCTGGGCACCATGAATGTGGGCTACGCCATCAATAACATCCTGCCCTTGCGCGTGGGGGAGCTGGCCCGCGCCTACGTCATCGGCGAGGTAGAGAACGTGAGTACCGCCCATGCCCTCTCCACTATCGTCGTCGAACGGACGCTGGACACAATCACCGTGGTGGCCTTCCTCATGGTTACGCTCCCCTTCATCGACGCTCCGGGCTGGGCCAGGGGCCCAGCTCTCCTCCTGGGCCTTGGCTTCCTGGGCCTGGCCGTGCTGCTGGCTACTCTCTCGGCGGCCCGGGAGCGGGCCATGAGGCTGGTGGGCTGGGTCGTGCGTTTCCTACCGGAGCGCTCTCGGCGGCGAACTGAGGAGGCGGCCGACGCCGCCATCGAAGGGTTTGCGGTTCTCCGACAGCCTGCGCTCATGGCCCAGGCCGCCGCCTGGTCGGTGGCGTCGTGGCTTGTGTCGGCCATCCTCATGTTCGTGGTGTTGCGGGCCCTCGACCTGGACCTGCCCTTCACGGCTGCCCTCTTCGTCATGGCAGCCGTTTCGCTGGGGATGGTGGTTCCTTCCTCGCCGGGCTACATCGGGGTGTTCCACGCTATCGCCATCGAGTCGCTGGTAAACGTATTCGACGTGGACCGCAACGGGGCGGCCAGCTTCGCCCTAGTGCAGCACGCCATCATCTACCTGATGCCCATGGTTATCGCCGCCGTCTTCCTCTGGCGCCAGCGCCGTACATGGCAACAGGTGCGCCTCTGGGCCCGCGGCGAGGCGCCCGCCGATGAGGTGACGGGCGCGGGCCCCAGGTGAGACGGCACAGGGGATACGGGGCAGGAGACAGCGGCCCGTAGCTGCAGACCTTTAGGTCTGCTGGCCTATCGGCAGGGCTGAAGTGTCCTGGGGCAGGTGGATCAAGGCGTGGAGCTGGGTTTGGTCTGGCCGGCCGACCCCCAGGTAGGTAAAGCCGTGCTCTCGGACCCTGGCCGGGTCCAAGATATTGCGGCCGTCCGCCAGGATGGGGTTGGCCATACACTCCTTGAGCCTGGCCAAGTCAAGCGAGCGGAACTGCTCCCACTCGGTGGCGATGATCAGGGCGTGGCAGCCCTCGGCGGCCTCGTAGGGGTCGGGGCAACAGGAGATCTCGGGCAGAGCGGCCTGCGCGTTCTCTTCGGCGCAGGGGTCGTACGCCCTGACCGCGGCTCCCTCGTCCTGCAACAGGCGGATGAGGTCGAGGGCCGGGGCATCGCGCACGTCATCCGTGCCGGGCTTGAAGGAGAGCCCCAGCACGGCGATACACTTCCCCCTGATGCTTCCGAGGGCCTCCCGCAGGCGGCGAACCAGCCGTTGGCGCTGCTCCAGGTTGACCTGGGTGACAGCGTTCAGGAGGTGGGCAGGACTGCCCTGGGCGGTGGCTACGTGGATGAGGGCCCTCACATCCTTGGGGAGGCAGCTTCCGCCGTAGCCGAGGCCCGCGCTCAGGAACTCGGGCCCGATGCGGGGGTCCCAGCCCATTCCCAGGGCCACCTGGGTCACGTCGGCGCCCAGGGCCTCGCAGATGCAGGCCATCTCGTTAATGAAGGAGACCTTGGTGGCCAGAAAGGAGTTGGATGCGTACTTGATCATCTCGGCGGTTTTCACGTCGGTGATGAGGATAGGCCGGTTCAGAGGGGCGTACAGCTCGGCCACCCGGGCGGCCTGTTGAGGGTCCCGACACCCCAGGACGATGCGGTCCGGATGGAAGAAGTCGTGGATGGCCGACCCTTCGCGCAGGAACTCCGGATTGGACACCACCGCCGGACCCACGCTACCGCCGTTCTGGGCGCCTAGGATGTTCTCGACCATCTCCGCGGTGCCCACCGGCACTGTGCTCTTGTTGATGACGATGGGTCGCCTTCCGTTCACGGCCCCGCCGATGCTCCGCGCGGCCTCCCGCACGTAGTGGAGGTCCGCCGCGCCCTCCGCGGTGGAGGGTGTATTAACAGCAATAAAGACGAAGTCGGCGCCCGCCAGCCCCTCCTCGTAGGAGGTAGTGCAGCGGAGCGTCCCGCGGGCGCTCCCCTTCTCCACTAGAGGCTGGAGGCCGGGCTCATAGATGGGCAGGCACCCCTGCCGCAAGCGGTCGATCTTCTCCTCGTCGACATCCACGCAGGCGACGCGGTGGCCCATGTCGGCTAGGCAGGCCGCCGTGACCAGGCCCACGTATCCTGCCCCGACGATGCAGATGGACGCGCTGCCGATGTCTCCGTACATAGATAAGGACATCAGGGCCGGCATTCGCGCGCATCCCGCGCGATCCGCCGTAGTTGCCCATGACCTATGTCGGCGGTCCGGTCAGCCGAAAAGAGTAGGGGAATCCCTGAACCGAGCAGCGCCCTTGCCCGTACCGCTCTGGCCAGGCCGGCCTAGAGGCCCCGGTCCACCAGCAGGGCGCAGAGGTCGGCGGTGCGGCAGGCGTAGCCCCACTCGTTGTCGTACCAGGCCATCACCTTCACCATGTCGCCGTCCAGGACCATGGTGCTAAGGGCATCCACGATGGAGCTGGCGGGGTGCCCCTTGAAGTCGATGCTCACCAGAGGCTCCTCTTCGTATTCCAGGATGCCTTTGAGCGGCCCGGCCGAGGCGGCCTTGAAAGCGTCGTTCACCTCCTCGACTGTGACCCCGCGCTCCAGGTCTGCCACGAAATCGCAGATGGAGACGGTGGATGTGGGCACCCGCAGGGCCATGCCGTGCATCTTTCCTCTCAGGTCGGGGATGACCACAGTGACCGCTCGGGCCGCTCCCGTGGTGGTGGGGATGATGTTGAGGGCGGCGGCGCGCGCCCGGCGCAGGTCCCCATGCACCACGTCCAGGATCCGCTGGTCGTTGGTGTAAGCGTGGATGGTGGTCATGAGGCCACGGCGGATCCCGAAGGCGTCATGCAGCACCTTTACCACCGGGGCGATGCAGTTGGTGGTGCAGGAGGCATTGGAGATGATGTGGTGCCGGCCGGGGTCGTACATGTCCTGGTTGACGCCCAGCACCACCGTCAGGTCCTCATTCCGGGCGGGCGCTGAGATGATCACCTTCTTGACGCCGTCGCCCAGGTGGGCCCGGGCTTTCTCCGCATCGGTGAAGGCGCCGGTGGACTCGAGCACGATCTCCGCGCCCACCTCCTTCCACGGGATCTGGGCGGGGTCGCGCTCGGAGAAGACCCGGATGGTGGAGCCGTCTACCTGGAGGTTGC
>Ga0209979_1002313_pt1 | contig 18493 bp, 13 predicted proteins | sample AnhtaG_FD_183114 | JGI IMG/M metagenome (GOLD analysis project Ga0209979, IMG submission 183114) | Deep subsurface microbial communities from Anholt, Denmark to uncover new lineages of life (NeLLi) - Anholt_01485 metaG (SPAdes) (version 2) | ecosystem: Environmental > Aquatic > Marine > Oceanic...
TGGCGGTCCCGCACGAAAATCTCTGAGCCATTCGCAAGAAAATCAAGCAGAGAGGCTCCAGAGCGTCCAAATGTCGATGTGGTGTTGAACTTTTCTCTTGCACCTAGTCCATATTTGGAATTGCTGCTGGTAACCCCGCCTCGAAATGCAACCGGGCGGCGTGGATCATCGCGCACGCGGCGGAGTGGGTCTGGCCTGATGCGGATTGGGCGACGACCTCCCCCGACAGCCAGGGGATGTCTACCGAGGGGCTGGAAGAGGTGGCAGCCTATGCTCAGAGGTATGGTGGCGGTTCCGGCTGCATCATCCGGCACGGGTATCTGGTGAAGGAGTGGGGCTCGCCGACGACCCTGGCCGACATCAAATCCGCGACGAAGGGCAGCATGGGAGCGACCGCCCTCGGCCTCGCTGTGGATGGTGGCCTGGTGGGGCTGGAGGACCTCGCCCAGCAACACTATCGCGCCATCGGCGGCGAGAGACCAGAAAACGCCACGACAGGCTGGCTCGGTGAGATCAGGATCCGCCATCTGGCGACAATGACCGCGGGCTTCGACGACGGCCGCCCTCCCAAGCTGGTCTACCGGCCAGGCACCTCGGGCATCTACAGCAACGACACCTCCAATATGCTGGCGGAGCTCCTGACCCTCAAGTTCGGTGAGGACCTGTACCCCCTTATGAAACGCAAGGTGATGGACCCCATCGGTGTCCCTCCGTCGGAGTGGGCATGGCGTGATAATTGGTATCGTCCCGACACCATCAACAGGCTTAAGAACCGTGAATTCGCCTCCGGCATCACCATCACCCACCGTGCCCTGGCTCGGATCGGATACCTGTACTTGCGGGAAGGCAATTGGAAGGGCCGGCGGATTTTATCGCGGCGATTCATTCGCCAAGCTACCCAGCCGACCACGCTACCCGCTCCCCGGCCCTACTACGCTTTCTACTGGGGGAGCAACACGAAAGGGACGTTCGGGGATATCCCCAAGGATACCTATTGGGCGCTCGGATTGGGTGACAGTTTCGTCGTCGTCTGCCCAAGCCTGGACATCGTCGCGGTGCGCTTGGGGCTCGGCTCCAAGGCGTCGCAGCTCCCCGGTGGGGAGGAATGGGGAAAGAGGATATCGGGCTTCTTCCGGCTTGTCGTGGAGGCGGTCCGCGACCAGCATCCTCCCAGCCCCGTGATCCAGCGCCTTACCTGGGCGCCACCCTCCACCATCATCCGTCAAGCAGGGCATAGCGACAACTGGCCCCTCACCTGGGCGGATGACGGCAATCTGTACACTGCCTATGGGGACGGCTACGGCTTTGCCCCCAAGCTTCCTGAAAAGTTGAGCCTGGGCTGTGCTAAGGTCATCGGCTCGCCGCCCAACTTTCTCGGGGTGAACATCCGGTCTCCCAGCAGCGAACAGAAGGGCGGTGGCGCGTCGGGCAAGAAAGCCAGCGGCATGCCAATGGTGGAGGGCACCCTCTATATGTGGGTCAGAAACGCTGGCAACTCACAACTCGCCCGGTCCACCGACCACGGGGAGACGTGGGAGTGGAGCGATTGGAAGTTCACCACCAGTTTCGGCTGCCCCACCTTCCTGAATTTTGGAAAGAACTACGCTGGGGCACGGGATGAGTACGTCTACGTATACTCCCACGACTCCGACAGCGCCTATCTGCCCGCCGACCGGATGGTTCTGGCGCGGGTGCCCAGAGGCCAAATCACGAACCGTGAGGCCTACGAGTTCTTCAAGGAGCCTGACACGGAGGGCAATCCACTCTGGACGAAGGAGATCCGTCAACGAGGCGCTGTCTTCACCAATCCGGGGAGATGTTATCGCTCCGGAATCAGCTACAACGCGGCCCTGGGGCGATATCTCTGGTGTCAGATCCTCCCCGGCGGCGACACACGCTTCGAGGGAGGGTTCGTCATCTACGACGCGCCGGAACCTTGGGGACCCTGGACGACGGTGTACTTTAGCGAAGAGTGGGATGTGGGCCCTGGTGAGACGAGCAGCTTCCCGACCAAATGGATGAGCGCCGATGGAAAGAGCTGCTATCTGGTGTTTTCGGGGGATGACAGTTTCTCCATTCGCAAGGTGACCTTCGCTCTCTCAGCCGACGAAGCGAGCGGTGGGACATCTACTCTCGGATCAAACGCCGCCTCGCGCACGCGCGTCTCCATCGTCGGCGATAAATGGCGGATCAATGGCACCGTGACCTATCGGGGCGCCGCGGCCGAGGGCTTGCTCATGAAGGTGCGGATGGTCAACGCGGTATTCGAAGATGCCAACCGCCCAGACTTCGACCCCGAGGCGAACACGGACACATTCATCAGCCAGATTCCTGATTACGTCGCCCACGGCATTCGCGCATTCACCATCAACCTGCAGGGCGGGATGCCGGGCTATGAAGGTGGGATCAACTCGGCCTTCAACCCGGACGGCTCCCTGCGCCAGGGTTACCTGAAGCGTGTCCGGCGGGTTATCGAGGCGTGTGACCGACAGGGTGCGGTCGTCATCCTGGGCTGCTACTATCAGCGACAGGACCAAATTCTCAGAGACGCGGATGCGGTGCGCGCGGGCGTCATCAACGTTGCCCAGTGGGTCAAGACAAACGGGGTTACCAACGTTGTGCTGGAAATCGCCAACGAGTTTGGTCATAGCGGCTTTGACCATCCCCTCTTGAGGAGGGCGGAAGGGCAGGTCGGGCTCATCCAACTCGCCAGGCAGACCGCCCCGGATTTGCTGGTGTCCACAAGTGGGCTAGGTGACGGGATGGTTCCCGCCAGCGTGGCCCGTGCAAGTGACTTCATCCTGATCCACTTCAACAACACTTCACTCGAAGAAATCGCCGCGAGGATCACCGCGCTGAAAAGGTTCGGCAAGCCTGTTGTATGCAACGAAGATGCGAAGGTAGGCCGGCAGGGGGCGAAGGCGGCGGAGTTGTGCGTCGCCAATGGTGCTTCATGGGGGCTGATGCAGGCAGAGGTGAACCAGTACTTCCCGTTCACGTTCAATGGACACAACGACGATCCGCCGGTGTATGCGAAGTTGAAAGCGCTCACGACGCCTGAGCGTCAGGGAGATGGATAACGCCACGCTGCCATCCGTAATAGCGTGGCAGCCGAACAACTACAAGGAGGCTGGATATGGCTACTGGAGTCAAAATCAGCGTCATCGGGGCTGGAAGCGCGCAGTTCTCGCTGGGTCTGGTCAAAGACCTCTGTCTGACCGAGAGCCTGGCCGGCAGCCAGGTGTGCTTCATGGATATTAACCAGGAGCGGCTGGAGATGATCCACAAGCTCGCTCCGCGCTACGCAGCCGAGCTGGGTGCAGACCTCAGATTCGAGAGCACGACCGAGCGCCGGGCTTCCCTACAGGATGCTGATTTCGTCATCAACACCGCTTACGTCAAGGGCCACCATCACGAGCGGGCCATGCGTGAGGTGACCGCCAGGCATGGTTACTACTATGGTGGCGTGCACCTGGGAGCTTTCTACCAGTTGCAACTGACGTTGGAGGTGGCGCGGGACATGGAGGAAATCTGTCCCGATGCCTGGCTCATCCAGTCGGGCAACCCGGTCTTCGCTGGCTGCACCCTTATGACCCGGGAGACGGGCATCAAGGTCTGTGGTCTGTGCCACGGCCACTACGGCTACCGCGAGATCGCTGCAACCATCGGCATCGCCCCCGATGATGTCACATGGCAGGCGCCTGGTCTTAACCACAACATCTGGCTCACCCACTTCATCTACCAGGGGAGAGATGCTTATCCGCCGATTGATGAGTGGATCGAGACGAAGGCCGAGGAATACTGGCGGACTCACGTGGCCATGCACACTCATGATGTCCAGATGTCACGCGGGGCTGTGCATCAGTACCACATGTACGGGCTGTTCCCCGTGGGCGACACTGTTCGCAGAGGTGGGTGGTGGTATCATACGGACACAGGCACCAAGAAGTACTGGTTCGGCGAGCCGTGGGGCGGGCCGGACACCGAGCTGGCACGGCCCATTTTCGTGGAGAACCTGGAGAAAAGGATCGCCGAGATGACGAGGCTGGCCAGTGACCCGAAGGCGAGCTTGGTCGAGGCCTTTGGCTACACCAAGACCCGGGAGCAGCAGGTGCCCATCATTGATGGGCTGGTCAATAATCACGAAGGGCAGTTTCAGGTGAATGTCCCCAACCGGGGCGCGCTGGAAGGGCTGCTCGATGATGTGGTGGTAGAGGTACCGGCCATCGTCAATCAGAAAGGTATCCAGCCCCTACACGTCGGATCTCTACCGCCCAAGATCATGCTGGAGCAGATCCTGCCGCACTGGCTGGAGATGGAGCGTGACCTCTTGTCCTTTAAGACGGGTGACCGCTCCATACTGCTGTGGAGCGCGCTGGAAAGCCACCAGACCCGCTCCTACGACCAGGCTGTGGCTGTTTTGGAGGATCTGCTGGCCATGGAGGGAAATCGGGAGATGGCTGAATACCTCAGGTTTCCCTCAGGGTGGTGAAAGGGTGCTGCAAGGAGCGGGTGATGCTGGCGAGTGGATAGCCCTGTCTATTCGCAGGATCACGGGAGTCGAGGCTTCAGCCGGTTCCCTGTCCCGGAAACCCGCCTAAAGGCTCGATTCCCACCTTCAAAGCATCTTTGAGCGGATAGAAGACCGATGGGTGCGAGAAATAGGTATCATCTGGTACAATAAACTGAAGGAGTGGGAGATACATCATGGAAATATGGAAAGAGAATCCCTACTATTGGGAATACAACGGTAAACCAGTTCTCTTGCTGGGTGGATCGGATGAGGACAACCTCTTCAATGATCCCCGGCTCATGCATAACCTGGAGACATTACAGCGATGTGGTGGGAACTACATCCGTTGCACGCTATCAAGCCGTGACGAGGGCAATGTCTGGCCCTACGAGAAGGTAGGCGAACTGTATGATCTCAACCGGTTCAATCCAGAATACTGGGCCCGGCTGGATAGATGCCTCCGCGAGGCCCAGAGGGGTGAGATCATCGTTCAGATCGAGATATGGGCCACCTTCGACTTTTACCGTGACAACTGGCTGGTGAACCCCTTTAACCCGGCCCTGAATGTCAACTACACGACCGAAACGACCAGGCTGGAGACCGAATGGGATCACCATCCTGCCCGAAAACCGCAGCCCTTCTTCCACTCGCCGCTGGCGCTGAATGACGATCGAGTCCTGCGCACTTACCAGGAAGTGTTCGTGCGGAAGGTGCTCGATACTTCCCTCGGCTATCCCAACGTCCTCTACTGCCTGGACAACGAAACTTCCGCTCCACCCGAATGGGCCTGGTATTGGGCCCAGCTCATCCATGCGGAGGTGAGAAAACGCTCCGCCTCGATCCAGCTCACGGAGATGTGGGATGACCATGATCTGCGTGGGCCCCAGCATCGGGCAACTTACGAACACCCGGAGTTTTTCTCCTTCTTTGAGATCTCTCAGAACAACTGGCAGGTCGGACAGGCACACCATGACCGCATCATGTGGGCTCGAGATGCTGTCGCCAACCAGGAAGGAGGCATCCGGCCCCTGAATAATGTGAAGGTCTACGCCAGATTGGATCATGCACCGCCTAGCCGGGAGGTTAACATCAACCGCTTCTGGCGAAACATATTCAGCGGCTGTGCCAGCACGCGGTTCCACCGCCTTCCCGGTGGCATTGGCCTCGACGAGGACGCGCAGGCGATGATCAGGGCCGCCCGCCGGTTCACAGAGGCGTTTGATCTGTTCCATTGCGAACCTCGCAGCGATCTGCTTTCGGACCGAGAGCCCGATGGGGCCTACTGCCTCGCTATCCTCGCTCAGGTGTATGCACTCTACTTCCCTCGAGGCGGTAAGGTACGCCTGGCAATTGACAACCCCGATCGGGCTCTCAAGCTGCGCTGGTTCGACCCGTGGACAGCGGAGTTCGGGAAACCCGAGACGATCACGGCCGATGGATCGGTTATATTGCAGAGCCCTGATACAGAGCAGATATGGCTGGCGCTCATCCAAGCCAGCCCCACGTGACAGCTTTCAGGGAGGTTAGTGTATGTCCGTCTATTATCTGACCTACGATTTGCACAAAGAGGGCTACATCCACAACTGGCTCCTGGCGGGGCCCCAGGCCATCCCCGTCCCCGAGATGGACCGCTTCGCCGGAGAGGACTTCAAGCTCCAGATCGCACGCCACTACTACGAGGAACACTCGGGGATCACCCAACCCCCTCAGGAGTGGGAGCCGCCCCTCTCCATCGGTGATGAGACCTTCCGGTGGCGCTACACCCGCTGCCTGGACGATCACTTCATTGACCTCTCCGCCTTCTACCGCACTTGTCACTACCTGCGGGCCTGGGCCTATGCCGAGGTCAAGTGTCCCCAGGCGCAGGAGGTGACCTTCCTTCTCACCACTCATGGCCCGGCGGACCTGTGGCTCAATGACCAGCACCTTCATCGGCAGGAGCACTTCCACCACCAGGAGCCCCACAGCGTCCCCTTCCCGGCGATGCTCCAGGAGGGCCAGAACAAGATCCTGATCCGCTTCGAGGAGGTGGCCGCGCGGGAGTGTCCCTACGCCATGGCCCTGCAGATTGCAGGTCTGCCCTCCGAGGGCGTGCTGGTGATACTCCCCACGCCCATCGAGGCCATTGCCCGCCGCCAGACGCTGGAGCGGGTGATCGAGGCTGCTTACCTCGATCGATATCTCTATACCAGGAACGACGAAGTCGTCGTGCGGTGGCCGGATGACCTGGGTACAACGGCCAGTGTGGGCGTCCGCTTCCAAGACCCTAGGGGTCGGATCACGCGAGAGGCCTGGATCACGGGCCGGGCCTCCGAATCCTACAGCCCGCTCAAGGGCTTTGAAACTTTGGACGGATTGTACCAGGTGGTCGTGATGCCCCATCCCAGGGAATACTACGAGGGCAACCAGCGAGTTCAGAACAAGATCAACCTCCAGGTACTCAATAGCCCCTACTCGCAGAGGCCCTATGGCGCTTACGAGCAGCGCTGTCGAGAGGCTCTGGAGGACGCGGCCAGGCGGAGCGACAGCATCTTCTCCGAGATCGCCAAGATGGAGTTGGGACGCTGGTCGCGCGTGGATACCGAGGTGATCAGGGAGGCCATCGAGTCCATAAACCAGCGCCGGGATTGCAGTGACTTCTACATGGTCGGCCTGCTGGGCATGATGTACCGCTACCTGGACGATCCGGCCTTCCCACAAGAGCTCAAAGAACCGCTGGAGGAGTGCGTCCTCAACTTCAAGTACTGGATGGATGAGCCGGGCAGCGATGCCATGTGCTACTGGTCGGAGAACCATCAGATCCTCTTCCACACCTGCGAGATCCTGGCCGGGCAACTCTACCCCGACCGGACCTTCACCAACGCTGGACAAAAGGGCCAGTGGCACCGGGAGAAGGGGGAGGGGATGGCGCTCTCCTGGCTGCGCAAGCGGGGCACTAGTGGTTTCCGGGAGTGGGACTCCAACTGCTACTTCGAGCAGGACCTCCTGGCCCTGGCCCACCTGGCCGACCTGGCCGAGGACCCTGAGGTGTGGGAGCTGGCCGCGATGGTCATGGACAAGATGCTCTTCACCATGGCCCTCAACTCCTACTTGGGGGCCTTCGGCTCCACCCACGGGCGCACTTACGCCCCACTCATCAAGAGTGCTCGCCTGGAGGCCACGTCAGGCATCAGCCGACTGATGTGGGGCCTGGGCGTCTTCAACAACCGCATCATGGGCACGGTCAGCCTGGCCTGTGCTAAGCGCTATGGGCTGCCAGCGGTCATCGAGCGTATCGGCCGCCACCTGCCCCAGCAGATGTGGGATCGGGAGCGCCACGCAGGCGAGCTGGAGGAGTGGTGCGACCGGGCCACCGGCTCCTGGGAGGTGAATAAGGTCACCTACAAGACGCCGGACTACATGCTCTGCTCGGCGCAGGACTACCATCCAGGCGAGAGGGGGTATCAGCAGCACATCTGGCAGGCCACAATGGGGCCGGACGCAGTGGTCTTCGTCACCCACCCGCCCTGCATGAGCGAGGAGAGCTCACGACGGCCCAACTTCTGGCATGGCAACTACATCCTGCCCCGGGTCGCTCAGTGGCGGGATGTGCTCATCGCCATCCACAATCTGCCCCAGGACGACTGGCTGGGCTTCACCCACGCCTACTTCCCCATCCACGCCTTTGACGAGCACCTCCTGCGGGATAGATGGGCCTTCGCCCGCAAGGGAGATGGTTACCTGGCCCTCACCGCTGCCCAGGGGTTGACGCTCATCAGGCAGAGGCAGAGCGCCTACCGCGAGCTGCGCTCCTACGGGCTGCGGAATGTGTGGCTCTGCCACATGGGCCGCGCCGCACGGGATGGCAGCTTCGGCCAGTTCCAGGAGCGGGTGCTGGGGCTGGACGGGGCCTTCGAGGGGCTGAGGGTACGCTGTGCAACCCTGCGTGGTGAGACACTGGCTTTCGGCTGGGAGGGGCCGCTGATGGTGAATGGGAAGGAGCAGCCCATCACCGGCTTCAAGCACTACGATAATCCCTACTGTACCGTTGACTGGCCTACCTCGCAGATGGAGATCCGGGTTGACGACAAATCCCTGACGCTGGACTTCGGGCAAGCGGAGAGACCAAAGGGGGGATAATATTTGACTACGCGGAGTTGAGAGCGTAACGGACTGGGGACTGGAGTGCAAGCGCAAGCTTGCCGAGGCGGACTTGTGTCCGCACTCCGATGTTAACGTTGAGGAGAGCACAGCGGACTTACCTTGCCAGTCAAAGTGGAAACTGATATAATGGAATCGGATTTGGAAAGCGGGTGAAGAGTATGTGAGGGTTGATGATGGAAACACGAACAGTGACGGTTGATTTGCCGGAATCTCTATATCATCGGTTTGCACAAATAGCTCAGACAACTCAACGCCCGTTGTATGAGGTATTATTGCACGCCCTCCAGGTTGGCAGCCCGCCATCCTGGGATGACGCTCCAGCTGAGTTTCAAGTGGATCTGGCAGCACTTGATCGGCTCAGCGACGAAGCCCTATGGTCCATTGTCCGCAGCCGCAAAACCGACGTCGACATGAGGCCTTATCAGGTCTTGCTCGATCGCAATGCCAATGTCACTTTGACCGACACCGAACGTCGCGAACTGGAGGCATTGCGCCTTGAAGCCGATCGATTCCTGTTGCGCAAGGCTCATGCGGCGGCCATACTCAAGTGGCGAGGCCATCAGGTGCCTCCGCCAGAGTCACTCCCTGAAGCAGGATGAGCAAAAGTCACATCTCCGCTAGGTGATCTGCGGTTCTAGAAATGCTGAGCTTCGATTGAGCCTTCGGCGTGAGGGCGGCTCGACCGCCTGTCGTGACCAGGGGATGGCCCACAGCGAGTGATGGGTGTACGTCAGATTCGTGGCAGGGTAACCGTAGCCTTGCCCATCCTGTGTCTATTATACCAGAGTGTCTGCTGTTAGTTTAGCATACTTAGGTAACCGGCCTGCAATCTTCTTCGCCTGCATCAGTGCCGCCCCGTCCTGGCCCGGACGGGACAGGGCAAGCACAGGCGTCCCCGCCGAGGCCATTTGAGTGCCTCGACGGGGCGAGGACGCCCCTGAACCTCACACCCTAGCCAGGGCAGGCAGAAGGAAGTGCCCCTACGATTTGAATTATACCCGCGAGGCGAATTTGACTTGACAAAGTGGCGTGGTGATGGTATAATATAAGTGCGGTCAGGGAAGACCTAGGCATTCAACCGCAGGAGGATCTCCGGTGAGGCGAATAGTGAGAGACGGTTTACGAACAGGCAGGATTTCACGCTGACGGTCGTGAGATGCTGCCTGCTTGCCTTTAGCTGCCTGTCCTGCGAAGGGCCTGTCCTGAGGTCTTCCGAAGGAGAGGTACAACGAGCGAAAGGAGGTGCTGAAGGGACCGAAAGCCAAGGCGTGTGGCTGCTCTCCTGATGGCCCAGAGGACCGGTCGGAGAGCCAAGAGTTCTAAATCCTTTGAGGAGGAGAAACAGTGGGACAGCGAAAGTTTGCATCTAGAGATTTCTCACATCTATCAGCAGACGAAAAAGGAGGGAACACGATGGGAAACAGAAGACTCACACGCAGGGACTTTCTACGCCTGTCGGCGATAACCGCGGCTGGGGCTGTGGCGGCCGCCTGTGCTCGGCCCACTCCCATAGTGGTCGAGAAGGAGGTGATCAAGGAGGTCCCGGTCGAGAAGGAGGTGGTCGTCGAGAAGGAGGTGGTTAAGGAGGTCCCGGTCGAGAAGATCGTGGAGAAGGAGGTGATCAAGGAGGTCGAGGTCGAGAAGATCGTCGAGGTGGCACCTCCCAGGTTCAACGAACCCCCGATGCTGGCCGAGCGGGTGGCTGCTGGAACGCTGCCACCGGTGGACGAGCGGCTACCGGTGAACCCCGCCGTGGTGGGCGGGCGTGACGCCATCGGCGAGTATGGCGGCGAAGTTCGCATGATTCACCTCGATCCGGTCTGGTTTACCGAGAACTACGACCTCAATTCCGAGCGTATGCTCCACTATTCGGACATTGACCTGCGGACGATTGTGCCGAACATCCTCGAAAGCTGGGAGGTCAGTCCGGATGGCAAGGCCTATACCCTCCATCTGCGCAAGGGCATGAAGTGGTCGGATGGCGAGCCGCTGACCACCGAAGATATCCGCTTCTGGTGGGAAGACGTCCAACTCAATACAGATCTCACCAGTGCCCCTGCCTGGCAGTTCCGCTTCGGCGGGGAGAACATGAAGGTTGACATTGTCGATGACGTCACCGTCAAGTTCACCCATGCCGTCACGTTTGGCAACTTCCCTGCCCACCTGACTCGCTGGGAAGTTCCCTGGCAAATCATCATACCCGCCCATTACTTCAAGCAGTTCCACGCCGCGTACACCGATCAGGCCGAGCTGGATGCGATGGCCGCAGAACTGGGGCTGGAAGGCTGGGCGGCGTTGTTCAACACCAAGTGGGGCTGGGGGATGGGCGTCTGGCAGGGGCCCGATCACGTCGCCGCAGGCGGCTACCCCGTCGTCGGCCCCTGGTGGATTGTCTCGCGCCCGGCGGAGGGCCTGTTCCTGTGGGAGCGCAATCCGTACTACTGGAAGGTGGACCTGGCCGGCAATCAGCTCCCCTATATTGACACAATGCGCTTCGACTATGTGACCAACGCCGAAGCGGTCACGCTCAAGATCGTGCAGGGCGAGCTGGATCTCGTCGGGCAACACAGTGTCACCATGGCCGAATTTCCGCTTTACAAGGAGAACGAGGCCAGGAGCAACTACGTCGTCGGTGACTATCTCTCCTGCATGTCCGACCGCTACACCTTGTTTCCGCAGCACTACCTCGCCGATGACCCGGTCCTGACCGAGATCATCAACCATCCCAACTTTGTCAGGGCGCTTTCGGTGGCCATTGACCGCGAGGAGATCAACGAGAGCCTGTTCTTCGGCACGGCCCGCATGGGCCAGATCAGCCCGATGCCCATGTCCAAGTACTACAAGGAGAAATACGGCACGGCCTGGGCGCAGTACGATCCGGACCTGGCCAACGACCTCCTCGACGAGATGGGGCTGGACGAGCGCGACGGCGATGGCTTCCGCCTGCGCCCCGACGGCGAGCGGCTCAGGTTCAACATCGAGCACGCTGGCGAGCGTGTGGGCCCCGTCACGGATAAGCTCACCGAGATGATCGTCACCCAATGGCTCGAAGTCGGCATCGAGGCCACCACCAGGCAGATCCAGGAGTCCCTGTACAACGAGCGCATGCTGGCCTACCAGGTGCACTGCGGTGTGTGGCACGCCGACCGCTGCACCGATATGCTGCTGCACATCCAGCCACAATGGTTCTTCCCGACCGGTGATGCGTCTCAGGGTACTGCCTGTTCAGCGTGGGTTGTTTGGTTCGAAGCGGCGGACCGGGCGGCCGAGGGGCTGATCGAACCGCCGGACGAGGTCAAGCGACTGTACGACATCTTCGACCAGATGACGTCTGTCGTGGACGAGGACGAGCGTGTCGCGCTGGGCCAGCAGATCTTTGACTGGCTGGCTGACAATCCGCTGGAAATCGGCCTGGTCCTGGAGTGCCCGGCTCCGGTGCTCTTCAACAAGAACATGCGCAACCTGCCACGACCCAAGGTGCCCATCGGTTGGGACACCTATGGATTCTCTACCTATCACCCCGAAGCCTTTTACTACGAGGGCGGCGAGCGGTTCTGATGCCCGAATGGGCAACTACCTACCGGATGTAGGCCCAAGCCTACATCCGGTAGGTCTTTAGACATATCACCAATCGCTCCCAGGTATACTTAGGTACTGAAGGAGGCGAAGCCTATGTTAAGTTACATTATCAAGCGTCTTCTGCGGATGATCCCGCAGCTATTCCTGATCTCGATCATCGCCTTTGTCATCATCCAATTGCCGCCCGGGGACTATCTCACAGAGTATCTCAACCGTCTGCGCGCATCAGGTGCGACCGTAGACCAATATGAGGTTGAACGGTTCACACGAATGTATGGCCTTGACCGGCCGATGTACATGCAGTATTTAAAGTGGATAGGCAACATCGTCACCGAATTCAATTTTGGCTACAGCTTCGAGTGGCAGAAGCCGGTCAATGAGGTCATTGGCGGCCGCATGCCTATGACCTTTATGATCGCGCTGCTTGCGTGGATTGTCTCCTGGGGCATCGCCATCCCGATCGGCATATTCGCGGCCGTGAAGCAATACTCTATCGCCGACTATTTCTTCACCTTGATGGGCTTTATCGGCCTGGCGGTGCCCCCTTTCCTGCTGGCGTTGGTGATCATGTACGTGGCGTTCGACAGCTTTGGCATCCGCGTGGGCGGACTGTTCTCGCCCGAATACCAGCTCGAGCGCTGGAGCCTGGCCAAGGTTCAGGACCTGCTGCAACACATCTGGGTGCCCGTCCTGCTGCTGGCCATCGTGGGCACGGCCAACATTATGCGCACCATGCGGGCCACCATGCTGGACGAGCTGCGCAAACAGTACGTCACGGTGGCGCGGGCCAAGGGGCTCTCGGAGTTGCGGGTGTTGCTGAGTTACCCGGTGCGCCTGGCCATCAACCCCATCCTCAGCCAAACATTTTACGTTTTACCTTGGCTGTTCTCCGGTGGGATGGTCGTCGAGATCGTGCTCAACCTGCCCACGGCCGGCCCCGCGATGTGGATCTCGCTGATGGCCCAGGACATGTATCTGGCGGGGAGTTACATCCTGATCATGGGGGCACTGACGGCGCTTGGTGGTTTGATATCCGACATCCTGCTGGCAGTGGTAGATCCCCGTATCCGCTTCGGGGGTGTGGAGACGTCATGAGCAGCATCCTATCTTCGCTAAAGGAGTTCAAACTGCCCTGGCGGCGGGAAACGCCGGTCATTGACGAAGCCCAAGAAGAGGAGGCGTTTTTCCGGGCTGGTCAGTGGCAGTTGGTGTGGTGGAAGTTCCGACGGCACAAATTGGCGCAGATCGCGGTCGTGGTCCTGGGAATCTTGTACCTCATCGCCATCTTTGCCGAGTTCCTGGCCCCCCACCCGCCGCTCAAGCGTTACAAAGATTATGTGGCGCATCCGCCATCCAAGATTCGCATCCGTGACGGGGATGGGGATTACCACTGGCCCTTCATCTACCCCACGGTCAGAGAGCGGGACCCGGTCACGTTCCGTCCCTTCTACGCCGAGGACACCAGCCAGCGCTACCCCATCAAGCTGTTTGCGCGCGGGGACAAGTACGAGCTGTGGGGGTTGATCAGATCTGACGTGCATCTCTTTGGCACCGAGGCGAACGACGTGGCCCCTTTGTTCGTCTTTGGCGTGGATAGCATCGGCCGGGACGTGCTCTCGCGCATCTTTTTTGGCGGGCGCATCTCGCTCTCGGTCGGCCTGGTCGGGGTATTCCTCGCATTCTTTCTGGGCTTGATCCTGGGTGGCATCTCGGGCTACTATGGCGGCGTGGTGGACGACGTCATCCAACGCATCGTCGAGGTCCTCTTTGCGCTGCCGGCAATCCCCCTGTGGATGGCGCTGGCGGCGGCCCTGCCGCAGGACTGGCCTCAACTGCGTATCTATTTTTACACGACCATCATCCTCTCCATCCTGAGCTGGACGCAGTTGGCGCGCGTGGTGCGCGGCCGGCTGCTCAGCATGCGGGAGGAAGATTTCGTTATGGCGGCCAAGCTAGACGGCGAGGGCGAGTGGCGCATCATCGCGCGCTACATGCTGCCGGGGTTCATGAGCTACATCATCGTGGCGTTGACCCTATCTATCCCCCAAATGATCCTGGGGGAGACGGCGCTGAGCTTCCTGGGTATCGGCCTAAAATCGCCGACGGTTAGCTGGGGCGTGATGCTCAACGAGGCGCAGGATATCATGGTCGTGGCGCAGCTCCCGTGGGTGCTGTGGCCAGTTTCCTTTGTGGTCGTGGCGGTGCTCATGTTCAATTTCCTGGGGGATGGCCTGCGCGACGCCGCCGATCCCTACGTGACGTAGGAGGGGGTTCTATGCCGACGAACAGTGTGCTCGTGGAGATTAAGAACCTTCGCACCTACTTTCACCTGGCCGAGGGTACCGTTCGGGCCGTGGATGGCGTCGAGCTCGATATCAAACGAGGTCGGACGTTGGGAGTGGTCGGCGAGAGCGGCTGTGGCAAGAGCGTGACGGCACTCTCTTTGATGAGGCTCGTGCCCTCGCCTGGTCAGATCGAGGAAGGAGAGATCCTGTACCACAAGATGGTGGGGGGAAATGGCTTTTCCGTCACGACGGAAGTGATCGACCTGGTCAAGCTCCAGCCGAATGGAAGGGAGATCAGGGACATCCGGGGCAACCAAATCTCTATGGTGTTCCAGGAGCCAATGACGGCCCTGAGCCCGGTGCTCAGCGTAGGTCGCCAGATCACCGAGGCCATTGTCTTGCACCAACAGGTGAGCAAGGCCCAGGCCCGGGAGATAGCCATTGGCATGCTGGCCCGGGTCAAGATGCCCGATCCAGCGAAAACGATCGATTCTTATCCCTTCGAGTTGAGTGGCGGTATGCGCCAGCGGGCGGTCATCGCTATGGCCCTGAGCTGCAACCCCAGTCTGCTCATCGCCGATGAGCCCACGACGGCCCTGGACGTGACCACCGAAGCGCAGATCCTTGAGCTGATGAGGGACCTGCAGGAGCAGATGGGCATGGCCATCATGTACATCACCCATGCCCTGGGGGTGATCGCCGAGATGGCAGAAGAGGTCGTGGTCATGTATCTGGGCAAGGTGGTAGAACGTGCCGACGTGGATACTCTCTTCTATGACCCCCAACATCCCTATACCCGCGCGCTGTTGAAATCCATTCCCCGGATCGGCCCGGACATGAAAGCGCGATTGGAGGTTATCAAGGGCATGGTGCCCGATCCCTACATGGTCCTCAAAGGGTGCCCCTTCCATCCTCGATGTGCGGACTTCATGCCTGACCTCTGCGACCAAGTGGAACCGGGAGTTTCCCGCGTCGGGCCAGGGCATACGGCCAGATGTCATCTGTGTGGCTAAAGCCCATAGTCCCCAGTCCACAGTCGCCAGTCGGGACCCAGGACTGAGCACTAAGATTATGTACTACGGAGTTGATTACTATCCCGAACACTGGCCTGAAGAGCGTTGGCCCGAGGATGCCAGATTGATGGCGGAGGCGGGCTTTAACATTGTACGCCTGGGCGAGTTTGCGACCTCCGCATTCTGAGACCGGTACGGTGAGATCGGTGTGGCGGCTGTCCCCTGGCCACACATCACGCAGCACCCACGTTTTCTCCAGCAGTTGATGATATCTCGAAGGAGACAGCAGAGTGAAAGTGAATGTGGGTATGATCGGCACGGGCGTCATAGGGCGCAGCCACCTGAAGGCGCTCAGGGAGATCGAGGGAGCCAACATCGCGGCCGTCTGCGATATCGTGCCCGGCAAGGCATGGGAGGCTCTCGCCGAGGCAGGGCTTGAAAGTGTGCCGAGCTACCTGCATCATAAGGAGATGCTTGCCCAGGAGAAGCTCGATGCCGTCTATGTGCTCCTGCCGCCTTTTGCGCACGGGCCGGAGTGGGACGTGATCGAGGCGGGGTGTGCCCTCTTTGTGGAGAAGCCCGTTCACCTGGATCTGGCGGAGGCGGAGGCGATACGCGACGAAATCGCGCGCAGGGACCTGATCAGCGGTACGGGCTATATGACCCGCTATCGCAAAAGCGTACAGAGGGTTAAGGAGCTGCTGGCGAAGGTCGACCAACCTACTATGCTGTCCGGTGGGTGGATCGGCGGCACGTACTTTGTGCCCTGGTGGATCAACAAGGACATGAGCGGTGGCCAGCACCTGGAACAGACTACGCATACTTTCGACCTGGCGCGCTATCTCTTCGGGGAAGTAGAGACGCTTTACGCCAGTTGTTCCAAGGGAGCCATTCAAGCTGAAGGATACACCATTGAAGACGCTTCCAGCGTCAATCTGAAGTTCAAGGGTGGTGCGATTGGTAACATTATGAGTTGTTGTGCTCTCACCACACCGGGTGGGGCCGTCAGCCTGTCGGTCTACACCAATGCCTTCGTCGCCCACTTCAGCGGCTGGAACATGAGTGTGGACATCCATACGGGGACGAGGGATGAACCCCAGGTGGAGCATATCGAGGGGGAGCCCAACATCTTCGAGATCGAGGACCGGGCCTTCATTGACGCTGTGGCCCAGGGCCGGCAGGACGTGATTCTGTCCAGCTACGCCGACGCTGTGGAGAGCCTGCGGCTTTCCGTTGAAGCCTCCAACAGCATGAGGACGGGGCGGCCTGTTCATCTGGGCTAGCACACGCAGTCAGGAGTAAACATCATGCCGCGGTTTTCTGTCTGTATCCCGGCGCTCTTCCCGAGGGTTTCTCCGGAAGAGTGCCTTCCCCAGCTCAAAGCCCTGGGTTACGAGGCCTGGGAAACCTGGGCGCTGGATCTGAGGGAGCTGGAAAAGGTAAGAGAGCTCAATGAGGAGTTGGGGCTATCCCTGGCCACCTTTTCAGGCCATGCGTCGCTTCCCGAGGGCCTCAATCGTGTGGAAAACCATGCCCGCATCATAGAAGAGCTGAGGCACACCATCGAGGGTGCTCGAGCCCTCGGTTGTCCAGGATTGATCTGTTTTTCAGGCAACGAAATCGATGGGATGGGGCAGGAGGAGCAGATTGAAGCCCTCGCTGCTGGCTTGCGTGCTGCGGCACCGATGGCAGAGGAGGCGGACGTCAACCTGAACCTCGAACTGCTGAACACCAAGGTGGACCACCCTGGCTACTTCAACGACTCGACGGCCATCGGCCTTGAGATTGTGCGGCGTGTGGACTCACCGAGGGTGAAGCTCCTCTATGATATCTACCACATGCAGATCATGGAGGGCAACCTGATCGCCACGATCTCCGAGAATATCGAGCACATAGGTCACTTCCACGCGGCAGGTGTGCCGGGGCGACACGACGTGGATGAATCTCAGGAAATCAACTACCACGCCGTGTTCAAGGCGATTGACCAGACAGGGTACCAGGGATTCGTAGGACTGGAGTATTGGCCCCAGGGAGGGGTTGCAGAGAGTTTGAAAAGGTTTCTTGACACCTATAGCTGATAATGCATCACACATCACCCATGGCAAGGATAGAGAGAAATGCCTGACCAACTCAGTCAGAACGAACTGCTGCTAGAGGTCAACGACCTGAAGAAATACTTCCCCATCCAGCGGGGTTTCCTCAGAAGAACCGTAGGTTACGTCAGGGCTGTGGATGGGATAAGCTTCTATATCAATCAAGGGGAGACACTGGGGCTGGTGGGTGAAAGTGGTTGTGGCAAGACCACCACTGGCCGGGTGATCCTCCGGGCCATCCAGCTCACCAGTGGGGAAGTGCTGTTCAGGGACCCAGCCCTGGGTCGGGTGAACATGGCGGACCTGGACAATCAGCAGCTCAAGCAAGTTCGTCGGAACCTGCGGCTGATCTTTCAGGACCCGTACGCCTCCCTGAACCCTCGGATGACCTTGCTGGAGATCGTGGGCGCGCCCTTGCTGGCGATGGGCCTGGCCAAAGGCAAGGAGCTCGAGGATCGGGTGGCGGAGATGTTGCGGGTGGTGGGCCTGCGCCCTGAGTATATGAGGCGCTATCCCCACGCCTTCAGCGGGGGGCAGCGACAGCGCATCGGCATCGCTCGTGCCCTGGTGCTGAATCCCTGCTTCATTGTCGCCGATGAACCGGTCTCAGCTCTGGATGTCTCCGTCCAGGCCCAGATTCTGAACCTGATGCGGGACTTGCAGGCAGAGCTTGGCCTCACCTACCTGTTCATCGCCCATGACTTGAGTGTCATCGGGCATATCAGCGGTCGGGTGGCGGTGATGTACGTGGGGAAGTTGGTGGAGGTGGCCGAGACCGAGGAGCTGTTCATGAACCCCAAACATCCCTACACCGAGGCCCTGATGTCGGCGGTGCCCAAGCCCGACCCCCGGGCGCGTTCCAAACGC
>Ga0209979_1002314_pt1 | contig 18489 bp, 17 predicted proteins | sample AnhtaG_FD_183114 | JGI IMG/M metagenome (GOLD analysis project Ga0209979, IMG submission 183114) | Deep subsurface microbial communities from Anholt, Denmark to uncover new lineages of life (NeLLi) - Anholt_01485 metaG (SPAdes) (version 2) | ecosystem: Environmental > Aquatic > Marine > Oceanic...
CGTAGCTCAGCGGCAGAGCGGTCGGCTCATAACCGATTGGTCGCAGGTTCGAATCCTGCCGAGCCCACTTAATTATATGAGGTAGTGCTATAGGGGCTGGTCTAAAGACCAGCCCTTCCTTTTTGAGGAAGTAGTTGACGTAGTTGACATAAAATATTGCCTGTTTGCGATACTATTCCAACATAAGTAATCTGACTCTCGCCGCCAGGTGCCGGAACTCCGAAACCCGGAGCCGGAAAAATGACCAAGGTTTGAGATTACTGAGCAGGATTATTAAAGAAAAATAACTGCCGCCGGTATGGAAATTGAAAAATGAAAAATTAGGAAAAGAGGAGTTATCAGCTAATCGGGCAGAAACAGCCACAAAACGCCTATTCAACTTACATAACCTCTATAGTGCGACGCAAAATTATGCAGATAGGGCTGGAAGGGGGGTTAGCTTATGTCTCTGGTCTTGATTTTGGCGGCTTCATCTAGGACCTTTGTTGCTGATTCATCCAGTAGCTTCTTAGTGTCAGTCGTCTTTCTTGCTGCGCTCATTGCTCCATCAAGAGTCGTCTCGCATGCAGGGCTATCTATAACATCCATACATTTCCTGAGTGCTTGTATATGTACCTCCAGATTCCTTATAAGCTCTCCTACGGCCTGTTGTAAATCCGCTCCGAGAATCGAAACAGTCCCACTTATGTATAGCCCTCTAGTTCTCGCTTGTCTAAAGCTGAAGTGCAGCTTGTCGACAGTGGTATACAGGTATAAGCGTGACCATTGTATGCCTTTTATACCTCTTACATCTGCGAACTCCATTAGAAGTTCGCCTTTGGTCACATCTACTGCCCACTCAATAATCTCATTTAATAGTCTTTCTTTACGTTCTTTTTTCTGCAAGCTCTGAGTATGTAAAATAGATGCCACACCTATTCCCAGCGCAACAATAACAGCAGCAAGGGTAATCCAATCACCACAGTCCATACCCCCATTATACCACAATTATTGAAAGGTTATGTCAACTTATCACCCACCTATGTCAACTGGGGTGTTTAAGAGGGGCTAACGCCCCTCTCTTTAAAATACTTTCCCCCTCCCTTACCAAGGGAGGGGGATTAAGGGGGTGGGTTGTTAAGAAATAACAAAACCTCAAAAAATAGAAAAACCCCGGGGACAAAAAATAAGGGGTTAATTATCCCATAATTCTTTTCAAGGTATCAAACCATTCAAAAGATTTTTTAGGGGCCTAGATTTTGCTCTGAGAGCGTCATTTTATAAGTCAGGCAGAGGGCACGGTTTGGGCCAGGGTTTGGCTTATTAGCTCCCGGAGTTTGCCCAGTCCCCACCTCCTGGTGGCGGAAACGAGCACCGCATTTTCGTTGGCTACCTCGCTCCGGTGGGAAAGATAATCTATCGCCGTTGCCTCATCCCATTTTCGGCTATCATCCAGCAGCAGGTCAATTTTATTTAGCGCCGTAATCCGGGGCTTATCCATAAGGTTCAAGTCAGCCAGGATATCCTCTACTATCTGGCACTGCTCCGGAGCGTTATGAGAAGTTAAATCAACCACGTGGAGTAGGACATCGGCTTCGGTCAACTCCTCAAGGGTTGCCTTAAAGGCAGTGACAATGGCGGGCGGCAACTTCCGGATAAAGCCGACGGTATCGGTTAATAGCACCGTCCTTCTGTCAGGAAGAATTATCCGTTTGGTAGTTGGGTCCAAAGTGGCAAACAGCTTGTCCTCGACAAAGACATCGGCATGACTGAGGGCATTTAGCAGGGTGCTCTTACCAGCGTTAGTGTAACCCACCAGGGCCACTATAGGGATACCGGTCTTCTTGCGCTGTTGGCGGTACAGCTGGCGGTGTTTTCTCATGTCATCAATCTTTGCCTTGAGACGATGTATCCTCCGCTGGATAAGGCGCCTATCAGTCTCAAGCTGGGTCTCACCGGGACCTCTGGTACCGATGCCACCGCCAAGCCTTTCCAAGTGAGACCACTGCCCGGCAAGACGAGGCAGGAGATATTGATGCTGGGCTAGTTCTACCTGCAATTGGCCCTCATGAGTTCTGGCCCGCTTGGTAAAGATGTCCAGAATTAAGGCTACCCGGTCAATTACCTTCACCTGAAGAGCGTCTTCCAGGTTTCGTTGCTGGAGCGGCGAAAGCTCATCATCAAAGATTACTACACTATAATTTGTGCTATCTCTTAGCGATATTAGCTCTTCTACTTTGCCTTTGCCTAAATAATGCGTTTTTGAAACCTTAGGCAGCCGCTGTGCTAGTTTCCCCACCACCTCTGCCCCGGCTGTGCCCGCTAACAGAGTCAGCTCATCCATAGAATCCTCCACCGACCATCTATCAGCATTTCTTTTAGTGGCTACAGCCACCAGGAATGCCTGTTCTGGCAAGGTCCGGGTAACGATTGGTGCTCTAGTAATAATTCCCCCTATTGTTATGTAAACTAAATTCCCGTCCTCAGTTTTCTTCTGCTATCTCGCCAGGAGGACAATCGAGATAAACCTTTAACCAGGCTTGCGTCAGGCACAGTTAACGACAATCGTATGTAGCCCTCGCCTTGCTTGCCATAGCCTACCCCTGGAGTAACCACTACCCCCACTCTCTCTAATAAATCGGTGGCAAACTCCATGGAGGTATAGCCTGCAGGAATCTTAGCCCAGACATATAGGCTTGCCTTGGGAGGCTTGGCTTCAAGACCGATATCATTGAGCACATCAATGACCAGGTCGCGACGTCTTTGATAAATGGCGTTGTGCTCTCGGATGCAGTCCTGAGAACCGGACAAGGCTTCTATAGCGGCATACTGGATAGCCTGGGGAATTCCTGAATCCAGGTTGGACTTAATCCTCTTCAGCGCATCTACCATGGCAGCGTTACCCACCACCATGCCTATCCGCCAGCCGGTCATATTATAGGTTTTAGACAAGGAATGAAACTCCACCCCTATCTCCTTAGCCCCGTCTGCTTGCATAAAGCTGACCGGCTGATAGTCGTCAAAGGCGACCTCTGAATACTGTCCCTCATGGCAGACAGCCAGGTTATGTTGCCGGGCAAATTCCACTACCTTATTGAAAAAATCAAGGTCAGCCACCGCACCAGTAGGGTTATTCGGATAGTTTATCCACAATAATTTTGCCTTTCTCAGGATGTAAGCCGGTATGGCATCTAAATCAGGCAGAAAAGCGTTTTCTTCCGTAAGTGGTAGATAGTAAGGGCTACCACCGGCCAGCATGGTGCTTACCGGATAAACGGGATATGACGGGTCAGGCACCAGGGCGATATCCCTATAATCAATAAAGCAAAAAGCAATGTGGGCGACGCCCTCCTTGGAGCCGATGAGGGGTAATACCTCGGTGTCGGCATCAAGGGACACTCCAAAGCGCTTTTGATACCACTCAGCTATAGCCTGGCGCAATGCGGGCAAACCCTCGGTTTCGGGGTAGCGGTGATTAGCCGGGTCTTGTGCTGCCTGGCACAGCTTATCAATTATGTGAGCCGGCGTGGGGATATCAGGGTCACCTATGGCAAAACTGACTACATCCTCACCCTTAGCTTTTTTCTCGGCGATCTTCTGATTAATTTCTACGAAAAGATAAGGGGGCAATTGTTCAACCCGTCTTGACATTCTCATCTGGCCACTCTCCACTAAATACTATTTCCGCTGGGCCGCTAAGGAATACCTCTCCGGCTCCATCCCACTCCACACCCAGTGTTCCCCCTGGCAGCTTTATTTCAACTTTACTGTCAATATAATCACGTAGCCGGGCTAAAACAGCTATAGCGCAGGCACCGCTGCCACAGGCCAACGTCTCCCCCACTCCCCTCTCCCAGACCCGGGCTTCTACATGCTTTCGGTCTAGCACTCTGGCTACCTCAAAATTTACCCGATTGGGAAATATCCTATGCTGTTCTACTTTTGGTCCCAATTGGGACAATGGAAAATCAGCTACCGGGTATTCCCAGAAACAAACAGCATGCGGATTTCCCATAGAGACCAAGCTTAGAGGTAGCTCCTGGTTGTCTACAATCACAGGATAGTCCATTATTGGTTTTATGTCAACTACGTCCCCGCTCTGCCCTAGCGCTACCGGGATGTCCTCAGCCCTAAATTTGGGTTCCCCCATACTGAACTGAATGGTAGTTACTTTATCTCTCTCCCTATAGAGCCTGGCTCTTCTAACACCGGCTATGGTTTCGACTGATACTTCCTGAGCTTTGTTATCGAACAGTCCTTTATATAAAGCATATTTAACCAGGCACCTCAGCCCATTGCCGCAGGCTTCAGGCTCGGAGCCATCAGCATCGAAGACACGCATTTTGAAGTTAGCCACATCCGAAGGCAATAGTACCAGCAAGCCATCCCCCCCAACACCGAAGTGGCGGTCACACATAGCCACGGCTAACTGCGACCAATCGCGTTGCCCCTGACCACCCTCTACCAGAATAAAATCGTTTCCTGCTCCCTGTACCTTGGTGAAATTCATGGTTACCTCTAATCTAGCTTGCCTGCCCGCCAAGGAACTTTCTCAGTTGAGCCGTGAGTTGCCAATCCACGCTATGTATATCAAACCACTTTATTCTATCATCTTGCAACTGAAACCAGGTATATTGATGCCGGACAAGTCGGTGGGTTTCAAATTTGATTTGCTGAATGGCGGCAGCCAGGCTTAGCTCGCCCTTGAGAAACAGGCCAATTTGCTTGTAGCCTATGCCGGACATAGCTGATAGACGGAAATCATAGCCCCTATTCATCAGGTGCTTAACTTCGTCAACCAAGCCCCGCTCTATCATTCCGTCCACCCTCAAGTCAATCCGGTGATATAGTTCCGCCCTATCTGTGGTCAGACCTATTATCTGGGTGTTAAACGGTGGTGCTGTCTTACGCTGAAGCTGGGAGAAGGGAGTCTCTGTCTCTCTATGCACCTCCAGCGCCCTTATGGTGCGGCGCACATTGCGGGGGTCAATCCTCTGCGCAGCCACCGGGTCAACACTGGCAAGCTCCTGGTAAAGCTCGTCTTCCCCCGACCTGGCTGCCTTCTCCTCCAGACTATGCCTGAATTCCGGGTTAGGTGCCACCTGGGGTATTCCCCAGCCTTCCAATACCGACCATACATACTGCCCGCTGCCGCCTACCAGTAAGACCAGCTTATTTCGCTGTTGAGCGTCCTCAATAGCCCGGAAGGCTAGCTGTTGATATTGTGCCAGGCTAAAATCCTGGTCAGGATTAACTACATCTATCAGGTGATGGGGGACTAGGGCTCGCTCCTCCGGGCCGGGTTTAGCCGTACCAATATCCATATAACGGTAAACCTGTCGGCTGTCAGCACTCACTATCTCGCCATCAAAAGCCTGAGCCAAACTAAGGGCCAGCCGGCTCTTACCGACGCCGGTAGGACCAACTATGGCCAACAACTGGTTCATTTCCCCCGCCTGATTTCTGAGGTTTGTTTCACTATGCCCAAAAACTCGGTTGGCTTCAGACTGGCTCCGCCGACAAGGGCACCATCTATCTCGGGCTGGCTTATAAACTCGGCAATGTTATCAGCGATTACACTGCCGCCATAGAGAATGCGCACCCCCTGAGCAATCTTCTCGCCCTGGTGGTGGAAGATATGCTGGCGGATAAAACCGATGGTCTCATTTGCCTGCTTACCGGTAGCTGCCCTACCGGTGCCGATAGCCCAAACCGGCTCATAGGCTAAAACCAAACCGCCTGAATAATATGCTCGGTCTGAAGATGAATTCAGCTGTCTGGTTAACACCTCTTCCGTTTTCCCTGCCTCATTTTCCTCCAGTCTTTCCCCGATGCATAGAATGGGCTTGAGACCAACCTTCAGCGCCGCTTTGACCTTTTTATCTATCATCTCTCCACTCTCGTTGAAATACTGCCTGCGCTCAGAGTGTCCAATAATAACAAAATCACAGAGGTCGGCCAGCATCACTGGCGAAATCTCACCGGTATAGGCCCCTTTTTCCTCAAAATATATATTCTGTGCCCCCAGTTTTATTGAGCTTCCCTTAATTAGCTCCTTTACCGCAGCTAAGGAAATAAAGGGGGGGCACAGGACCTTGTCCACATTTTCTATCCGGTTAAGCTCCTGGCGCACTTCGCTGACCAGCTTTATAGCTTCATCTATGGTGGTATTCATCTTCCAGTTACCGGCAATCATCGGGATGCGCATCATAACCCCCTTAAGCACCGAATTTATTGAGCTTTAGAGCATGAGCCATGGCTAAAAGCATAATCTGGGTAGCAGGGAATCTTCCCAGCCCACCCAAGATACACTCTTGTTCGGAAAATCCCCCTACTCTATCTGGACGGCACCACTGGGAATGCAGGAGTATCGGCACCGGGTGCCAGCTATGCCCTTTGAGCAAGGCGGGCGTGGAGTGGTCGCCGGTAACCACGATGACATCAGGGTCAAGGCTGGTCAGGAGGGGTAAAACACTATCAACCTCTTCTATAATCCTGACCTTGCGGTCAAAGTCACCATCTTCGCCAGCAGAATCAGCCCCCTTTATATGCAAGAAGAAGAAATCATAATCGGCATAGTGCTGTTTTAAAGTGGCCAGCTCCTCCTTGATGCTGGCGCCGGTCTCCAGTACCTCCATCCCGACTAACTTAGCCAGTCCCCGATACATAGGGTAGCTGGCAATGGCTGCCGACTTTAATTTATAGACTTCAGCCATGGTGGGGAAGTGAGGTCGCTGGGAGAAGCCGCGCAGCAGCACCATATTAGCAGGATGGTGCTCGGCCAAGATTGTCTCGGCTTGAACTACGAACTTATTAGCAATAACTGCCATTGTAGCAGCTTGAGGATTTAGGGCTTTAACGGCCTTTGGCGCTACCCCTACCTGCTGTGGGTCAGAATCGCTGACTTCAGGTGCCAGTCTCTTACCCCGAAAAACGGCGATAAAGCGATGCTCCCTGACCGGGCAAACAATAAGTTTAACCCCGTCTATCACCATTCCATCCAGCAACCGACATAGCTCAGTGCACTTCTCAGTCGAGATACGCCCTGCCCTACGGTCGGTAACTAGTCCAGCGTCATCCACAGTGCAGAAGTTGCCCCGAGCCGCTATATCTCTTGGCTTCAGGTCAAAGTCAACCCCAATTGCCTCTACCACCCCCCGACCAATGTTGAACCTGACCGGGTCATAGCCAAACAGAGCCAGGTGCCCTGGAGTACTACCTGGGGTTATTCCCGGGCTCACCGGGTCAATAAGACCACATATACCCTTGGTGGCTAGCTGGTCGAGGTTCGGTGTATTAGCTGTCTCTAGCTCTGTCTTGCCCGTTTTGGGACTGGGTAGTCCACCCAAACCATCAATAACCAGTAACACAATCTTGGCAGAGGAAGGCCTGGAGATTCCCTTGATTAAATCTAAACTATCCATTATATTTAGCCCTCCCTATTTAGTAACGCCTCCACACCAGGCAACTTTTCACCACCCAGGAATCGGAGTGAGGCACCACCCCCGGTAGAGACGAGGGTCATCTTATCAGCCAGTTTCATCTCAATCACAACCTCAGCCGTAGAGCCTCCCCCAATAATAGTAGTAGCCTGCAGACCAGCTAAAAGTTTAGCCATGGCTTGCGTCCCCCGAGCAAATTGAGGTATCTCATATATGCCCATAGGTCCGTTCCAGAAGATTGTCTTGCACCGCCGCAATTCTTGGGAGAAATCGCTGATAGTCTGAGGACCGATATCGACGATTCTCCAGTCCGGAGGTATATCCCTGGCTAATACCGTCTTGACCCTGGATTTCTCATCAAGCGTCTCGGCAACAACCACATCAACCGGGAGCATCAAGCGCGCTCCCTGCTGAGCTGCCTCCTTCATCAGCTTAGCCGCCAGCTCTATTTTATCATTCTCCACCAAGGACATGCCCACCTCATAGGATTTAGCCTTTAAGAAGGTAGCTGCCATACTACCACCAATCAGCAGACAATCCACCTTATCCATGGTATTTTCCAACACGCTTATCTTGTCACTCACCTTGGCGCCGCCAACAAGCTCGGCGAAGGGATGAGCTGGATTGGCTAGAATATCACCCAAGACCTTGATTTCCTTCTCCACTAGCAAGCCGGCCACTGCCGGTAGATAATTGGCCACACCCACTACCGAAGCATGGGCTCTGTGGCTGGCACCGAAGGCATCGTTGACAAATATATCAGCCAAGCGGGCTAAGGCCTGGGCAAAAGAGGCATCGTTTGCTTCCTCCTCAGGGTGGAAACGGATATTCTCCAGGAGCAAAACATCGCCACCTTTCAATTTGGCTACTGCCTTCTCTACCTCGGAGCTAATACTGCCGGGGGCAACTTCCACTGGCTGCCCTAGAATCTGCGACAGGCGCTGGGCAACGACGGCTAATCTTAGTTTCTCCACCACCTTGCCCTTGGGCCGACCCAGATGGGAACACAGTATAATCCTGGCCCCTCGGTCAATGAGATATCTAATGGTTGGTAAGGTGGCTTGGATGCGGCTGTCGTCAGTAATAGCCCCTGTCTTCTCATCCAGGGGAACATTGAAGTCAGCCCTCACCAAGACCCTTTTGCCGTCAACATCTATATCTCTGATTGTCAATTTGTTCATCCCTTTTTCCTATCTATGGCTTAAAAACAAAAAAATCAGGTGTTAAAGCTTGCACCTGATATTTTAGCTCGGCTTTCATTTATATGCAAAGCTTTATCTCCGGCATTAGCGATTGTTAAATAACTCCAAGACCTGTTTAGCTATTCCTTTAGCGTCAAGACTATATTTAGAGCGGAGGACAGCTTGAGTGCCCTGTTCCACAAACTCGTCAGGGATACCAATGCTTTTTACTGGAACATCACTAACGCCTGATTTTTGAAGAAGGTCAATTACACCATTGCCAAAGCCACCGTTGATAGCATTCTCCTCCACAGTAACCAAGCGCTTAATACGACTGGCCAGGTCTACTATAAGCTCAGCGTCCAGTGGCTTGGCGAAACGGGCATTAACCACCGTAGCCTCAATTCCATTTGTAGCTAGCTCCTGAGCTGCCTCCAAGGCGGGAGCCACCGTAGTTCCTATAGCTAATATGGCTACATCTTTGCCCTGTCTTACTATTTCCCCTTTACCTATGGGAACCTGGTGGAACTCCGGGTCTAATTCCACCCCTAAACCGGAGCCACGGGGGTAGCGGATAGCCATGGGGTGTTTTGACTGCACTGCGGTGAAGAGCAGATGCTGAAGCTCATTTTCGTCTTTGGGCGCAGCTACAATCAGATTGGGGATTAACGCTAGATAAGATATATCAAAAGTCCCCTGATGCGTTTTGCCATCGTCACCAACAATACCACTGCGGTCGATAGCAAAAACAACAGGCAGGTCCTGGAGACAAACGTCGTGAATGAGCTGGTCAAAGGCGCGCTGCAGGAAGGTGGAATATATAGCCACAATAGGTATGAAACCCTGTGTAGCCAGTCCGGCGGCAAAGGTAACGGCGTGCTGTTCGCAGATTCCCACATCAAACACTCGCTGCGGGAACTCAGCCTCGACTATACTCAGGTAATTTCCCTCAGGCATAGCTGGGGTAATCGCCACTAGCCTGGGGTTTTCCCGAGCCAGGCGAAGCACAGTCTGAGCAAATACCTCGCTGTAACTTGGTATTGTCCCGGATTTGTTATTCTCAGCGGCTACGCCGTGGAAGTAAACAGCGTCACCCTCTGCCGGCTGGTAGCCTTTACCCTTGGTGGTAATGACATGAACAAAGGTTGGCCTGGAGCGGTAATCCCGTGCCTGGGCCAGAGCTATTTCTAGTTCATGAATGTTGTGCCCGTCGATAGGTCCAATATAGGTGAAACCGAGTTCCTCCCAGAGCACAGTGGGCATAATTAAGCCCTTGAATACCTTCCTAAACCACTGGCCTATCTTCCATAGCCGTTTACCTCCAGGGAGAGCCGCCAGTACTCGCCTGCTCTCCTCCTCTGCCCAACGGTAGCGGTAGTCAAACCGCACCCTGCTCAACAGCTTGGCTAAACCTCCGACAGTAGGTGAAATTGACATCCCGTTATCATTTAGAATTACGCAAACCCTAGAGCCCAGATGCCCCGCCTGATTTAGCGCCTCAAGAGCCATTCCTCCAGTTATAGCCCCATCACCGATGACGGCTACTACATGGTAGTCATCGCCGGAAAGGTCACGGGCGATAGCCATACCCAGGGCAGCCGAGACAGAGGTGCTGGCATGACCGGCACCAAACGGGTCATGCTCACTCTCATTGCGGCTGGTAAACCCAGATAGCCCCCCATACTGGCGAAGAGAGTCAAAGCGCTGTCTTCTGCCGGTTAGCAATTTGTGAACATAGCTTTGATGCCCGACATCCCAGATAATCTTATCCCGCGGGCTATCAAACACCCGATGTAAGGCTATGGTAAGCTCAACTACACCCAGATTGGAAGCCAGGTGACCTCCATTGGCATTTACTGTACTGACCAGCTCCTGCCTGATCTCGGCAGCCAGTTGCCCCAGCTCCTGTTTGGCCAGTCCTTTCAAATCTGCGGGGTTATCTACTTTGTCTAATAGTCTCAATGTTACTACCCTGCTCACAAAACAGATTGGGAAGTTGACTTCATACTAGCAATGTGGCTCAATGATTGTCAAGCTAATCTCTTTGAGCCAGCTTGACGCTAATACTGTTTGTTTGTTACATTATGTAAATAGGGTTTCTATTGGGTAATGACCCCTGAGGAGCTTGTCGTTTGGATATTTCTGATGTCTTGGTAGTACTTGGTATTGCTGCTTCCCCGATAGCCGAACTCCGAGCGGCCATACCTCTGGCTATACTCGAGTATGACTTCCCCTGGTATTATGCTCTCCTATTCGCTCTTATTGGCAATATGTTGCCGGTACCCTTCATTCTGTTATTCCTCAATACTGCTTCTCGACTACTAAGCAAGGTGGGTTTCTTCGACCGAATTTTGAACTGGCTCTTTGAACATACCAAGAAGCGAGGAAGACTTGTCGAGAGGTATGAACGAATTGGTCTGGCGTTATTTGTGGCTATCCCTCTGCCGATAACTGGTGCCTGGACAGGTTCACTACTGGCCGTCCTTTTTGGTTTGAAATTTAAGCATGCTATGTTATCTATCTTTATTGGAGTACTCATTGCCGGTATAATTGTGACCTGCCTTTGCTTACTCGGCGTGACTATCTTCGGTATGTGGAGCTCCTAAACATCATGATAATACGGCTGAAATGAGAGGCAAAAAGTTGCCTATTGGCGAAAAAGGGCTATCTTGACCTTTCCCTGCGCCTCATGCTACATTGGATTAATAGATAACTTGTCCCTGTAGCTCAGTTGGACAGAGCGGCTGCCTTCTAAGCAGCGGGTCGTGGGTTCGAATCCCTCCAGGGACGCCAGTCTAGCTACAAATTGAGGCTGTCCATTTCCCACTGAACTATGTGTCCTCTGCCCATCTCGTGCCAAGAAGGGGCTTGAGCCGTCTTGCGCAAAACACTGCATGGCAGCCTGCGGGAGGATAGAAGAACTAGCCCAAGATGGTGCTCTGGGCGCCCCAGTCGTAGTGGTTAGGATGTCTTCGTGATATTGAAGCTGACGCGCCCTAAGTGGCGTACTGCTTGGCTCTCCTTAGTGTGAGCATCACCAAAGCGACCAGAATCAGGTCCAGCCCGATGAGAATGAAAACGTTTACAGCAATGTCGGACCAGCTACCGCCCTGCTGGCTTAATTCGACGATGGGCTGGATAAGGTAATAGGTGGGGAATATTCTGCCAATCCACTCTGGAATCTGGGGGAACAGGTAGACAAAAACCGGGGCGAAGAGCACGATTCCGCCGAATTTCCAAACAGCGAACAGGGTGGTGAAGTCCTTAACGAAAGCCCCTAGTATCATACCGAGCTCAACCGCCATGATGGCACCGAGCGCCAGCACCAAAGTCAGCAACACCGGTTCGGTACCGAAGGCTTGATTCAAAACCAGGATCAGGATGCCCATAAGCAGACTGAGAATGAAGCCCATTATTCCTTTCGATAGGAAAACGTCCCCTATTGTGGTGGGGGTTATCACCAGCGCCTCGAGTGTCTTCTTCTCTTTCTCATTTACTACCGAGGTTGCCGGTAACATTAGCCCACCCAGAAAAACCGCCATGAGCACTACGAAGGGAAGCAGGCGGTTATTCCAGGGAATACTTTCCCCATCACCTAGGGTAATAGCTTCCATTTCGACAGGAGCTTCCTGGCCAGTCAGTTCTCTCACCAGGTCGGCTATAGTCACGCCTATGATGGTACGGTTTTTGGCCAGGCTTTCTCCCCAGATATAGGCCGTAATTTCTATCCGCTCTCCCTGCATAACAGAACTATCGAAGCCGGGGGGAAGTACAATGCCGATATCAACGGCACCATTCTCAACCGCCTGTTTCATCTCAGAGACAGTGGCATACTCTTTGGTGACCACTGAATCTAGTTCCTGGGCCATGGGCACCAACTGAGAACTGCCTTCGTCGACAACTCCGAGCTCGGGTTTTTCACTGAACAGGGTGCCAAAGATTAGTGAGAAAAAGAGCGAGATGACAATCGGGGCTACGACAGAGAAGATAAAGATGTAGTTCCTGGGGCCGTGCAGGAACTCCTTGCCCAGTAGAATTCTCACCCGTTTGAGACTCATTGGAACTTCCTCCTCAGTACCGTAATGCCAATCCAGAGTATAGCCAGGCTGAAACCAAGGAGTATTAACAAGTTAACCCCGACATCACCCCAGCCGGAGCCAAAGTTCGCCGCCCGATGTACCGTATCAACGAGGTAGTAAGAGGGAAAGATTTTAACCCAGCCGGTAATGGTACCGGGAGCTATAACGCTGAACGAAGGTATTAGCAGTATGATGAAGCTGAGAACACCCCACCCCAGCACCGACATGAAATCTTTACTCACGGCGGCGATGATAAAGCCGACTCCGGTAACCAGCACTGCTCCCAGCAGCAGAGCCACCAGTATTATCAATGGTTGCCCGCTCATACCGCCGACGATGCTCATGAACAACACCGCCTGAACAAAGGCCAAGCCTACGCCGGTGATACCCTTGGCCACAAACAGGTCTATAACAGTCATAGGGGTAACCAGCAGGGCATGGGCGGTATGTCGTTCCACTTCCTCGCTTATCAGGTTGGCCAGGCCCAGCATTTCCATCATGATGATAAAGATAGCCAGGAGGGGGCGCAGGCGGTCACGCGGCGGTATCGGCATACCTACCATATCCGGCCCCAGTATCTCCTCGGATATGTCTATAGCCAGGGTTTGCCCTGCCTGCAGGTAGGCTAATTCCCTGATTAGAACCTCAACAGCATCCTTTATCTCCTGCGGTGCGTCCGGAGTGAAATACAGAATAATCTTGGGTTTCTGCCCCGACTGAAACTGCTCCATTATATCTGCCGGAAGCACCACACCAGCTATATATTGGCCTTCGGCTACTGCCTCCTTGAGTGCCTCCTCAGATTCAGCCATCTCAATTTCCAGGCCTTCTTCCTGGACCAGCTCAAAGACCGGAGGTATTACTGGTGCGTAGAGCCCAATCTCCAGGTTTTCATTAACCGAACTCGGCATGACGAAATAGATGATTAAATAGAAGACGAGGCCAAGGGCAGTTAAAGCCACGATAAGCTTTTTTCTAAAGAAAAGGGAGAGGTCTTTAGCAACCAGGGTGCCTATTATGCGCCAATTCATTCAGTGAGTCCCCGTCCCGTAATCTTGATGAAGATGTCCTCCAGAGTAGCCTCTTCGCTATGGACAGTGACTACCTTATTCTGGGCAAAGAGTTTTTGGATGGCGACAGGTGTCTCTGAAGTATCCATAATGATTTCGCGGTCCTCAAGCTCACCACTCTCGGTAGTAACTTTAGCTTTAAGTGCCCGCTTACCATATTGCTGCTTGAGGTTGTGTGGTGTATCAAGGGCGACAATCTTCCCCTGATTCATAAAGGCTACGCGGTCGGAGAGCTTATCGGCTTCCATCATGTCATGAGTGGTGAGAAAGACGGTAGCACCTCGCTTGCGTTCTTCTAGAATGATGCTCCTGATGGCCTCAGAGGATGTCGGATCAAGCCCGGCAGTGGGCTCATCAAGAAAGAGAATACGGGGCTGGTTCACTAGGGAACGGGCTACCATAAGGCGCTGCTTCATGCCTTTGGAATAGGTCTCGACCCGGTCTTGCTCCCGACCGGCCAGGCCAACCCGCCCTAACAAAGCCTCGGCATCGAATTGGCGGATGCCAAACAGACGGGCGAACAACCTCAGGTTTTCTACAGCACTCATCTGCTCATACAGATTCGTCTCCTCAAAGCAGACGCCAATCTCCCCCTGTACCTTCTCAGCGTTTTTGGCAATGTCCATACCCAGCAGCGTTGCCTTTCCGGCTCTGGGCTTGAGTTGTCCGGTCAGCATCTTGACGGTAGTCGTCTTGCCAGCGCCATTGGGGCCAAGAAAACCCAGAATTTCGCCTTCAGCCACATTGAAGCTGATTTTGTCTACGGCAACCAGTTCACCATAATAGTAGGTCAGTTCCTCAGCAATAATAGCATCGCCAGCCATATTGTCTCCTTTTCACCTATTCTGCAAGACTAAGCATAGCATGACTCGGACTCGTTTAAAATGGTTGAGGGCAAGCTAGAAGTAATAGCGCTCTCTCCTTCTGAAGAAATAGCCGGCCACCAGACCAAGCACCAGACCGCCAAGGTGAGCCTGCCAGGCTATATGGGGAATAAAGGAGAGTATAACGAAACCTCCAATAATTGCCACCCAGAGGGGGAGCGGAACCGGTATGGGGAAAATAAACACCCGTAATTTTGGCCTCATCATTGTGAGTACCCCGGCTAGGGCGAAAACAGCTCCCGAGGCACCGACAGCAATGGAAAAGGATTCCCCAAGAAGGAGATATAAGATATTCCCCAGTATCCCCCCACCAAAGTAGACTATGAGGAATTTTTTCACCCCAATTAACCGTAATAAGTAGCTCCCGAAGAAGTAGAGGGTTATCATGTTGGCTAGAATATGCCAGAAACTGGCGTGGATAAAGAGGTTGGTCACCAGTGCCCAGGGTCTATCTAAAAAGGCTGCTGGCTGCAATCCAAGAAGTCGGATAAGGTCTTGCTCAAAAAGAGTGGCCATAAATAGCAAGAGGTTTATTGCTATTAGAAACCATACCACAGTTGGATTGGAGCTTCGATATGCCATTACCTTACCTCATTATGTCAAGTATTTACAGGCTTACTATTTCTCCCTTGGCCTCCTCGCCAACGGTTAATATGCCGAAGGAATTTCTTGCCTGACCGGGGTTAAAGAAAAGGATGCCCCCTTTTACCTCGTTCTGGGGATGGTGGGAATGACCGTAAACAATAATATCAACACCCTCAAACATCCCCCCTACCCTATCGTCTATGCCATAGGGAGAACCTGAGCCATGAGTAATCCCAATCCTCCTCCCCTCTATCACCAGTAACTCCTTTTCCGGGAGAATCTGCTTAAGCTCTTCTGAGTCCATATTACCCCGCACTGCTTTTACTTCTCCCAGCCGCTTCAAACCGTCGAGCACATCCTTGGCAACGAAATCCCCAGTATGGATTATCAGGTCTACCTCAGCCAGGGCAGTTAAAATCCTATCCGGAAGCTGGTCCAATGAAGTGGCATGGGTATCAGAGACTACCCCTATCCTCATACCACCTCCTCAAGGGCAGAGGCATAGGCTTCGTAGGTTCTGGAGTCAAAGAGCACGAATACCACTTCTTTAAGCGGGGTGACCTGCTCACGTAAAAAGGAAGCCACCGCCCCAATAGCCACCTTTGATGCCTCAGCTAATGGATAGCCATAGGCACCAGTGCTTATTGAAGGAAAGGAAACGCTGGTCAGATTATGCTCGGCTGCCAGTTTCAGGCTCTCTCGGTAGGCGCTTTCCAGTAGAGTAGCCTCACCCTTACTTCCACCCTGCCAGATAGGACCAACGGTGTGAATTACATGCTTTGCCCTCAAATTCCCGCCGGTGGTGATGACCGCCTTGCCTGTGGGCAAACGCCCCTGCTTAGCCACAATCTGCTTACACTCCTCCAGGATGGCTGGACCTCCGGCTCGATGGATAGCGCCATCAACACCGCCCCCACCCATCAGTCCCGGGTTAGCAGCATTAACTATGGCATCGGTAGTCTGCCTGGTGATATCTCCCTGGACTATGGATAACCTTGCCTGGTTGACAATGACTTCTCTGGCTTGTTTCTCCATCGGTTCACCTCTTTACTTCAATTTCATAATTATATCTTGGACATGAGGAAGAGTCTAGCTCTAGCTTTAAGCCGGGTTGCGCTGGGAGTTAAGATTTGCTAAACTAACTTAAATTACGGGCCGTTAGCTCAGTTGGCAGAGCACCTGACTTTTAATCAGGGTGTCGCAGGTTCGAGACCTGCACGGCCTACCAAAGCTAGTAGACCTTCCCTACTGAGGAATTTTAGCAAGAATCAGGGTGTCAAAACACTAGGTCAACCGACACCATGATTTTATTGTTTTTCTACGATAGTATCAATACCTAGATTTCTTACCAGCCGGACTGCTAGACATAGCGTCCGCAGCCGAAGCCTTCGCCCAGTTTGCACCACACGCAGCTGCCCACCATCTCGTCGGCGATCATAAGCTGTGATTCGCATTTTCTACAGAGGTATTCCTCCCCAGGCTTCATGGGGCCGTCACATGGAGTAATAGTCATGGGACAAAGCTGGACGCAGCTGCCGCATTGCTTACAGAAATCGGGGCGGATGCCGAAGGGGTAGTCCACGTGGCGGTCCTTACCTCGTCCGACGAAACCGATCGCCCGGGCCTGCCAGACCTCAGTGCAGACCCGCACGCAGCGTCCGCATAAGACACAGTCCTCGTTCCGAAACGGATAGCGGACCTCCTTGACCCCACAGCGCAGGGCGATGTCCTGAATGGCGCGGGAGTTGGGGGCCTGGGCCACCAGCAGCTCCGCGAGGTTGCGGCGCAGTTTCCGGATCTTGTCCGTATTAGTCATAATCACCATGCCTTCATCCACGTTCAAGGTGCAAGAAGTGGTGACATTGGAACGGCCGTTGACCACATGTTCGACGATGCACAACCGGCAGGCGCCGATGTCGGACAGATAGGGGACATGGCACAGATGGGGAATGCAGATGCCATATTCGACTGCGGTGTCGAGCACACTGGTTCCTTTGGTCGCGTGAATGATGGCCCCGTCTATGTTAACGTTGACATATTGCAGCATCTTGTTACCTCGCTTTCTTAAACGACCTGAATCGCATCAAACTTGCACTCGCTTCGGCAGATCCCGCATTTCTGGCAGAGTTGGGGGTCAATTACATGCGCCTGTTTTTTCTTGCCGGTGATCGCCTCGTACACGCACCCGCGTACACAGACACCGCAGCCATTGCACTTGTCCGGATCAATCGAGTATGTAATCAGAGCCTTGCACACCCCGGCGAGGCATTTCTTTTCGTTGATGTGCGCCTCGTATTCCGAGCGGAAATAACGCAAGGTGGAGAGTACCGGATTGGGCGCGGTCTTACCCAGCCCGCACAGGGCAGTCTGGGAAACCGTGTCGGCCAACTCCTCCAAGAGGTCAAGCTGCTCCGGTCTGCCACGGCCTTCGGTGATGTCCGTGATTATCTCGAGCATGCGGTCAATCCCCAGCCGGCAGGGCACGCACTTGCCGCACGACTCGTCCTGCAGGAAGGTCAGAAAATACTTGGCCACGTCCACCATGCACGTCTCCTCATCCATCACCACCATGCCGCCCGAGCCGACCATGGAGCCGGCTTCGGAGAGCACGTCGAAGTCGACGGCAAGGTCAAACTTATCCACCGGCAGACACCCGCCCGATGGCCCGCCGGTCTGAACCGCCTTGATCACATTACCGTTGACCGCGCCGCCGCCAATGTCAAACACCACCGTCCGGATGGGCGTGCCCATGGCCACTTCAACCAGGCCTGTGTTCTTGATGCGGCCGGTTAGAGCCAGGATCTTGGTACCCTTGCTCCTCTGCGTCCCCTTCGAGGCAAACCATGACGAACCATTCAGGATGATGGATGGGACGTTAGCCCAAGTCTCGACGTTGTTGAGGGTCGTGGGCTTGCGATAAAGACCGTCCACCACGGTGTGGACGTCCTTGGGCCGGGGCTCGCCGACTTTACCTTCTATGGAAGCCATAAGGGCCGTTGATTCTCCGCAGACGAAGGCTCCTCCGCCCCTGGCGATGTCCACGTCGAAAGAGAAGGACGAGCCCAGTATGTTGTCGCCGAGGAGACCGAGTTCGCGGGCCTGCTCGACCGCAATCCGGGAGTGCTCGACGGCGAGGGGGTACTCGTTGCGGACGTAAACGTATCCCTTCCCAGCACCGATGGCCCAGGCGCCGATCATCATGCCTTCCAAAACCAAGTGCGGGTTGCCCTCGAGCACGCACCGATCCATATAGGCCCCGGGGTCGCCCT